>Ga0209056_10004937_pt1 | contig 13987 bp, 16 predicted proteins | sample GraSoiAngelo_114_FD_185876 | JGI IMG/M metagenome (GOLD analysis project Ga0209056, IMG submission 185876) | Grasslands soil microbial communities from the Angelo Coastal Reserve, California, USA - 14_0903_13_40cm (SPAdes) (version 2) | ecosystem: Environmental > Terrestrial > Soil > Grasslands... | reverse complement strand
CAAGACCGAGATCCGCAAGCTCGGCGACGAGGAGAAGAAGAGCCTTCCCTCGGGAAAGGTCGCGAAGGACGGCAAGGTCGAGATCACGACCGCGACGGTCGTCGAGAGCGACACGTCGGAGAAGAAGTCCGACGAACAGAAGGAACAGAAGAAGGACGAGCCGAAGAAGGACAGCGATCAGGCGACCAGCGGCGGTCAGGACCAGACCGGCGCGGAGCAGAAAAAGGACCAGCAGCAGCAGACCGGCGAAGAAGAGAAGAAGGACGACGGCAAGAAGAAGGACGACCAAAGTGGTGGCGGCGCTCCCGGCGCCGGCGGTCAGCGTGGCAGCGGTGCACCACGCGGGGGGGCGCCCGAACCGCCGCGGCCGAACCCGCCACAGGAACCGCCACAACAGCAGCCGCCGCAGCCTCCGAGCGGTTTCGTGCCTCCCGCGAGTCTGCCGCAGCTCCCGGGGACGAAGCCCGAGCCCGGCAAGGACAGCGGTGGCGCTGGCGGCGACAAGGGTGGGGGCAGCGGCGGTGACAAGGGTGGCGGCAGCGGCGGGGACAAAGGCGGCGGCGGTGGTAGTGGTGGAGACAAGGGCAGTGGCGGTGGTGGTGACAAGGGTGGCGGGAGCGGCGGCGACAAGGGCGGCGGTGGTGGTGACAAGGGTGGCACCGGCGGCGATAAGGGCGGAGGCGGCGACAAGGGTGGGGGCGGCGACAAGGGTGGGGGTGGAGACAAAGGCGGCGGTGGCGACAAGAGCGGGGGCGAGAAGAGCGACAAGAGCGGCGGCGACAAGACCGACAAGCGAAGCGAAGCGCGCGGGTTCATCCCCGCACCGAAGCTCCCCGACCTACCCGACGATTAGGCAACGGCCCGGAGCGTCAATCTCCGCCCTCATGATCCCCTCAATCTCGCGACGTCTCGATGCGCGTTCGCGTCGTGAGCGAAACGCGCCACGGCACGTCGCGTCAGGTCAGCGCAGCGCGCGGATCCGGGCGGCCTTCCCCGCTCTTCTGTCCCGCGACCACGTCATGTAGTGCTTGTGGCAGAGGCCACGCGCTTTGTGAGGCTCCCCGCACGCGATCACGATGCAATCGTCGGGCGGGTCCACAAGACGGTGTGGCGTGTAAGCAGCGAGAGCGCGGTCGATCGATGCCATTCGACGCTGCCCCATCCTTCCCCTAAGGCCTCGCATCAAGGTTGCGGCTCGGGCGCCACGCACCGAAACGCCGAATGTCTCGTTCCAGCCGCGCGTCGTTCCTCTCGCGTCTCGCCGACGCCAGACTCGGTCGACACCGAGCAGGTCGGCGGCCCGGCGGACAACCTCCTTGTTGGACATCTCCAGCTTGATGCCGGGGTACCGGTGTTCGCCGGTCGAAGCGACGCCGAACCAGGCTTCTCCTTCGAGAAGCCCGGCAAGCCAGTCCTCATCGCATCGAGCGTCCCCAGACGCGATCTCGGTGGCAAAGACGGGTTCTGGGATCGGCGTCTGGCGTTGGGCCATTTGCGAGCAGGCCAGAGCGCGATCGATCTGCGCCTGCCGCGTCCTGCTGAGATATGGGCGCAGGACACGCATCCAGCTGATGGCGGGTGCGCCCTTGACCGTCACCATGAATACCGTCCGATGGCCGTGCACGCGCCCGCCTTCTGCGCTGACGACACTTCGCTCCAGCAGACCGGCCGCGCGCCGCACGACATCGTGATCGGTCATCGCGAGGCGGATCAGCGGAGCGCGAGGCGCTGAGGGGACCGGTCGAAGGAACGTGCCCTCACCTTCGAGCAGTCCGGCGAGCCATCGAAGATCCGAGGGCTCCATCCTGCCGAGATGTGCACGAACCGCGGGGCCGTGTCAATACCCTCTAGCGCCGCCGCCTGGCTCGAGGACCGCTTGCCCGAACCTGGCGATCGTGCCGTGTCGCGCCTGGACACGGAACACCTGCGCCGACTCGGCAGGAAAGGCGAAGCGATCGGTACAATTGATGTGACGACTGAATGTCGTCACATGGCGGCGTTAGCCTAGTGGTTAAGGCTCCAGATTGTGGATCTGGCGACACGAGTTCGAGTCTCGTACGCCGCCCAGCTCTGACTCATCTTCCGATCCTGCTCCTCGCATCCGCGTAGAGGGGACGCACCATGTCCGCGGCCGGATGGAACTCGCCGACGTCGAGGTAGATCGTCCACACGTCGACCGCGCCTTTCCAATCCTGCTTCTTGTAGAGCGCGAGCCCCTTGAGGAACAGCGCATCCGGATCGCGCGGCCGTAACGCGAGCACTCGATCGAGTGCGACGAGGGCGCCGTCGTTCTCGTTGGACTGCACGAGGATGAGCGCGAGCCCGTCGAGAGCCGCGACGCTGTCCTTGTCGAGCGCCAGCACCGCCTGATAGGTCGCGATCGCGTCACGCGCCCGCCCTTCCTGGGCGTATTCGTCGGCGAGCGCGAGCTGCGTCGGGATGTCGCGCGGACTCGCCTTCGCACGCGCCTCGAGCGACGCGAGCGACGGACCCGACGGCACGCTGCCGGTCACGGGCGCGCCGGGCGCACGGTCGCCGGCCTCGCGCGGAAGCGTGACGGTCGCGACCGCCGCCGCGACCGAAGCGATGAGCGCCGCGATGAGCAGCGTCCGGACCGGTGCGGGGGCGCGCGCGTCGGCGGGGGCGCGGTTGAACGCGCCGCTCTCGAGCGTTCCGCGTAGGCGCGCGTAGTCCGCGATACCGCGTCCGCCGGCTTCCCGGGCGAACTCAAGATCGCGGAGCGAGCTCACCGCGCGCGCCACGTCGTCGCGGGCGTCGGGCGGGTCTGTCGGCCAGGGAAGCCGGCGGACGCGGTATGGCGAGAGCACGGCGATCGCGCCGAGCGCGAGGAACACGAGGAAGAGGGCAATGGTCATGTGTCCGCCGACTCTTCGCGCGCGACGCGATCGCGCAGCATCGCGATCTCGCCCGCCGTCGGCGCGGCGGTGTCGGGCGCCGGCGGCGCTCCACCGAACCGGCCGGCGACCAGGGCGAGACCAGCGGCCAGCGCCGCGAGCGGGACGAGCCAGACGAGCCCCGTCCAGGCGAACACCGGCGGAGAGAGCAAGACCCAATCGCCGTACGCCGCACGGAACTCGGCCTGGATCTGAGCGTCGCTCCGACCCTCGTTCACGCGCTCCTCGACCAGCGCGCGCATCTCGCGCGCTGTCTGCGAGGGCGAGTCCTTCACCGAGAGGCCCTGACAGACCGGGCAGCGCAGCTCGCTCGTGATGCGATCGATGCGCTCCGCGTTCGTCTCGTCGTGCGGCCGCGCCGCGAGCGCGAGCGCCACCGCGAAGATCGCGAGGGCCAGGCCGATGAGGATCCGCCCGTTCGCGCGGCCGCCGGGCGGGCTCATCGCGCGGCCGCCGGGCGGATGGCCTCGATACCCGTCACCAGCGTCTGCTCGTCGATCGGACCGATGTGGCGTCCGGCGATGACGCCGTCAGGGCCGATGAAGTACGTCTCGGGGATGCCGAAGACCCCGTACGAGAGCGAGACGCGTCCGTCGTCGTCGACCACGGTCGGCCAGAGCACGCCGAGGTCGCGGACGTACGAGCGGCCGCTGTCCGGGGAGTCCTGGTAGAGCACGCCGACGATGACGACGTCGCTCATGCGGTAGCGCTCGTAGACGCGGACGAGCGCGGGGTTCTCCTGCTTGCAGGGGACGCACCACGACGCCCAGAAGTTGAGGACGACGACCTTGCCGGCGTACTGCGAGAGCGAGATCGGGCCGGCGCCGTCGAGGCGGGAAAGCGTGAACGCTGGGGCGGCCTTCCCCACGGTGCCGGTCCGGATGTCGTGCGGATCGCGCCGGAACGCGAGCGCGAGGATCACGATGAGCGCGACGAGCGCGAGCGCGATGCCGGCGCGGGCGAGGCGACCGATCACTTCGCCGGCGCGGCCGCGTGCGCGACCGCGAGCTCGACCGTGCGGCGCCGCGGCGGCGGAAGCGCGGCGAAGAGCGCACCGATCCCTATGACCCCGCCTCCCGCCCACAGCCACGACACGAGCGGGATGACGCGGACGCGGAGCGTCGCCCAGGCGTGGCCACGCGCGTCGTACGCGGCGAGGATCGTGTAGAGGTCGTCGCGCGCTCCGGCGGCGATGCCGGGCGAGCCCACGGCCTGCGTGGTGTTGGGATACTGCACGAGCGCCGGGTGGAGCTGCTGGTCCGCGCCGTTGCCGGCGATCGCGAGGTCGGCGACCACCGAGTCGCGCTGTGGCTCGTGCACGGCGCGGAGCGCGACGAGCTGCACCGTGTACCCGCCGACGGAGAGCGTGTCGCCGGGAGCGAGCGTCCGCTCCGCTTCGGCCGTGCGCGCCTGGCTCGTCGCGACCGCGAGCGCGACGAGCACGATCCCGAAGTGCACGACGTAGCCGCCGTAGCGCCGGCCGTTGCGTCGGAACAGGTTCGCGAACGCGGTCGCGCCGCCCTCGCCGTGGAGGGTCCGCCGCGCGCGCACGCCACGCGCGAACTCCTGGACGATCGTCGCCGTCACGAAGCCGGCGAGCGCGTACGTGAGCACCGGCGCCACGCCGGTCGTGCCCGAAGCCAGCGCGACGAGCGCGCCCGCGGCCGCGGCGAGCGCCGGCGCGGTGAACTGACGCTCGAGCGTCGCCCGCGAGGCACCGTGCCAGGGGAGCTGCGGACCGACGCCCATGAGGAAGAGGAGCGCGAGCGCGAGCGGGACCTCGACGCGGTCGAAGTACGGACCGCCGATGGACAGCTGCGCGCCACTGATCGCCTCCGCGAAGAGCGGGTAGAGCGTCCCGAGGAGCACGGTGAGCGTCGCGGCCATGAAGACGACGTTCTGGAAGAGGAACACCGCCTCGCGCGAGAGTGGCGCGCCGAGCGCGCCCGCGTCCTCGCGCCGCGAGGAGCGCCAGAGGAGCAGGCCGACCGAGAGCACGAGGAGCGCGACGAGGTACCCGAGGAGGAGCGGGCCGATCGCGGACTGCGTGAACGAGTGGACGCTGTTCACGACACCGCTCCGGGTCAGGAAGGTCCCCAGGATCGTGAGGGCGAACGTCGCGATCACGAGGGTGAGGTTCCACGTCCGCAGAAGCCGTCGCTTCTCCTCGACCATCACCGAATGCAGGTACGCCGTCGCGGTGAGCCACGGCATGATCGCGGCGTTCTCGACGGGGTCCCATGCCCAGTAGCCGCCCCAGCCGAGCACCGCGTAGCTCCACCACGCGCCGGCGACGATGCCGACGCCGAGGAGCGCCCACGACGCGAGCGCGAACCGGCGCGTCGCGACGAGCCAGCGGTCTCCGCCCTCGCCGAGGATGAGGGAGCTGAGGGCGTACGCGAACGGGACCGAGAAGAGCACGTAGCCGAGGTAGAGGAGCGGCGGGTGCAGCGCCATGAGTGGGTGGTTCTGGAGGAGCGCGTTCGGCCCTCGGCCGTTCTCCGGCGGGAACGCCAGACGGACGAACGGATCGGCCGCCGGCGTCGTGACGAGAAGCAGAAAGAACGCGAGCATCCCAAAGAGCACCGCGAGCGCGGTCGTCGCGAGGCGGGGGAGCGTCGCGGTGCTGCGGAAGGCGACGAACGTCGTCGCGCCCGCTAGGACGAGCGTCCACAGGAGGATCGAGCCCTCGAGCGCGGCCCAGAGCGAGATGACGCTGTAGAAGAGCGGGGTCTCGCGCGCGTTGTTCGCGGCGACGTAGAGGATCGAGAAGTCGTGCGTGGCGAGCGCCGCCGTCATCGCGGCGGCGGCGAGCGCGATCAGGCCGAGCGTGATGGCGGCGGCGAGCCGCGACGAAGCGAGCGCCCGCGCGTCCCGCTTCCACGCGGCATACGCCGCCGCGCCTCCGCCCCAGAGGGCGAGGAAGAACGCGGCGCGCAGTGCTCCCGAGCCGATGTCGGCCAGCACTAAGGCACCGTGCGGTGCGCGGGCGTCGCCCCGGCGGTGGGCGCGGTGTAGACCTCGTCGTGCTTCGCGATCACCTGCGTCGCGCGGAACGTCCCGTCGGCCGCGAACGTCCCCTCGACGACCGCGCCCGCGCCCTCGCGCAGCAGGGCCGGCGGCGCGCCGTTCCCGATCACCGTGACGCGCGCGGTCCCGTCGCCGATGACGAACCGCAGGTCGCGGGTCGCGGGGTCGTAGCGCAGGGTGCCCGCCTCGATCTGACCACCGAGCCGCGCCGTCTGACCCGCGGGGATCTTCCGATCACGCGCCTCGCTTGGAGTCAGGTAATACACGGTCGAGCTCGCGAGGTTCTGGGCGGCGAAGGCGCCGATGATCACCGCGGCACCGAGCGCCGCGATCAGCAGGACGCGCCGCGACCCCAGGTGATCAAGCACCACGTGCGCGCAGGGACACGAGGTAGACGAGCAGCGCGCCCCAGACGATCGCGTACGCGGCGACGACGAAGATCATGGCAGTCGCGGGGGCTGTGCCCCCGCGGCCCCCCAGATCGTCATCCTTCGAGAGAGCTCGATCGCGACCCGTGCGCTCATGAAGTACAGGTAGACGAGCGTGAACGCGGCCACGGAGACCATGAGCGTGAGCAGCATGGCGCTGTCGAGAGCCGGCGAGCCGCCCGCACGGAGCACCGTCGGGAGCTGGTGGAGCGAGTTCGCCCAGAGCACCGAGAGGTGCACGATCGGTACGTCGAGGACGAGGATGACGCCGAGGATCGCCGCGCGCGTCGCGCGGCGATCGAAATCGGTCGAGAGGCTCCGCAGAAGCAGGTAGCCCACGTACATGACGAACATGACCGCGGTGGTCACGAGACGCGGCTCCCAGGTCCACCACACTCCCCAGGTGGGCTTCGCCCAGATCGACCCCGCGACGAGCGCGAGGCCCGTGAAAAGGACGCCGATCTCCGCCGAGGCCACCGCGACGGCGTCGAACCAGGGGCGCTTGGACCAGAGCCAGCCGACGGAGGCAAGGAACACGACGACGAACGCGAGGTATGCAAGCCACGCCGCGGGAACGTGCACGTACATGATCCGGTAGACGTCGCCCTGGACGGCATCGGTCGGCGCCCACGCGAGCGCCATGACGCTCGCCACCGCGAACGATGCCGCGGCCGCGATGCCGAGCCAGGGACGGATGCGCAGCGCGAAGCCGCGCGGAAACGTCGTTTCGATCATTCGATGGCCGCTGGGACGATGGTAAGGCCCACGACTCCATATACCAGCGCGAAGGCGAGGAGGATCCCTGACCATGCGAGCGCCGCGGTCGCGTCGCCGGTGAGCGCGGCCGCGGCGCCTTGCGTCGCGGACACGAGCTGCGGCACGAGGACCGGCAGCGCGAGGATCGGGACGAGCGCCGCTCGCGCGCGCAAGCGCAACGCGAGCACGACGTCGACGACGACGACCGGCGCGAGCGCGACGACTCCAAGCACGACGACGAGGACGACGTGCACCGGCAGCGCGAGCGGCAGGTCCAGAAGCACGAGCGAGAGGACGCCGCCGACGAGCGCGACGAGGCCGAGCGTCGCGGCGAGCGCGAGCACCTTGCCTCCGAAGAGCGCGTCGCGCCCGCCCGGCAGCACGACGAGCGCATCGAGGGCGTCGTCGTCGAGCTCGCGGTCGAACGAACGCATCGCGACGACGATCGCCGCGAACGCTAGGGCGATCCAGAAGAGCGCCGCGGCGACTGTGGCGTCGCGCGCCCTGCTCGGACCGACGACGAGGCTCTCGAGGAGCACGAGCACCGCGACGAACGTGACCGCCGCGACGGCGCCATCCGGCTGGCGCCGCTCCGCCGAAAGCTCGCGGGACGCGACGAGTCCGACGCGCGCGAGCCCGGTCATGGCGTGGTGAGTGCGCCGGCGGCGATTCCGACGCGCCGGGCGCCATCCTGGTCGAGCTCGTGGCGAGCGTGGGTCGCGACGATGACCGCTCGACCGTCACCGCGAGCTCGCGCGATCGCCTCGCCGAGGCGCGAGACGGCCGCGTCGTCGAGATCGGCGAACGGCTCGTCGAGGAGCACCAGCCCCGTTGCCTCGGCGTCGAGGCGCGCCAGCGACGCGCGGCGACGCTCGCCGGCGGAGAGCGTCTCGACGGAGCGGTCGGCGCGGTCGGCGAGGCCCCACGCGGCGAGCGCGCCGGCGACCCCGTCGGCGGGCGTGCCGCGGAAGCGCGCGAAGAACGTGAGGTTCTCGCGCGCGGTGAGGCCGTGGAGCAACATCGGGCGGTGTCCGATGTAGAGGAGCTCTCCGGTTGCCTGGCGCCGCCCCCGGGCGAGCGGGACGAGACCCGCGAGCGCGCGCAGGAGCGTCGTCTTTCCGGCGCCGTTGGGTCCCCGCAGGACGGTGAGGCCGGGACCGATCTCGAGCGAGACGTCGCGCAGGATCACGCGGTCGTCGATCACCACCGTGGCATCGTGGAGCGATGCGCAGGCCTCCACTGTCCGCATGATGGGACGAGTCGTCGGGACGCGCTGCCCGCCGGCCCCCGTGCTCGTTGCATTCGTAGCGGTGCTGGTCGCCGCGTGCGGATCCGAGCCGCCGGCCACCGACCCGGTCGCCCGCGGCGGGCAGGTGTACCGCGCCCTGAACTGCGGCAGCTGCCACGAGCCGAACCTCTTCGGCCAGCGCCTCGGCCCGCCCCTCGACCATGTCGGTTCGGTCGCAGCGACTCGGCGGACGGGGATGAGCGCGGAGGCCTACCTGCGCGAATCGATCGTCGACCCGGGGGCGTACGTGGTCCCCGGATACACCGATTCGATGCCCCGCGGGCTCGATCGCAGCCTCTTGCCTGGCGACTTGGACGCACTGGTCGCCTATCTGGCGTCGTTACGCTGAGCGCTGACTAACACCGTGGAAGCCGAGCGCGTTAGGCCGGGTGGCGCGACCGCTGAGGACGCGAATCTCGCCATTCGCGCCGGAAAGGGTGAGCCCGCGGCCTTCGGGGCCCTGTACGACCGGTACGTCGACGCGGTCTACCGCTACGTCTTCTACCGGGTGCGCAACGACGCCGAGGCCGAGGACTTGACGAGCGAGGTGTTCATGCGGGCTATGAAGGCGATACCCCGGTACGAGCCGCGGCAGGCGTTCCTCGCCTGGCTGTACCGCATCGCCCGCAACGCGGTCATCGATCGCGCCCGCCGCGCCCGCACCCAGGTTTCGTTCGAGGACGCGCTCGCGCATCCGAACGCCGACCAGGTCGTCGAGCCGGATGCGAACCTCCTCGCACTCTCCGACAGCCAGGTCGTCCGCGAGGCCATGCGGCGTCTCACGCCTCTTCAGCAGGAAGTGATCGTCCTCCGCTACATGGAGGGCCACACGACGGCGGAGATCGCCACGCTCGTGGGCAAGCGCGAAGGGACCGTGCGCGGCATCCAGTTCCGCGCCCTCGCGGCGCTCCGCGAGCTCATCCCCTCCCGTGAGGCGCTCGCATGAACGATCTCGACCGAGACCTCGCCAAGCGCTTCGCCCGTCCGGTGATGCGCAACGCGTTCCGCGCCGAGCTCCGCAACAAGCTCATGCGCGAGGCGCAAACGATCCTGTCGCCGCGGCCGGCACGCTCGCCCCTCCTGTGGCTCCGTCCCGCGCTCGCCGCGGGCGCGGTAACGCTCGCCGTCATCACGGTCGCCGGCACCGTCGCCGCCTCGAGCCTGGCGGGAGACCCCCTCTTCGGCGTGAAGCGTGCGACCGAGGAGGTCGCGTTCACATTCACGTTCGACGACGTCGCACGCGTGCAGCTCCTTTCCGATCTCACGGACCGCAGGCTCGCCGAGCTCAGCGAGGCGACGCGCGAGCGACCTGCCGCCGCGCCGACCGCGTCGGCGGAATACGCCGCCGCGGTCGAGCGGTTCGCGAGAGCGGTCGACACGTTGAAGGCCGCGCCGAGCGAGGAGAAGCGCGACGCCGCGGACGACGTCGCCGACGCGGCGAAGTCCAAACATGACGCGGTGCTCGAGACGATCGACGAGCGCCTGCCGGACGATGCCCGCCCGAACGTCGAGCGCGCGAAGGACGAAGAGAGGCGCATCGCGCCGACCGGGCGACCGGATCGCACGCAGCGCCCCGGTACCGAGCTACGGCCGACCGCGACGCCCCGCACGAACGAGACGTCGCGCCCGGCGATCACCCCGCGCCCGATCGATAGCGATCGTCCGGAGACGCCCCGCCCGCCCACGTCCTCGCCTCGCCGCTAGCCCGCGGGGCTGGCACGCCCCTTGCGTTCTGAGCCACGCATGTGTCGCTGTTCCGTCTGCACGCACGAGCGCATGTTCTTGCGGATCCTCGCGATGATCTTCGTCGTGTGAAGCGGGTCCTCATCGTCGAGGACGATCCCGACACGGGAGCGTTGCTCGCGAAGGTGCTCGAGGAGCGCCTCGGCGTGACGACCGAGCACGTGGCCAACGGTGCTCTCGTCATCGATGCCGTCGCCGCGGCGCCCCCGGACCTCCTCATCCTTGACGTATGGCTCCCCGGCATGAATGGGCTCGACGTCTTCGACCTGCTCCGCGGCGACGCCCGAACGGCCGGCATGTCCGTGATCTTCCTGACGGCGTCTGCCGAGCGGGCCCGCGACGCGCTTGATCACCAGGGCGTGCGTGACGTGTTCACCAAGCCGTTCGACGTGGAGGTGCTTGTCTCCCGCGTCGACGCATTGCTCGCGAGGCCGGCGGCCGCCTAGGCTCGGGCTCGCGCGACGCCGCGCTACCGCCCCCAAGAAGCTGCGAGCGTCTTGGCATCCGGCCCGGCGAGGTCCTCGACTTCGACGACGACGCGGGGCGCCTCGTCGCGAGAAAGGCGGGGCAGCGCGATCCCCTCGATGCCGTGTATGGGGTCCTGAAGCTGTGCACCTCCACCGACGCGGTGATCGACCGCCTCCGTGGACCGCGCAGGCGTAGGTGATCACCGCCGTCGAGTCGAATGTCTTGCTCGATGTCTTCGTCCCTGACCCGACCTTCGGACCGCTCCCGCGGGATGCGTCGCGTAGATGCCCGAGCGAAGGTGGGCTTGTCGCGTGCGATGTGGTGTGGGCGGAAGTGAGCGCGACCTTCTCGCCAAGCGAGCTGGCCGCGCGGACGCTCGAGACCCTTGGCGTCACATTGGCCCCTCTGGACATGAAGGCAGCTGCTCTCGCGGGCGATGCCTGGCGCTCCTATCGTCGACGAGGCGGGGAGCGTGAGCGGGTCATCGCCGACTTTCTCGTCGGCGCACATGCGCGATCCCAGGCGGATCGCCTGCTTACGCGCGATCGAGGCTTTTACCGGAGCGCTTTCTCGGGCCTACGCCTCGTCGAGCCGACCGCGCGCTGAGGTCCGAGCCGTCACGAGCGACGCCTAGCCCGCGCTCTCCTCGGGCTCGCGTGTCCGCACGAGCTGCGGCCAGCGGCGACGCACCGCGGCGGCGATCCCGTCCGCGTCGAGTCCGTAGTGGCGGCGCCACAGCTTCTGCGCGCCGTGGTCGACGTGCTCGTCGGGGATACCGATCATCTCGAGCTCCACCCGGGCGCCCCGTTCGGCGAGGAGCTCGCTCACCGCGGACCCGAAGCCGCCGGCGACGACGTGTTCTTCCACCGTGACGAAGCGCCCGGTCGCGGCGGCGAGCGCGAGGATGCGCTCGGCGTCGAGAGGCTTGGCGAAGCGCGCGTTCACGACCGTCGCCTCGAGCCCGTCCCGCGCGAGCGCCTCGGCGGCCTCGAGCGCGGCGCTCACGGGATGCCCGTAGGCGAGGATCACGAGGTCCGTTCCCTCGCGCAAGGTCTCGGAGACGCCGATCGGCATCTCGGCGAGCGGCGCGTCCAGCGGGACGCCCGTGCCGGTGCCGCGCGGGAACCGGACCCCGATCGGACCGCGGCGGGCCGCCGCATGGCGGTATGCGGTCCAGACCATCTGCCGGAGCTCGGCCTCGTCCTTGGCGCCATGAGCGTCATTCCGGGGAGGATCCGCAAGAACGCGATGTCGTAGACGCCCTGATGCGTGCGGCCGTCGTCGCCGACGATGCCGCCGCGGTCCATCGCGAAGACCACCGGGAGGCCCTGCACGGCGACGTCGTGGACGACCTGGTCGAAGCCACGCTGCAGGAAGGTCGAGTAGACCGCGACGATGGGGACGATGTCCTGTGTCGCCAGTCCCGCGGCGAACGTCACGGCGTGCTGCTCGCAGATCCCGACGTCGAACAGCCGCTCGGGGAACTCCTTGAACAGGGCCTGCATCCCGGTGCCGCCGGGCATGGCCGCGGTGATGGCGACGGCGCGGGGGTCCGCCTTGAGGATCTCGCGAACGGTATCCGCGAAGACCGCCGTGTACTGCGGCCCGGCCGGCTTCGCGGCGCCGGTGGCCGAGACACCGTGCCACTTCACGTTGTCGTCCTCCGCCGGTCCGTAGCCCTGGCCCTTCTGCGTGTGCAGGTGCACGAACACCGGGCCGTCGCCGAAGTCGCGCGCCTTCTCGAGGACGCTCTCCACCGCGAACAGGTCGTGCCCGTCCACCGGTCCCAGATACGTGAAGCCGAGCTGCTCGAAGAGCAGGTTCGGGATGAGGAGCGCCTTCAGGCTCGTGAAGAGGCGGCGGCGAGTCTCCTCGGCGAGGTCGCTGCCCGGCATATGGTCGATGACCTGCCGTGCGATCTGCTTCGCGCCGCGGTACGGGGTGGCCGTGCGGAGCGCCTCGAGCATGCGAGAGACCGCGCCCACGTTGGGGGCGATGCTCATCCCATTGTCGTTCAGCACGACGATGACGCGCGTATGCATGTGGCCGATGTTGTTGAGGCCCTCGAACGCCATTCCAGCGGTGAGCGCGCCGTCGCCGATGATCGCGACCACGTGGTGGTCCTCGCGCTTCAGGTCTCGCGCGATCGCCATGCCCTGCGCCGCGGAGATCGACGTCCCAGCGTGGCCGGCGCCGAACACGTCGTGCTCCGACTCGTCCCGCGCGAGGAAGCCGCTGATGCCACCGAACTGGCGGAGCGTGTGGAAGCGGTCCTTGCGCCCGGTCAGCATCTTGTGGACGTACGCCTGATGGCCGGTGTCCCAGACCAGCTTGTCGCGCGGCGAGTCGAACACCCGATGCAGCGCGATCGTGAGCTCGACCGTGCCGAGGCTCGAGGAGATGTGCCCGCCCGTCTTCTGCACGCTCTCGACCGTGAACTCGCGGATCTCCTGGCAGAGCGCGAGCAGCTCGTCCCGCTGGAGCACGCGGAGATCCCGCGGATGACGAACGCGGTCGAGCACGCTCACACGTCGATACTAGGGCGCGTGTTCGACCTCTCGAAGCGCGCCGTAGTACTTACCGGCGGCACCGGGAACCTCGGACCGTCGGTCGCCCGCGCGTACCTCGCGCAGGGCGCGCACGTCGCCGCCGCCGTGCGCGACGTCGCGAAGGGCGAGCGGCTCCGCGCGGCGCTCGCCGACTTGGCCGGAGACCGCGACGATCCAGGTCTCGTGGTGATCGCGGCTGACCCCGCCGACCGCGCGGCGATGGATCGGCTCGTCGAGGAGGTCGTCCGGCGCTGGGGACGGCTCGACATCGTTGCCAACCTCGTCGGCGGCTACGCGACGAGCTCGGCCGCCGACGGCGACCTCGGCGCGTATCGCGGCTCCTGGGACCAGAAGGTCGCGACCGCCGTCACGGCGACGGCGGCCTGCCTGCGGCCCATGCGCGCGCGCGGCCACGGGCGCGTCGTGAGCGTGGCCTCGATGGCGGCGCTGAAAGGCGAGAAGGGCGCGGCGGGCTACGCGATGGCGAATGCCGCGCTCGTGCGCTGGACGGAGTCGCTCGCCGAGGAGCTCAAGCGGGACGGCGTGACCGCGAACACGGTCCTCCCACGGATCATCGACACGCCGCAGAACCGCGCGGCGCTGCCGAAGGCCGATCCCCGGAGCTGGGCCTCGCCGGACGAGATCGCGGCCGTCGTGGTCTTCCTCTCTTCGGATGAGGCGAGCGGCGTCACGGGCGCGGCGATCCCGGTGGTCGCGCGGACCTAGACTGCGCCGCCGGTGAGCCTCTTCGTCATCGTGAAGTTCTTCCACGTCCTCTTCGCCATCATCGCGGTCGGGACCAACGCCACC
>Ga0209056_10004934_pt1 | contig 13996 bp, 11 predicted proteins | sample GraSoiAngelo_114_FD_185876 | JGI IMG/M metagenome (GOLD analysis project Ga0209056, IMG submission 185876) | Grasslands soil microbial communities from the Angelo Coastal Reserve, California, USA - 14_0903_13_40cm (SPAdes) (version 2) | ecosystem: Environmental > Terrestrial > Soil > Grasslands... | reverse complement strand
AACATCGGCTTCTATCACAACATCACGAGCCTGGTGGAAGCGTGGTACTGGACGCAGGCAGGCGCCGCGGACGCGCGCGCCCGCACTCTGCCGTTTCCCGATTCACTGATGGGATTGATGGTGGCTTACGTCGCCACCCACGAGGTCGGCCACAGCCTGGGGCTGCGCCACAACATGGTCGCGTCCACCTATTACCCGGTGGACTCGCTCCGCAGCAGGTCGTTCACCTGCCGGATGAAGGGGACGAGCCCGTCGATCATGGACTACGCGCGCTACAACTACGTGGCGCAGCCGGGCGACAGCGCCTGCTTGATGCAGGGCATCGGCCCGTACGATTACTTCGCGATCGATTGGGGCTATCGACGCATTCCGGCGCCGTCACCGGACGCCGAGCGCCCGATGCTCGACTCGCTCGCGCGGCAGCAGGATGCGCAGCCGTGGGACCGCTGGATCGGTGACGGCGAGCCCGTCGATCCGCGCATCATCACCGAAGCGCTCGGCGATGATCCCGTGAAGGCGAGCGGCTACGGCGTCCGAAACATCAAGCGCCTCGTGCCGATGCTGATCCCCGCCACGACGGGTGACCGGCTCGACAACTACGACCGGCTCGACGACATGTATACCGAGCTGATCGCGCAGTGGGCGCGCGAGATGAACCACGTCGCGGTCGTGGTCGGCGGCGTCTATCAGTTCACGAAGTACGCCGGCCAGACGGGCAGAGTGTACCAGCCGGTGCCGCGCGCCAAGCAGGGGGAGGCGGTGCAGTTCCTGAACGACAACGTCTTCACCACGCCGTCGTTCTTCTTCGATCCGGAAATCCTGCGGCGCATCGAGCCGACCGGGTTCGTGGAGCGCGTGCGCCAACGCCAGACCGTGGTGCTGAACCTGCTGTTCCAGGACTCGCGGCTATCGCGGCTCGCCGAGCAGTCGGCGACCCAGCCGGGGTCGTACACGATCACGGATCTGTTCGGCGATGTCCGGCGCGGCATCTTCGCCGAGGTCGGTGCCGGGCCTGTGCGGGTGGACGAATATCGCCGCAACGTACAGCGCGCCTTCGTCGATCAGATGGAGCGCCTCATCAGCACGCCGCTCGTGACGCCGTTGCCGCCCGGTTTCACGCCATTCCCGGGCTTCAACTTCCCGCCGCCGCGGCCGGCCGACGCACGGGCGCAGGCGCGTCTCGAGCTGGTGGACCTGCAGACCACCCTGCGCGGCGCCCAGGCCCGGGCCGGCGATCGCACCACGCGGGCGCACGTCGTCGATTTGCTGGCGAGGATCGATCAGATCCTGAATCCGCGGTAGGGGAGTGATCTCGACCTCGACGACCCACATCCGGACGCGCTTTCGCGACCATCGGCTGCTGCAGGCCCTGGTCGTGTGGTACACGGCGGTGTGGGTCGCGACGTCGATCGCGCCGCTCGATCGACACGACTGGTTTTTGGAGAATCTGCTGGTCTTCGCCGTCATGGCGCTGTTGATCGGCACGTATCGAGTGTTTCCACTTTCGGATCTATCGTACGTGCTGATCACCGCGTTCCTGACGTTGCATGCGATCGGCGCGCACTACACCTACTCCGAAGTCCCATTCGGATTCTGGATCCAGCGCACGTTCGGATTTGCGCGCAATCCGTTCGATCGGATCGTGCATTTCTCGTTCGGGTTGCTCATGGCATATCCGATCCGTGAGGTGTTCCTGCGGGTCGCGAACGCGCGCGGGTTCTGGGCCTACTATCTGCCGCTCGATGTCACGCTCGCGTTCAGTGCAGTCTATGAAATCATGGAAATGGTCATCGCCACGCTGGTCGCGCCGGGCACGGGCGACGCGTGGCTCGGCACGCAGGGCGATGTGTGGGATCCACAAAAGGATATGGGCCTCGCGGCGCTGGGGGCGTTACTCTGCATGTGCGTGACGGCTCTTGTAAGACGGGCTCGGGCACCTCGACCGGTACTGTTGGCACGGAGGGAAACGTGAGACGACGGAATGATGGAACGATGGAACGATGGAACGTGTGTCGCCGCTCGTGGATTCTAGGGGTTTTTCTTCCCATCATTCCAACATTCCCACTTTCCGCTCAGACATTCGAGCAGCGTCTCCTCGCCGTTCCGGACACCGCCAGCGTCCGCCAGATGTCGCACGACCTCTCCGCGGTGCCGCACATGGCCGGGACGCCGGCGCAGGCCGCGACGCGCGACTACGTGCTCGAGCGGATGAAGTCATGGGGGATCGACGCGTGGAGCAAGGAGTACACGGTCTATCTGCCCCAGCCCGATACCGTGGCGGCGTGGATCATCACCGGCCGGCGCGCGACCCCGCTCGCGCTGGCCGAGCCGGGGACGGGTCCCCAGATACCGCCGTTCAACGGCTATACCGGCGACGGTGACGTCACAGCCGACGTCATCTACGTCAACTACGGGCTGATCGAAGACTACAAGACCCTCGACTCACTCGGACAGAGCGTCAAAGGCAAGGTCGCGATCGCGCGCTACGGCCGCTCGTTCCGCGGCATCAAGGCGCGCGAGGCACAGAAGCGCGGCGCGGTCGGTCTGATCGTCTACTCCGACCCGCAGGAGGACGGCTACTTCCGGGGCGACGTCTACCCCAAGGGACCGATGCGCAACGCGGACGGCATCCAGCGCGGCAGCATGATGAACGGCAACGGCGATCCCACCACGCCGAGCTGGTCGTCCGTCGAAGGCGCCCGCCGGCTGTCCGAAGACTCGCTCGACATTCCGAAGATTCCAATCATCCCCATGAGCTACGGGAACGCGCGCCGTTTCCTCGAGCCGATGGCCGGCGCGTCGGTGCCGCAGAACTGGCAGGGCGGGTTGCCGTTCCGCTATCACGTCGGACCGGGACCGGCGCGCGCACGCCTGCACGTCAAGACCGAGCGCGGCGCTCGCGCCTTCCACAAGATCTGGAACACCGTCGGCATGATCCGCGGGAGTCGCTGGCCGGATGAATGGGTGGTGGTCGGCGGGCACCGCGATGCCTGGGGACCGGGGGCCCGCGACAATGTGAGCGGCACGGTGTCGGTGCTCGAAACGGCGCGCGCGTTCGCGACGCTGGCGCGCGACGGCCAGAAGCCCGCGCGGACGGTCGTCTTCGCCACCTGGGACGCCGAGGAGTGGGGCCTCATCGGGTCGACCGAATGGGTCGAGGAGCTCGAGGATACGCTGCGCTCTCATGTTGTCGCCTATATCAATGAAGACGGCACGTTCTCCGGCCCGAGCTTCAGCGGCGCCGGTTCGCCGTCACTCAAGCCATTGCTCCGAGCGGCGTCGCGCGCGGTGCCCGATCCGGTCGGTCCCGGCAGCGTGTACGACGTCTGGCTAAAGGCCCACAACGGCGACACGACGGCCCTGACGATGGGCAACCTGGGCGGAGGCTCCGATTTCTCCGGCTTCTATCATCATCTGGGGATTCCCGCAGGGGGCATCGGGTTCGACGGGCCGGACGGCATCTATCACTCGATGTACGACTCCTACGACTGGATGACACGCTTCGGCGATCCGGGCTACAAGGCACATCGTGCTGGTGCGCAGCTCGTGGCGGTGATCATGGGCCGGCTCGCCAATGCCGACCTGCTGCCGCTCGACTACGCGGCATTCGGCACCGAGATGGATGGTCTCGTCGCCCAGCTCGATTCCGGCATCACCAAAAAGCAATGGACGCAGTCGGTCAGCACGCAGCCATTGAAGGACGCGCTGGATCGTTTCACCGCGGTAGCACGAGCGTTTGGAACCGCGCGTGACAACGCCGGGGCAGTGGACTCTACCCGCGCCCAGCGGGTGAATCAGGCACTCATGCTGGTCGAACGCCGGCTGACGCGGCCTGAGGGCCTGGTGAGCCGGCCGTGGTTCCGAAGCCTGCAGTTTGCGGCGGACATCGACAACGGGTACGCCACAATGGCGTTCCCCACGGTCAATGAGGCGATTCGCTACGCGGACGCCGCCGCGGCCAACAAGGAGCTTGCGGATCTCGTGACTCGGGTAGACCAGGCGCGCGCCGCGCTCGTGGAAGCGGCAGCCGCACTTCGCTAGATTGGAGCCATGATGGAAACCGGCGACCGTACGCGCATTGCGATCTATTACGCGATCTGGGCCACGATCTGCGCGGCCGTGGCTGGACTCGTCGTCGCGCTGATTCACACCTGGTTCTTCAGCTACAACCCGGGCCGCTCCGCCGTCATTGAAACGCTGTTCAGCGGTGTCGTTGCCGCGGTAGGGATCGCCGCCGCCCAGGGTGCGCTGGCGCTCGTCACCGGCAGCCTGCTCGCCCGGCTCGGACGTACGCTGCAGTACACCCTGCTCCTTGGGTTGCTGATTGGCCTGTTCGACTTCGTGATGTACTTCCTGCAAATGGCGGTGCCGGCCACTGAGTTTGGGTGGATCCCCGACTTAGCGATCATCGTGGTCGCGACGGTCGCGATCACGGCGGCCGGGTCGCGTCGAGTCGCTGCCACCGTGTGAGCGACGAGCAGAAGGACCTCATCGAGCAACTGGAGCGTCGGGTGGCGACGCTCGAAAACATAGTGCGCCGCCTGACGTTCGTGTCCAACACCGCCGAGCAGCTCCGCAGTCCTCGCCCCTCCGGGCCCAGGCCCTCAGCAGCCCCGGTCATCCACGCCGCAATCCCCGATCGGCCGCCGACCGCGCAGAACGATCTCGAGCAATGGTTCGGACAACGCGGCCTGCTCGCGGTGGGTGTGGCGGCGTTGCTGATCGCGGCGGCGCTGTTCCTCAAGTACGCGTTCGATCGCGGTTGGATCTCGCCGTTGCTCCGGGCGATCGGCGCCGTTGCACTGGGCATCGTCGTCGCCGCCTGGGGACACTACCGCATCGGCCAAGGCATGCGCCGTTATGGGGCGGCCATGATCGGGGCAGGGGGAGGCCTCGTGTACCTCGGCCTGTGGGCGGCGGCGGGGCCGTATGCGCTCATGGAGCGCCGCGTCGGCATTCTGCTGCTCGCGCTTACCACGGTCGTGGCGACGATGCTCGCACTGCACCACGAGATCGAGGGCCTCGCCATCTGGGCGCTGTGTGGCGCGTACCTCGCACCGCTGATTCTTGCCACCGCGCCCAACCCGCAAGGATTCCTCGCCTATCTCGAGGTGATCGGCCTCGGCACCGCGATTACGGCGTACGCGATGAATTGGCGGCTGACGTTCAACCTCGCCCTGTTCGGATATCTGATCCTGGCCGGGGCTGGATCCGCGCCGGCGATCGCGACACCGCTCGGTGCCTGGATGGTCGCGGCTGCTGCGCTCCTCGCGCTGCACGTCACGCTGCAGCGTTCGTGGCCCGAAGCTCGCGTGGGCGTCCTGCTGTGGGCGTGGGTGATTCTGGGAATGGGCCTCGGCGACCTCACGGGATCGCAGAGCGCGCGCTCGCTCGCGCTGGGCGCCGCGGCGGCAATCTCCGGCGTGCTCTGGTGGCAGCAGTACCGGCGCGACCCATTCAATGAAGAGACCACAAAGGCACTCGGACTGACCGAGGCGGCCAGCGAACGATTCCTGTTCGTCACGAATCCGATCGCATTCATGCTGCTCGCGAATGCCGTCGATATTCGCGTTCTCGACGAGTCATTTCAGATTGTCCCGGCAGCGCTGGCCGTGGCCTATCTCTCCGCCGGCTGGTTCGGTCGGCGCGGGGCGCAGCTGATCGGCGGGTTCCTGCTCGTGGCGCTCGCCATGGTATTTCCCTGGGAGGCGTCGAGCATCACGATCGGATGGATTGCACTCGCACTGCTGGCGCTAGGGGCCGAGCGTGAGGGCGGAAGGCCGGGAGGGCGCTACGCGGCGATGGCGCTTGCAGCGGCGGCGTGGGTGTGCCTCTTCACGTTCGCCCTCTACGATCGCGGTTACCACCCGTCGAGTTCATCGCTGCTCGTCGATCCCTGGGCAGGGGCGCTCTATCTCTTCGTCGCGGGCACCGCAGTTGCTGCCTACTGGTGGGGCAAGGAAGGACGATCTATCCGGCTGATGTGGGGCCTGTGCGGCTCCGCGGTTTTCGCCGGCGGATCGATCCAGGTTCAGAGCAACTTTGGGCGCCTGACCCCGCTCGCCGGCGATCTGGCGCTGAGCGTCTGGTGGCTGCTGTTCGCCGGTGCCCTCGTGTTCCTGGGATTCCGCCTGAATCACAAGCTCATACGCTCGATTGGGCTTTCGGTCGCGGCGCTCGCGGGACTGAAGATTGTGCTCTTTGACCTCTCGAATCTGCAGGCGCTATATCGGGTCGGGTCGTTCTTCACGCTGGCCATTATCGCACTAGCAGTGGCGTACGCCTACAACCAAAAGGCTAGAGTCGACCATATTGCTTAGAGCTTGGGCAGGGTAATCCCTTTTTGGGCCTGATATTTCCCCTTCTTATCCTTATACGAGATCTCGCACTCATCCCCTTCGTCTGCCGTGAAGAACAGTACCTGAGCTATCCCCTCGTTCGCATAGATCTTGGCGGGCAGGGGAGTCGTGTTACTGATTTCTAATGTCACAAAGCCTTCCCATTCCGGCTCAAATGGCGTGACATTGACGATAATTCCGCATCGCGCATACGTGCTCTTGCCGACGCAAATCGTCAGACAGTTGCGGGGGATACGGAAATACTCGACCGAGCTGGCGAGCGCGAAGGAATTCGGCGGCACGATGCACACGTCGCCCATGAATTCGACGAACGACTTCGGGTCGAACCGTTTCGGATCGACGACCGCCGACAGCGCATTGGTGAAAATCTTGAACTCGGGCGCGACGCGCATATCGTAGCCGTAGGATGAAACGCCGTAGGAGATGACGCCCTCGCGGACCTGCCGGTCGGCGAACGGTTCGATCATCTTGTGTTGTTTGGACATTTTGGTAATCCAACGATCAGATTTGATGGACATGGGGGCGCAATGTAATGCGTAGATTGCCAACTTGACTAACGCCAGCCATTAGTGAATTTTTTCACGAGCGCCATGCAGCCCTATATCCCGTTCCTCATGCTGTTGGGTCTGGCCACCGTCGCGGCCACGACGATGATCGTGGGCTCGCATTTCCTCGGACCGCGGCGCCCGACCGAGATCAAGGAGCGGCCCTACGAAAGCGGCATGCCGCCCCTCGGCAGCGCCCACGAGCGGTTTTCCGTGAAGTTCTACCTCGTTGCCGTGCTGTTCATTCTCTTCGACATCGAAACGGTCTTTCTGATCCCGTGGGCGGTCATCTTCATGGGGCATGGCACCGCGTCTACGGGGTTTCTGTTAGTGGAAATGCTCGTCTTCATGCTCGTGCTCTTCGTCGGATACGTTTACGTCTGGAAGCGAGGAGCATTTCAATGGGACTAGCGATATGAAGCATGTGGCTGAAACGAAAGAAGTCAGCGGCCAAAGCCCGAACTACCTGGTCGCGAAGTTTCAGGACCTCGTCGATTGGGCCGTGAACTCCTCGCGCGCCAATTCGCTGTGGCCGATGCCGTTCGGGACAGCGTGCTGCGCAATCGAGTTCATGGCGACCGCGGCCAGCCGGTTCGACTTCGCGCGGTTCGGGATGGAGCGCCAGGCATTTTCCCCGCGCCAGGCGGACGTGCTGATCTGCGCCGGCCGCCTGCCGTTCAAGCTGGCGCCCGTGATCCGGCGCATCTACGACCAGATGCCGCAGCCCAAGTGGGTGATCTCGATGGGCGCCTGCGCCTCGACGGGCGGCGTGTTCGACAATTACGCGATGGTGCAGGGGATCGACACCATCGTTCCGGTGGACGTCTACGTCCCCGGCTGCCCGCCGCGGCCGGAAGGACTGCTGTACGGCATTCTGCTGCTCCACAAGAAGATCAAGGGCGAGTCGCTGTTCGACGCCGTCAAGCGGCGCGAGGAACTGCCGCTCGACGACAAAGGACTGCGGCTGCCACCCGAGACGATCGACGAGATCTCCGAGCCGTTCGGCAACTCCGTCCACCAATTTCGTTCGTCGTGACCGCTTCTTCCCCTGTTCCCGGGGCTCTTCGCAGCGAAATCGCGCGCGATGGCGCGACGATTGTGTTCGTGGCGCGGGATCGCCTGCTCGAGGCGATGACCTGGCTCAAGGAGACGCCGGGCGAGGAGTTCGACTACCTCGTCGACGTGACGGCAGTCGAGTTCCGTGATCGGGAACGCCCGCTCGAGGTCGTGTACTTCCTCCGTTCGCTCACGCGGCGCGCCGATATCCGAATCAAGGTCGAGCTGAGTACGTCCGACGAGCTGGCGGTCGATTCGGTCTACCACCTGTGGCGCGGCGCCGATTGGTTGGAGCGGGAAGTCTTCGACATGTTCGGGATCACGTTCCGCGGCCACCCCGACCTGCGGCGCATCCTGATGTGGGAGACGTACGCCGAGGGGTACCCGCTGCGGAAGAGCTTCCCGCTGCGAGGCCGGTTTTCCCGCGCCGAGCAGGTGCGGCAGGCCCTCAACGTCAATCCGGAAGCGAATTACTCGCTCGAAGAGCTGTCGATTGCGGAGGCCGCGGGCGACTTGCCCGACGACATGCGCGACCGGCTCCGCCGCGGTGAGCGGGGCGTCATCCCGGAACCGCCCCAGTGAGCAGCGCACGGTGAGCAAGCGAACCGTCGAGCTCGAGCTCGCCACCCCGGGCGTCGACGCCCAGGGGCGCGCCACGCGCGTCCCGCTGACCGCCGCCGCAGAGCCCGGACTGGCCGAAGAGCACATGCTCGTCAACATCGGCCCGCAGCATCCCGCCACCCACGGCGTGTTGCGGCTGGTGGTCGAGCTCGACGGCGAGACCGTCGTGCGCTGCATCCCGCACCTCGGGTACCTGCATTCGGGCTTCGAAAAGCTCGGCGAGTACCGGCACTACAATCAGATCATCCCGCTCACCGACCGCACCGACTACCTGTCGCCGATGTCGAACAACGTCGGCTTCGCGCTGGCGGCCGAGACGTTGATGGGGATCGAAATCACGCCGCGCTGCACCGTGCTGCGCGTGATCGCCTGCGAGATGAGCCGGATCATCTCGCACATGGTGTGGCTGGGGACGACGTCCATCGATCTGGGCGCGTTCACGCCGTTCCTGTGGGCGTTCCAGGAGCGCGAACGGATCTACGATCTCCAGGAGATGTGGACCGGCGCCCGGCTGACCACGAGCCTCACGCGCGTCGGCGGGCTGATGGCCGACATTCCGGACGGGTTCGTCGAGAAACTGCGTCACTTCACGCAAACCTTCCCGAAGACGCTCGCGGAAATCGATGGGGTGCTCACGCGCAACGCCGTATGGGCGGGCCGCACGCAGGGCGTCGGGACGCTCACCGCGGCCGAAGCGACCAACCACTCGCTCTCGGGCCCGATGTTGCGCGCGAGCGGCGTGGCGTACGACGTGCGCAAAGACAAGCCGTATCTGGGCTACGAGACGTACGACTTCGACGTCGTCGTCGGCGAGCACGGCGATGTCTTCGATCGCTACCTGGTGCGGCTGGAGGAGTGCCACCAGTCGAACCGGATTTTGCAGCAGGCGCTCGACCGGCTGCCCGACGGCCCGATCAACGTCGACGACCCCAGAGTCATTCTCCCGCCCAAGACGCGCGCCATGAGCGACATGGAAGCGATGATCTTCCATTTCAAGCAGGTCATGGAAGGCGTGAAGGCGCCGGTCGGTGAAGCGTACGTCGGGATCGAGAATCCCAAAGGCGAGCTCGGCAACTATCTCGTGTCCGACGGCACGGCGAAGCCGGTGCGGTGGCGCATCCGGCCGCCGTCCTTCATCAATCTCTCCGCATTGCCCCGGATGGCTGAAGGCCATCTGCTGTCCGACCTGATCGCGATCAACGCGTCCGTGGACATCGTAATGGGTGAGGTCGATCGATGACCGTCCAGGAGGACTACCAACCCGTCTTCACCGGGAGAGTGCTGGAAGAGCTGCAGACCGTGCTGCAGCGCTATCCCAACAAACAAGCCGCGCTGCTGCCCGCGCTCTGGCTCGCGCAGCGCGAGCACGGCTGGATCTCCGACCGCATCATGGCCGAGGTCGCGGAAGTGCTCGGCCTGACGCCCGCGTACGTGAAGGGCGTCGTGACGTTCTACACGATGTATCACCAGCACCCTGTGGGGAAAAACTTCGTGCAAGTGTGCACGACGTCGCCCTGCAACATCTGCGGCGCCGAGGAGGTGCTGAAGGCTCTGCTCGCACAGAGCGGCGCCGGCGATGCCGGCGCGACGAGTCCCGACGGCAAATGGACGATCGTCGAAGTGGAATGTCTGGGGGCCTGTGGCTTCGCGACCCCTGTGCTTGTCAATGACGATTTCGTTGAAAATGTCACGCCCGACAAAGTCGCGGACCTTGTGAGGAAGTATCGCTGATGGGATACCCGCACAAGTCACATCCCAAAGAAACGGTTGTGCTCTCGCAGTACTTCGGCGATGCCGACGCGCGCACCTTCAAGGGATGGACGAAGCGCGGCGGCTACGAGGCGTTGGCTCAGTCCCTGAAGATGGATCCAGTCGCCGTCACCGACGTCGTCAAGGAATCGGGACTGCGGGGACGGGGCGGAGCAGGCTTCCCGACCGGTCTGAAGTGGTCGTTCATGCCCAAGGAGAAAAAGCGTCCTCACTATCTGTGTGTAAATGCAGATGAATCGGAACCGGGGACGTTCAAGGACCGCGAGATCATGCGCTGGACGCCGCACGCGCTGCTCGAAGGCACCGCGATCGCGGCCCACGCAATTCGCGCCGAAGTCGCCTACATCTACATTCGCGGCGAGTTCACCGAGCCGTGGACGATCATGGAGCGCGCGCTCGCCGAGGCGAATGCCGCGGACGTGTTCGGCGATATCACGATTCACCTGCATCGCGGCGCGGGCGCCTACATCTGCGGCGAAGAGACGGCGCTGATGAACTCCATCGAGGGCAAGCGCGGCAACCCGCGCATCAAGCCGCCGTTCCCGGCGGCGGCCGGGTTGTTCGGCCTGCCGACGACGATCAACAACGTCGAGACACTCGCCGCCGTACCCCACATCATCAAGCGCGGCGCGGCCTGGTACAAAGCCTTGAGTCTCTCCAATCCCAAGAGCACCGGCACGAAGCTGTTCTCGGTCTGCGGCCACGTGCAGCGTCCGGGCAATTACGAAGTCACGATGGGATTCCCGCTGAAGGATCTGCTGTATGACATGTGCGGCGGCCCGCCTCCGGGCCGCACGTTCAAGGCATGCATCCCCGGCGGCTCGTCGGTGCCGATCCTCACGCGCGAGGAAACCGAAGCCTGCCTCCTCGACTACGAGGGCGTCGTCGCGAGCGGCTCGATGCTCGGCTCGGGCGGCGTGATCGTGTTCGACGACTCGGCGGATATGGTCTACCAGATCATGCGGCTCGCCCGCTTCTACGCCCACGAGTCGTGCGCGCAATGCACGCAGTGCCGCGAGGGCACGGCGTGGACCACGAAGATCATGGAGCGGATTCTCGCAGGGCAGGGCAAGCCGAAAGACCTCGACCTACTCCTCGATCTTTCCGAGAACATGACGGGCAAGACGATTTGCGTGCTGTCCGATTCCTGCGCCGCTCCGATCGTGAGCGGCATTAAGAAGTTCCGCGGAGAGTTCGAAGCCTATCTCGCAGGCAAACGCCAACCCGTAATGGTCGGCTGAGGGCAGACGGCAGATGGCTGATGGCTTGATCAACCTGACGATCGACGGCGCACCGGTTTCCGTGCCGCCGGGCACGCTCGTCATCGAGGCGGCGAAGCAGGCAGGCGTGCTGGTGCCGCACTACTGCTATCACCCAGGGCTGCCCGTCGCGGGCGTCTGCCGGATGTGCCTGGTCGAGATCGAGAAGGCGCCCAAGCTCCAGATCGCGTGCGCGACGACCGTAACTGAGGGGATGGTCGTCAAGACCCAGGCCCCGGCGGCGAAGGACGCACGCCAAAGTGTGCTCGAATTCCTGCTGATCAATCATCCGCTCGATTGCCCGATTTGCGATCAAGCGGGCGAGTGCGAGCTCCAGGATTTCGTGTTCCAGGAAGGGCAGCCCGGCACGCGGTACGGGGAGTTCGCCAAGCGGTTCAATCCGGTCGAGGACTTCGGTCCCGACGTGCTGTACGTTCCCAATCGCTGCATTCTGTGCACGCGCTGCGTCCGCTTCATGGAGGACGTCGCGAAAGAGCCGGTCCTCAACGTCTCAGAGCGCGGCGACCGCGCCTTCATCGGCATTCATCCCGAGGCGCGGCTCGACCATCCCTGGGCGGGCAATGTCGTCGATCTCTGTCCCGTCGGCTCGCTGCTCTCCAAGGATTTCCTGCACAAGGCGCGTGCCTGGGAGCTCGACAAGACGGCGTCGATCTGCACCGGCTGCTCGCAAGGGTGCAACATCACGCTCGACACGCGCGACGAAGTCGTCGTACGCGTGCGCCCACGGCCGAACCTCGACATCAACCGCTATTTCATCTGCGACCACGGCCGCATGCACTATCGCTGGATGAACCGCGGCGACCGCATCGAAGCGCCGCTCGTCAAGAAGGACGGCGGGCTGCACGCGACCGACTGGGACGAAGCGTTCGCGCGCGTGCTGGCGATTCTGCGGGGGGCGTCCGGCAAGGCGGTTGCGCTGGTCTCGCCGGGAGCCTCGAGTGAAGCGCTGGCCGCAACCAAACGGCTCCTCTCAGGCTTCAGCTGGACGGGCGCGTTCCAGGTGGTGATGGGTGAGGAAGCACCGCTCAGCGGCGTTCCGAATCTCGCCCTCCGCGCCGAGCGCGCACCCAATGCGAAAGGCGCCGAGCAGCTCGGCTACACGCGCGACTACGCCCAGGCGCTCGCCGCGGCAAAATCGGCCGCCGTCGTGCTCGTCCTCGATGAGCCCGACTGCGCCGTCGAAACGGACGGCGCGCTGATCTACGCCGGCACGGTGCTCGGCGAGGATGCGGCGTGCCGGCGAGCGGAGGTGGTCCTGCCGATTGCCAATGTCGCGGAAGAAGAAGGCACATTCACGAATCTCGACGGCCGGGAGCAGCGCTACTACCAGGCGAAGCCCGCGCCTGGGATGGCGCAACCGGCGGCGTGGGTCCTGGGTCAGCTCGCGCAGGAAATGGGGCTGGCGGAAGTGCAATGACCTTTCCTCTCATTGCTTCGGCCATCAAGGTGTTCGTGGTCTTCAACCTGATCATGGTTGGAGTGGCGCTGCTCACCCTGCTCGAGCGCCGCGTCTGCGCCTGGATGCAGGATCGCCTCGGCCCGAACCGCGTCGGCCCCCAGGGGTTGCTGCAGCCGGCGGCTGATGGACTCAAGAACTTTCTCAAGGAAGAGACGTCGCCGGCGATGGCGGACAAGGCGCTCTTTACGCTGGCGCCCATCATCTCCTTCGTTCCGGCGCTGCTGACCTTCGGGGTGATTCCCTTCGCGGCGCCGTTGCCCACCAAGTGGGGCCTCGTGCCGATGGTCGTGGCCGACCTGCCGGTCGGCTTCCTCTATATCCTCGCGATCAGCTCGCTGGGGGTGTACGGCATCGTGCTGGCAGGGTGGGCGTCGAACAACAAGTACGCGCTCCTCGGCGGCCTGCGCGCGTCAGCCCAGATGGTCTCCTACGAGATCGCGCTCGGGATGAGCACCGTCGCCGTGATCCTGCTCGCCGGCAACGTCACGCTGTCGCAAGTGATCGCCCAGCAGCAGCAGGCGCATGTCTGGTTCATCATTCCGCTGTCCGTGGCGTTCGTGGTGTTCTTCATCAGCGCCTTCGCCGAAACGAACCGGCTGCCGTTCGATCTGCCGGAAGCCGAAGGCGAGCTGATCGCCGGCTATCACACCGAGTACAGCGCGATGAAGTTCTCGATGTTCTACATCGCCGAGTATTCGAACATGGTGACGGCATCCGCGCTGATGGCCACCCTGTTCTTCGGCGGCTGGGACATCCCCTTCACGACCTGGGATTCGACAGGTGATCCGCGCGTCCTCAAGACGCTGCTCACGCTCTTGGTGTTCGGCGCGAAGACGTTCGTCTTCCTCTTTACTTACATCTGGGTGCGCTGGACCCTGCCGCGCTTCCGCTACGACCAACTGATGG
>Ga0209056_10004932_pt1 | contig 13999 bp, 8 predicted proteins | sample GraSoiAngelo_114_FD_185876 | JGI IMG/M metagenome (GOLD analysis project Ga0209056, IMG submission 185876) | Grasslands soil microbial communities from the Angelo Coastal Reserve, California, USA - 14_0903_13_40cm (SPAdes) (version 2) | ecosystem: Environmental > Terrestrial > Soil > Grasslands ... | reverse complement strand
TTTGCCGCCGATCCTGAACGCGCTCCGGATCGAGTACCCCGAGCAGGACATCCGCCTCACGGTCGAGGTCGCCCTCCACATCGGAGACGAGGTGGTGCGCTGCGTCGCCATGTCCTCGACCGACGGTTTGGTCCGCGGCATGAAGGCCGTCGACACGGGCGGACCCATCCAGGTGCCGGTCGGACGCCAGACTCTGGGGCGGGTGTTCAACCTGCTCGGCGAGCCCATCGATCAGGGCGCGCCGGTGAAGGATCCCGAAACCAAGCTTCCGATCCATCGCTCGCCGCCGCCGTTCGACGAGCAGGAGACGGTGACCCGGATCTTCGAGACCGGGATCAAGGTGGTGGATCTCCTGGCTCCGTACGCGAAGGGCGGAAAGATCGGCCTGTTCGGCGGCGCGGGTCTCGGCAAGACGGTCATTCTCCAAGAGCTGATCCGCAACATCGCCACCGAGCACGGCGGATTCTCCGTCTTCTCGGGCGTGGGGGAGCGGACGCGCGAGGGAAACGACCTCTGGCTCGAGATGAAGGAGTCGGGCGTCATCGACAAGACGGTGATGGTGTTCGGCCAGATGAACGAGCCGCCGGGCGCGCGATTGCGCGTCGGGCTGACCGGCGTCACGATGGCCGAGTACTTCCGGGATCAGGAAAACCAGGACGTGCTCTTCTTCGTGGATAATATCTTTAGATTCGTGCAGGCGGGATCTGAGGTATCCGCGCTGCTGGGGCGTATGCCTTCCGCAGTGGGATATCAGCCCACGCTGTCCACGGAGATGGGCGGTTTGCAAGAGAGGATCACTTCCACGAAGCGCGGCTCGATCACGTCGGTGCAGGCGATCTACGTGCCGGCGGACGACCTCACCGATCCCGCGCCCGCGACCACCTTCACGCACCTCGACGCTACGACCGTGCTCTCGCGGCGGATCTCGGAGCTGGGGATCTATCCCGCGGTGGATCCGCTCGATTCCACGTCGCGGATCCTCGACCCGCACGTCGTGGGGGAGGAGCACTACAACCTCGCGCGCGCGGTGCAGAAGGTGCTCCAGCGGTACAAAGATCTGCAAGACATCATCGCGATTCTGGGGATCGACGAGCTCTCCGAGGACGACAAGCTCACGGTGGCTCGCGCGCGGAAGATCCAGCGATTCCTCTCGCAGCCTTTCTTCGTCGCGGAACCTTTCACCGGGACGCCGGGGCGTTACGTGAAGCTGGAGGACACCATCCGCTCCTTCAATCAGATCATGGACGGAAAGTGCGATCACATTCCCGAGCAGGCGTTCTACATGGTCGGGACGATCGACGAGGTGTTCCAGCGCGCGGAGAAGATGGGGGTCACGGCCGCGGCGTAGCCGCGCGCCGGAGCGGCGATGGCCGAGCACACGTTTCTCCTGCGACTGGTCACGCCGCAGAAGCTTCTATTGGAGGCGGAGGTCTCGGCGTTGCAGGTGCCGGGCTCCGAGGGCTACCTCGGCGTCCTCGCGCACCACGCGCCCCTGATCACGGCGCTGAAGGAGGGGAAGCTCGAGGTGAAGGACCCCGCGGGCCGGGTCACGGCGTACCACGTCACGGGCGGATTCCTGGAGGTCTCGGACAACCGTGCGACGGTGCTTGCGGATTCTGCGGTACCTCAGGGAGCGGCCACCGCGCAATAGCGCCGCCCCTTCCACCTTGGCGCTGCCGTGCGCTTCAGTGAGTTGAGGGACATCTACCAGCCGCTCGGGGGAACCCACGCAGGATTCACGGTTGGATGGGGGTACACGGAAAGGCGTTAGGTGCCTTGCTGGCGGCAATCCTTGATAAATGTAAGTCCTGATCAAGTATCAAGGCCCTAAACTCCCCCCATGCGAATCCTCGGAATCGAAACTTCCTGCGATGACACTGGCGCCGCGGTCGTGGAAGACGGGCGGATCCTCTCGAACATCGTGGCGGCGCAGGATATCCATGTCGAGTACGGCGGCGTGGTGCCCGAGCTGGCGTCGCGGGCACACATCACGCTCCTTCCACGCGTGGTGCAGCAAGCGCTCGACACCGCAGGGCTGGACGTCGACAAGATCGACGCGGTCGCGGTCACCTTGGGACCGGGGCTCGTGGGATCGCTCCTCGTCGGGATCGAGTTCGCAAAGGGGCTCGCGCTGGCGCGCGGGATCCCATGGGTCGGGGTGAACCACGTCGAGGCCCACCTCGTCTCGGCGGGTCTCGAATCCGAGCTCACGCCGCCTTACATCGGGATGGTCGCCTCGGGAGGGCACACCGAGATCTATCACGTGCCCGAGCCCGGCGTGTTCCATCGCATCGGCTCTACCCGCGACGACGCGGCGGGGGAGGCGTTCGACAAGATCGGGAAGCTGATGGGGCTGGAATATCCCGCCGGCCCTGACATGGACCGCCTCGCGCGAGAAGGACGCGACGACCAGGTGCCGCTCCCGCGCGCACGCCTCAAGGGTGACACCCTCGACCTGAGCATGAGCGGGCTCAAGACCGCCGCGAAGCTCTTCCTCGAGAAGGAGCCTCGCCCCATCCCTGAGCCCAGGCTCCGGGACATCGCGGCCTCGGTGGAGAAGGCGATCGTGGACGTGCTGGTCGAGCGGCTCGGTCAGGCCCTCGAGCGGTACCCGGCCAGGGCCCTCACCATCGCGGGCGGATGCGCCTGTAACACCTTGCTGCGTCAGGAAGCCACGCGCCTTGCCGCGTCGAGGAACATCCAGGCGCGTTTTCCATCACCCAAGCTCTGCCGCGACAACGGCGCCATGATCGCCCACGCCGGTCACTTCGCCCTCGAGCGCGGCCAGACGACTCCATTTTCCGCCACGGCCATCGCCAACCTGGATTCCTTCGAGCCGCTCCCCGCCTAACACCGGCGCCAACATGCGCCGGCGCATCCAACTCGTTCCGGGACGAGTTGATCTGGCCGCACCGTGCGGCTGCTTCGCTCCAACTTGCGCCAGCGCCAGTGCATTTTGCAATGCCCCCCAGAGCCCTCTGCAGCCACCCCCGAATCCCGCGTATTTGCCCGTCGCGACTCAAGATCGCCAGCGCCGGGGCCGATCCCTTTGAAGAGCGGTATCCAGGTCTGCGCCCTTCGCGGACTCTGGTTTAACCGCGCGCGCAATCGCCACGCCCGAACGGAATTCGAGGTGTCACGCGTGAGCCAAGCCGCACCAGCGCCGGAGACCGGACGCATCCTCGTGATCGAGGACGATCCGAAGCTTCGGTTCATCATCCAAATGCAGCTCACCGACGCGAAGGACTCGGTCTACGAGGTCCGCACGGCGGAGGACGGCGTGCGCGGCCTCGAGGAAGTCCGGCGCGACCCGCCCGATCTCATCCTGCTCGACGTGATGATGCCGCGGCTGGACGGCTACGAAGTCTGCCGCCAGCTCAAGGCGAACCCGCTCACATCGCGCATCCCGATCATCTTCCTCACCGCGAAATCCACGTTCGAGGACAAGATCCATGGCCTCGAGCTTTTCGCGGACGATTACCTCACGAAACCCTGGGCGCAGAACGAGCTCCTTTTCCGCGTGCGGAACCAGCTCAAGACGCGGCGCGGGCAGCTCCAGTCCAACGCGCTCACCGGACTTCCCGGCAACGTGCTCATCGAGTCCGAGCTCTCGCGGAGGATCGCGCAGGGGGAGAAGTTCGCGTACCTCCACATCGATCTCGACTACTTCAAGGCCTACAACGACTACTACGGGCACGCGCGCGGCGACGTGGTCATCCGCTATGTGGCCGCGATGCTTCAGGCCCAGCTGCAGAAGGACGGACAACCCGGTGATTTCGTGGGGCACATCGGAGGCGACGACTTCGTCGTCATCACGACGCCGGAGCGCTCGATCCTGATCGGAGACGCGATCAGGAGCTCCTTCGACGCGACGATCGCGAGCCAGTACGACGAGCAGGACCTGAAGCGCGGGCACATCATGGTGCTCTCGAGCCGCCAGGGAGGCGTGCAGAAGTTCGAGCTCATGACGGTGACCATCCTCGTCGTGAGCAATGTGGGGCGCGACATCCACCACGGCGCCCAGGTCGTCGACGTCTCGAAGGAGCTGAAGAAGCAGGGCAAGGCGATGCGCGGAAGCGTCGTCGTCTCCGATCGTCGTTCGGACGGCTCCCCCATCGTGCCCGTCGGCGACGTCCGCCTCACGCCCCCTCCGGAACCGCCGCGATGACGGGCCAGGCACCCGAGAAGGATCGGAACGACAGCTCCGCCTTCCGGCTCCTTCCCGGCCTCTCCAGTCTCAGCTTCGCCGTCCAGTCCGCCTTCGATGCTCCCGGGCTCGTCACCGCCGTGGCCCAGCACGTCCTCGAGCTCGCGCGGGCGGATTCCTTCACGCTGCTCCTGCTCGATTACGAGACCGGCGAGCTCCAGGGGGACCACTTCGAGCGCGGCGTGACCGGATCCCGCGGCTCCTGCCGGGTCACGCCCCGGCCCGGAAGCTTCCTGTCCCAGATCCTGAGAAGGGAAACCCTCATCGTCGAGGATTCCTCGACCCTGGACGAGACGGACTGGAAAGAGCTGCGCCAGGACGGGAATCCTCCGGAGGCGCTCGTCGGAGTGCCGATCATCGTCGGGACCTCGCTCCTCGGGGTCGCGTTGCTGGGGTTCCACCGGCCGCTCCGCACCAACGCGCGCCGCCGGCGGGCCATTCTCTTCCTCGCGGATCAGATCGGGCTCGCGGTCGACCGCATCCGCACGCACGCCGAGCTGGAGCAGAAGACGGTGCGGCTCGAGGAAGCCAGCGCCTCCCTGCGGCGGATCGACGAGATGAAGTCGGAGCTGATCTCGGTGGTGTCGCACGAGCTCCGGACCCCGCTCACCTCGATCAAGGCCTACACGGAAACGCTGATCGACAACGTGAAAAATCCCGCGTTCCAGCTCCACGAGAAGTTCCTCGGCATCATCAACGAGGAATGCGACCGGCTGACGCGGATCGTGAACGACGTGCTGGACCTGAGCCGCATGGACTCGGGCCGCCGGCGGATCAAGGCGGAGTCCGTGGAGCTGAACCGGCTCCTGGACGAGGTGCTCCCGACCGTGGAGCCGCAGCTCCTGGCGAAGAGCCTCACCGTCCAGCGTGCCTTCGCCCCGGGGCTGCCGCCGCTGGAAGCGGACATGGATCTCCTGAAGCAGGTGCTGGTAAATCTCATCAACAACGCCGCCAAGTTCTCCCGTGAATCCACCGCGGTCACCATCCACGCCATGACGGTGGCGGAGCGGATGAAGATCGTCGTCGAGGACCGGGGGATGGGAATTCCTCCGGACAAGCTGAGCCGCGTGTTCGAGCGGTTCTATCGCGTCGAGGAAGGGGGCGCCGAGCGGGTCGGAGGATCGGGGCTGGGGCTCGCGATCGTGAAGAGCGTGGTCGAGCTTCACGGCGGGACGATCCGCGTGGAGAGCGAGCTGGGACAGGGAAGCCGCTTCGTGCTCGAGCTTCCTCTGATCCAGCGCGGATTCCGGAACCTCATGCGCTCCCTCGAGCCCTTCTTCGAGACGCCGGAGCTCCGCACGCTCCTCTCGAGCGCCGTGGAGATGGTGGCCGAGGTCATGGACGCGCGGAACGTCTCGATCATGTTCTTCAACGAGGACGGCACCGAGCTCCACATCCGGGCCGCGCACGGCCTGGACCCCGATATGGTGGCGCGCGCGCGCGTGAAGACCGGAGCCTCCATCGCGGGCTGGGTGGCCCAGACCTGCGAGAACCTCCTCGTGAACGACATCGAGAACGATAGACGTTTCAGGAAGCTGAACCATCCGCAGTACGAGACGAAGTCGCTCTTGTGCGTGCCGCTCCGGATCTCCGGGGAGGTCGTCGGCGTGGTGAACGTGAGCAGCAAGTCGACCGGCCAGCCCTTCGATCCGGACGATCTGAGCCTGCTCGTCGCGATCAGCAAGCGCGTCGGCACCGCGCTGGAGCGGGTGCGGACGGCGGGCGCGTCGGGGGATGTGTACACGACCCTCAACACGATCCGCACCGTGATTCGCGCGAAGCGCAGCTACGCCCTCTGGAGCTCGCGCCGCGCGTTCAAGCTGGCCACCGACCTGGGCCGGAAGCTGGGGCTTCCCGAGGAGGACCTGGAGGTCCTGGGGTACGTGGCGCGCGTTCACGACGTGGGGATGCTCGCGGTCGGGGAGGACCTGATCCAGAGCTCGCGGCGCTGGACGCAACAGGAGCGCCGGCGCGTCGAGACGCACCCGCGCGACGGCGTGAGCGTGCTCCAGCCGATCGAATTCGCCTCGCGCGTGAACGAGATCATCCTGAGCCATCACGAGTACTGGGACGGCCACGGCTATCCGCGCGGGCTCTCCGGAGACGACATCCCGCTCGCGGCGCGGATCCTCGCCCTGGTGGACGCGTTCGAGGCCATGACGCTGGGACGTCCGTACCGCGACTCCATGTCGGAAGCGGAAGCTCTCGCCGAGATCCGCCGCTGCTCCGGAACCCAGTTCGATCCCAAGGTCGTCGCGGAGCTCGAGGCGATCCTCGCCAAGCGCGGCATCGATCGCCCTGCCTCCACGGCGCACGGCACGGGAGCGAAGCGATGATTCCCTCGATCGAGCTCCTCTGGGCGCTGGCCGCTTCGGTGCTCCTCCTCGTGGAGCAGGTCCGGCACCGCCGCTCGCTCCGGCACGAGCTCCGGTCGCTCCGCTCCTCCTACGACGCCGCGATCCACCGGAACGACGAGCTGAGCCAGGCCAGCGACAAGATGGGGGACCTCTACCGCTACCAGCTCCTCACCAGCCGGAAGCGCGCGGCCCGGATCAAGAAGGTTCTGGAGATCGCGACCAGCATCAATTCGAACCTCACCCTGGACAAGGTGCTCCACGAGATCGTGCACGCCGTCTCCGACGCGGCCGGGTTCCGCATCGTGCTCCTGCGCGTCCTGAACGAGGCGACCGGCCACTTCGAGGCGAGAGCGTTCGCCGGACTGAACCGCGACGCCATCCGGAAGCTGGAGCTGCTCCGCATCCCGCGCGCCGAGTTCGAGAGCTGGCTCAAGGAGGAATTCCGGGTCGGACGCTCCTTCTTCATCGGGCACGAGAAGAAATTCTGGGGCGAGGTGGACGACGAGGGATACACGCCGGACCTGGGCGTGCGCCAGGAAGGAGAGTGGCACCAGGAGGACGTGCTCTTCGTGCCCCTCTACACGAAGGACGGAAACGTGGTGGGCTACTTCTCCGTGGACGATCCGGTGGATCGCCGGCTCCCCTCGCGCGAGACGGTGGAGACCCTGGAGATCCTGGCGACGCACGCCATCGTGGCCATCCAGAACGCCTCGCTCTACGAGCGGTTGAACGACAGCCTGGCGCGCCTCGAGGAGGCCACGGAGCGCACGGAGGAGGTCGCCGACCTCAAGAACAAGTTCATCTCCACGGTCTCCCACGAGCTCCTGACCCCGCTGACCGCGATCCGGGCCTACACGGAAGCGCTGCTCGAGCACATCGGCTCGACGAACATCGACATGCAGCGCCAGTTCCTGGGCGTGATCAACGAGCAGAGCCTGAAGCTCCGCCGGCTCATCGACTCGATTCTCGAATTGTCCCAGCTCGAGTCGGGGCGCTTTCGCATGAGCCGCGAGCCCTTCAACCTGGTCGGTCTCATGGACGAGGTCGTCCAGGGGCTCCGGGAGATGGCGGACGCCAAGCAGATCCAGATCGTCGTGGAGTCGGCCTCGCCGGAGATCGTGGTGGAGGCGGACCGGGGCCTCGTGCGGCGCGTCCTGAACAACCTGGGCTCGAACGCGATCAAGTTCACGCACGAGGGCGGAACGGTCACGCTGCGCACGTTGGTGGAAGGGCGCGCGGTCCGGATCCAGGTCGAGGACACCGGGATCGGGATCCCCAAGGAAGGCATCGACCGGATCTTCGACAAGTTCTACCAGATCGACAGCTCGCTCTCGCGGGAATACCCCGGCGTGGGCCTGGGACTCAGCATTTCGAAGAGCATCGTCGAGTGGCACGGCGGGGAGATCATGGCGGAGAGCGAGTCCGGGGCGGGCTCTCGCTTCACCGTGCTCCTGCCCATCACCGCCGGGGACGCGCACGTGATCACCCACGCCACCTGGAGCCCGTCGCGCTCCGTCTCCGACCATCTCACCCGGCTGACCGTGGAGATGATCGCCGAGGTCATGAACGCGCGCACGGCGTCGCTCATGCTCGTGGACGAGGAGAATTCGGAGCTCTACATCCGCGCCGCGCGCGGGCTGCGCGAGGAAGTGGTGTGCGGCACGCGGATCCGGATCGGGGACTCGATCGCCGGCTGGGTCGCCGAGCACGGGGAGCCGCTCCTCGTCACGAACATCGAGGAGGATCCGAGGTTCGGGCGGCCGAACCGCCACCAGTACGAGACCAAGTCGCTCCTCTCGGTTCCGGTCAAGATCGGCGGCAGGGTGGTGGGAGTGATCAACATCAACAACAAGATCTCCTGCACTCCCTTCACCGACGACGACCGCGCCCTCCTGTCCTCGCTCTCGGACCGGGTGGCGCTCGCGTGGCAGCGCGTCTCCGACCACGAGCGCTCCTCGGAGCGCACGGAGGAAACCTCGAGGACGCTCACGGCGATCATCGAGAACGCCCGCCGGAGCCGTCTCAAGCTGAACTCGGGCTCCATGGCCACGCGCGCCGTGGCGCTGGGACGGAAGCTGGGGCTGAGCGAGGACGACGTGGAGGTGCTGGCGTACGTGGCGAGCGTGCACGACGTCGGGATGGGGCAGATCGACCTCACCGTGCTCCAGGAGCCCGGGAGCCTCGACGACGAGACCTGGGCCCGGGTGGCGATGCATCCCCTGCGCTCGGCCGAGATCGTGAAACCGATCGAGTTCCAGGAGCAGGTGACCGAAATCATCATGGCGCACCACGAGCGGATCGACGGGAAGGGCTACCCGCGCGGGCTCAAGGGCCAGGAGATCCCGATCGGGGCCAAGATCATCGGCGTCCTCGACGCCTACGAATCCATGACGATCGGGCGCCCCTACCGGCACGCCATGACGCACGCCGAAGCCCTGCAAGAGCTTCGGAGGTGCGCCGGCACCCAGTTCGAATCGCGGGTGGTGGAGGCTTTCGGCCATCTCTATCAATCCGAGGAGACTACGAAGCTAGTTCGGACTGCAGAAGCGGCGTGAGCGGCCGATACAAATCCATGTCAAGGAGGAGGTGAGTCGGATGTCCAAAGGGAAGATCCTGGTCGTCGACGACGAGATCTACATCGTCCACATCCTGGACTTCAGTCTGGGGATGGAGGGCTACGAGGTCGTCACCGCGCTCGATGGAGAACAGGCGCTCGAAAAGGTGAAGACCGAGAAGCCCGATCTCATCGTGCTGGACATCATGATGCCGAAGCTCGACGGCTACGAGGTCTGCAAGAACATCAAGTCGAGCGCGTCGACCCAGCACATTCCGGTGATCCTCCTCTCCGCGAAGGGAAGGAACGTAGACCAGAAGCTCGGATTCGACGTGGGCGCGGACGACTACATCACGAAGCCCTTCAGCCCCCGGAAGCTGGTGGAACGGATCAACCAGCTGCTCGGACAGACCATCACGGAGCGACCGGCGCCCTCCGCTTAGAAGTCCGTCATTGCCCGCCTCACGCTGGTTCCCTAGAGTAGAGGCCCAGCCGCCGCTGTGCCTGTGACTTCCCGGAGCCGGCATGTTCCCTCGCGCACTCGGTGCCATCGCGACCCCTGCTCTGACCTTTCTCCTGCTTGCCCTTGGATCGGTCCCTCGCGCTGAAGCCGCCGAGGAGCCTTCGCCCGCGTGCCAGATTCCCTTCGCCCTGGAGAGCGCCGACACCCTGGGGGCGGTAGGGGTCCAGAGCTCGCTCGCGATCGACGCCGGAGGAGAGCCCCACATCGCCTACCTCAACGCCTCGGGGAGCCAGGTCCGGTACGCGCGCAAGAACGGGTCGCAGTGGACGAGCCAGCGGATTCCCCAGATTGGCTTCTTTCACGGGGTGAGCCTGGCGCTCGACGCCGCGGGAAACGTCTCCATCGGCTATGCCGCGCAGGAGGAGACTTCGCGCGGGGTCATCACGTCGGCCAAGGTCGCGCGACGATCGAGCGGCGGCTGGACGATCGAGACCGTCGAGACCGCCTTCGCCACGGAAGTCGCCGTCGGCTTCGATCCGGATGGGGTGCTCCACGCGGTCTACTTCTCCTTCATCCCCGGGTTCGTGATCCGCTACGCCACGCGCACGCTCCAGGGATGGACGATCGAGACCGTATTTCCGACCTTGGGTCTGGGCGCGGATCGATTCTCCCTCGCGTTCGACCCGCAGGGTCATCCGCACGTCACCGCCCAGGTGGCCCTGACGCTCCTGCACGCGGTTCGTACCTCGAGCGGATGGGTCACGGACAAGCAGCCCCGGGGCGAGGGGGTCTCTCTGGCGGTGGACGCGCAGGGAATTCCTCATGTCGCGAGTCACCTGCGCACGCCGCCCGTCGTGCAGTACCGCACACGAGAAGGTTCGGTATGGCACGTGGAAGCGGTCGACTCGGTGGACGCCGGTCCCGAGAGGGACCTTTCGCTCCAGATCGACCGCTACGGCAGACCGATCATCGCTTACCTCGACACGCCCGCGGGCAAGGTCAAGGTCGCCTGGAAGGACGGCAATACGTGGAGAACGCAGGTCGTCGATGACGCGGGAGGCGGGGAGGGCCCGTCCCTCTGGCTCAAGGACGGGGTTCAGCCTGCGATCAGCTACCTCGACGGAGCGGGATACGATCTTCGCTATGCATCCGGCGAGATCGCGCCGCCGAACCGCGCGCCGGCGGCGAATGCCGGAGGGCCGTACGCGGGAACGATCGGAGAGCAGCTGGGCTTTGACGGAACGCGGTCCTCCGATCCGGATGGACAGCCCCTCGCCTATTCCTGGGACTTCGGCGACGGAATCGAGGGGACCGGCTCGAATCCGGAGCACGTGTACGCGGCGGCGGGCACGTACGATGTGTGTCTCCAAGTCACGGACAACGGCTGTCCCGCCCTCGCGGGCGAGGCCTGCGCGGCGGCGAACGTGCGTGAAGCGCTTTCTGCCAGGATCTTCCAGCACCAGGCGAGCGGCAAGATCGAGCTGAACGATCAGGCCGACCGCCATTGCTTCGAGCTCGAGCCCCAGGGCGGCGATTTCGCTCTGACCGACCTGAGCCTGCCCACGGTCGTGGCACGGTTCGACACGACCCGCGCTTCTCCGATCCCCGGCAAGTCGATGACCGCGCGCGATCGGGATCACAACGGAACCGAGGAGTTCGAGTTTTGCTTCTCGGCCGCATCGCTGCGAGACCTGTTCGCCGCGGCGCCCTACGGCAAGTCCCGGGTCACCCTGAGCCTGGAGGGCGCCTTGAATTCGGGGGCCCGCGTTCGCGGCGAGGCGGCCTTCGAGATCAAGAAACGCCGGCATTGTGACGGAGACGGTGCGGCGGTCCTTCCCAACCCGCTCAATCCGGACGGGACCCTCCGGTTCGCGATCTCGAGACCGGGGAGTGTTACGGTCGAGCTGTTCGACGTGCAGGGCAGACGGTTCCGGACGCTTCTCTCGCCGTCGTTTCTGCCGGCGGGAGCGCACGGGCTTCGCATCGACGGGCGCGATCCGTCAGGACGGCCGCTTTCCTCGGGCATCTATTTCTACCGAATCCGGACACCGGATCGAACGCTCGCCGGCAGATTCTCGGTCTTGAAGTAAGCGCTCGCCCGATTCTGCTACGCTGCCTCCGCCATGGCCCTCGTGCGCGTCGCCGTTCCCATTCCCCTCGCCCATGAAGACACACTCGTCTACGAGTTTCCGGAGGAAACCCCCGAGGTGGGCCTGCGCGTGCTGGTCCCGGTCGGGCCGCGGCGCGTGTGGGGGACCGTGCTCGGGGTCGAGCCGAAGGCGCCGGGCTTCCGCGTGCGGAAGATCGCCGGAATTCCCGAGCCTCGCCTCGTGGTCACCCCAGAGCTTCTCGAGCTTTGCCGCTGGGTGTCGGACTACTACGCCGCGAATCTGAGCGACGTGCTCCAGGCCGCGGTTCCCTCTCCGGGGGGCCTCACGCGCCGTGCGCCGCGTGCGGCGCCCGAGGACGCGGACGCGTGGCTCCAGGTCGCGCCGCCGAGGCGCGAGGAGCTGAACGAGGAACAGCGCTCGGCGCTCACGTCGCTGGAGGAGGCGATCGGCTCGCGGGAGTTCCGGGCGGTGCTTCTCTTCGGAGTCACCGGGAGCGGAAAGACCGCGGTGTATCTCCACGCGGCTGCCGAAGCGCTTCGCAGCGGCGGGCAGACCTTGATCCTCGTTCCCGAGATCGCCCTCTCGCCTCAGACCCTGGACTCCTTCCGCCGCGCGGGCTTCGGGCGCGTGGCGCTCTACCACAGCACCCTGCGGCCGAACGAACGCGCGGACGTCTGGCGCGCGGCGGCGGCGGGGGAAGTGGATCTGGTGGTCGGGACGCGATCCGCCGTCTTCCTGCCGTTCCGGAATCTGAGGTTCGTGGTGGTGGACGAGGAGCAGGACAACGCCTACAAGCAGGACGACGCCCCGCGGTACCACGCGAGAGATGTCGCGCTCGTGCGGGCACAGAGGCTCGGGGCCGTGGCCGTTCTCGCCTCCGCCACGCCCAGTCTCGAGACGTTCGCGCGGGTGAAAGCCGGCAGCTGCGGGCTGCTCAGGCTCCCGCATCGAATCGACGGGCGGCCGATGCCGACGGTGCGCATCACGGACTTGAGGCACCGGCGCGCGGTAGTGGCACCGGTTGTTGCCGGGCCCGGAAGCATCGCTTCCCGTCCCGTGCTATCTGCCTCCACGTCACCGCAGTCCCGCTACCTGGGCCCGGCGCTCGTCGAGGCCATGGCCAGGACCCTCGAGCGCCGCGAGCAGGCGATCCTGTTCCTGAATCGCCGGGGGCACTCCACGTATCTCCAGTGCCGCGGGTGCGGCGAGGTCGCGCGATGCGAGCGGTGCGACGTCTCCCTCACGGTGCACCTGGCCGACCAGTCCCTGCGCTGCCACTACTGCGGCGCGGAGCGGGCACTCCGGCCCGCGTGCCCGGGATGCGGCGCGTCCAATCTGTGGTTCGGGGGCGTCGGCATCCAGAGGATCGAGGGGGAGGTCGCGCGTCTCTTTCCCCTGGCCCGGCTCGCGCGTCTGGACTTCGATGCCACGCGGAAGCGCGGATCGGCCGCGACGATTCTGAGAGCGTTTCGCGGCGGGGAGACCGATTTCCTCCTCGGAACGCAGATGGTCACGAAGGGCTTCGACTTTCCCATGGTGACGCTCGTGGGGATCATCGTGGCCGACCTCCAGCTCTACCTTCCAGATTTCCGGGCGGCGGAACGAACCTTCCAGCTCCTGACTCAAGTCGCCGGAAGAGCGGGCCGCGGGGAGCGGGCCGGAGAGGTTATCTTGCAAACCTACGATCCCGACCATCCGGCGCTTCGATGCGCGGCCGCGCAGGACTTCGAAGCCTTCTACGAGCACGAGGCGGAGGAGCGGAGGGAGCTCCGTTATCCGCCGTTCGGGCATCTCGTCGAGATCGAGATCCGCGGATCGAAGCTGGAACGCGTGCTCCGCGAGTCCGAGAAGCTCCGCGATTCGCTCGCGAAGCTCGCGCGCGGGAGCGACGTCGAGCTCCTTGGACCGGCACCGAAACCGATCGCGCGCATCCAAGGGGCGGAGCGGTGGCACATCCTGATCCGGAGCGGTTCCCGGAAGGCCCTCCACGGGTTCCTCCAGAAGGCGCTTCCGGCGGTTCGGGAGCGCCGGTCTTCGGGCATCCGGGTCACGGTTGACGTGGACCCCAGGCAGGTGCTCTAAGTCATTGAGAGTACGCCAATTACCCAAACCACATTGCGGCTTTCCCACGGGGAACCTGCTTGACAGTCCACGCTCCGGAAGGCTCTAATCGAATCGAGCCAGGAACGTCACACGACCCGCGCGGTATATAGAGGAAGGATGGGGTCGCGGCGTTCGACCAAGCCGCGGTATTCGATGAAATCGCCGCACCCGGAGGAGAGGATGAGCTTCCCGTTCAGGAGTCTG
>Ga0209056_10004931_pt1 | contig 14002 bp, 16 predicted proteins | sample GraSoiAngelo_114_FD_185876 | JGI IMG/M metagenome (GOLD analysis project Ga0209056, IMG submission 185876) | Grasslands soil microbial communities from the Angelo Coastal Reserve, California, USA - 14_0903_13_40cm (SPAdes) (version 2) | ecosystem: Environmental > Terrestrial > Soil > Grasslands... | reverse complement strand
GTGCTTGAAACACCCGAAGCAAATGGAACGGCGACAGACACGCCGCCGCGGCGACATCAGATAATGCGATCGGCGCCGACAAATGCGCGTGCAGATAATCCCGGGCACGATTTACGCGTCGCCAAAGTTCTTCGCGAGTGGACGCGCGGACTGCCGGTAAATCGGCGACCCGGTGTTTGAGCGAGCGCTGGCTGGAAAGCATCGAGGCGAGCAAATTTCTCAATTTTTCCTCTAACCAACCGTCTTGGATCGTCCCCTGGCCTTTGAACGCCGCGCGCAGGACGTGCACCTTGGGCGAGACGTTTCGGTCGTGCGTCGTGTAGCGCTCGAAGAATGACGCACTCGTTCCACTTTCGTCAGGCGAATTCGCCAGCAATATTTCCGGCGTCTCATTGAAACTGCGTAAGACTTCCTCGGCCCAGCCGTCCGGAAACCAGAGCACGAACGTTTCTACTCGTGTCGGCGAAGCAATCTCGATCGAGTACGGCTGCCGATTGTTCAGGATCAGGTAACCGCCATCATCGACTGCGACTTCGTTTCGGCCGAAGCGATAAAGCGCGCGTCCGTTGAACATGCACTTGAGCGAAAGCGGCAGCCCCGGCGTTTCGGCGAAATAAGAAAATCCGCGTCCGCTCATGAAGACAGAGCGTTGCAAAGCGCTGAACGAATCAACCGCCACGAAGCAACTCTAACACGTGAAACACGGCCAAGTCACATCCTCCGACTAAAGGCAGCCATCCTGCGTACGGTGTCGTCTGATTCGCCTCTGACTTCTGCTTGCCACGCCGTAGCTTTTCGCGAAGGCGGGTCCTCTTGACTGCCCCTTAACGCAGCAAACTCGCTTCGAGCACGAACCACTCCGGATTCAATGTGACCGAGGCTTCGATCTCCTCTCCTCACCTGGCACGCCGAAGTTGGACGAAGGCGGCTCGTTCGAGGAGAGGACGAAGGTGAGGAGTCGGGCAGCTTTCCGCTTTGTCAGCGAGTCAAACTTTCTTCCAGTGCAAAGAAGGCTGGATTTAGATGCGCCAGCGGCTTTTTCAATTTTTCCAGTTCTTCCGCCGGGCCGTGAACTTCGAATCGGATCAAATCGACCATGGTGAGCAGCTCCGCGAGCGGAGCGCCAATGTTATCGAGATGCGCGAGCACGCCCTCGGCGTTTTCGTATCCTTCGCGGCAGAAAAAATCGTCGCCGTTAACAGTGAACGCGTAGAAAAGATTCTCTTTTTCGGTCGCCGTTTTCTCGACAAAACGCGGGAACCCAGCTTTAACCGCCTCCAATTTCCCGAGATGCACTTTGAAATACGGATGCAGACTGACGAAGTTTGACTTCATGCTCAGAACGTATGCCTCGCGAGCTGCCACGTAAAGATCGACAACTTCTTTTCGAAGTTTTCGCTACCTGACTCGGAGGGAACAGTTGCTTTTAGCAGCGCCGTGTCCATTCCTGGTTAAGGTAATTCGCATGCAGAAGATAAGTCCTTTTCTTTGGTTCGACGATAAAGCTGAGGATGCCGCCAAATTCTATGTCGGTATCTTTAAGAATTCGAAGATCCTAAAAACGACTCGCTACGGCGACGAGGCAGCCGAGAAAACTGGCCGGCCGAAGGGAAGTGTCATGACCGTCGAGTTTCAACTCGATGGCGCCGATTTCGTGGCGCTAAACGGCGGGCCGATGTTCAAGTTCACCGAAGCGATCTCGTTCTCGGTTAACTGCGAGACCCAGGATGAGATCGATTATTTCTGGGAGAAACTTTCCGCCGCTGGCGGATCAACCGGGCCCTGCGGTTGGCTCAAAGATAAATTCGGATTGTCGTGGCAGGTGAGTCCGGTTGTTCTCGGCGACATGCTTAGCGATCCGGACATAGCCAACGCCGAGCGCGTCATGAATGCGATGATGGAAATGGATAAGATCAACATCGCGGAGCTGAAGAAAGCGTACGCGGGAAAATAAAGGACAGAATCGACAGAATTTTCCGAATTCAGGTGAGCGCATTTTGTGAATTCTGTAAATTTTATCTGAAAATCTCTGGTGCGGTCCTTCAATTCACCTCGACCCTGTTAATCCTGTCGTTTTACTGCTCAGCGCATGCGCTGACGTTGTCGCCAGATGATGAAGTCGCTCGAGACGGTGCGTTGCAATGGCTGCGAGTTGTTGATTCGGGAAATTACGAGGAGGCAGCGCTACAAATGTCTCAAGAAATCCGAGCCCTGCAAAATTGGGTAAGTTATTTCGCCGCTCACAGAGGGCCGTTGGGCCGGGTGAAGAATCGGCAGATCGTCGAAGTGAAACATAGGTCGAGTGTTCCTGGCACTGCCGAAATTCGGAACCACGACATCATGCGATTCAAAACTTCCTTTGAACACAAACCAGGCGCGCTGGAAGAAGTCGTGATGACGAAGATGGGCTGTTGCTGGGAAGTTTCCGGTTACACGATCGAGTCCGAGCCGAAGCGGCGCTAGCTCAGAGAACCAACAACCAGGGCAGAATGAACAGAATTTGCCGAATTGAGACCGGTGATTCTGTTAATTCTGTCTAAAGATCTGTATTCAGACCTTCATTCTCTGATCTTGTTAATCCTGTCTGGATCAGCCCTTGCCGCCCCAATGAGTTCGCGGCCAGCGGAATAAGTTGCCGCGCAGCGCCGGTTGCGGAGCGGACGGATTCCTCTTCCTCGCGGCAAGAGCAAATCGCCGGAGAAGTCCGCCGGGTCTCGAAACTTTATGTTGCACGAAGTAAAGCGCGCTGTTTTGCGTCAGTGTTGGTTCCATCATAGCCGTAATACCCCCCAAATATTACATACGTGCCTGAGCCTGTGTCTGGTCGCATGGCAACGCGAGATTGTATCCGGTTTACGGCCGGCACGTCAGGCCGGACCTCGCAGTGACGAAGGGTAGTGGGTTAGTTTGCACTGACCCACTACCTGACGAAGGGAGCCATCCGGCCGTCCGCCGGACTGGCACTAGTCCTTTATCAAGATCACTCTGTCGGCCACGTTTTCACCGGCGGTTTTCATGTAGTGGACACGGACCTTCTGGTTCGTGGTTAAACCTGGCGCTTCGAGCGTCTTTCCGTCGGCATCGACGTAGACGACGCTCTTGCTTAATTTGAATATGGTCGGTTCATTCGGCGCGAGCGTATCGAGGACTAGAATCGAGCCCGGTGTGTACTCTTTAATAGTACCGGTGGTTTCAGCTCCGGCCTTGGGATCGGGGCTGCTGCTGGTCGGTTGCGCGAAAGCGAGCGCCGCTAGACCAAGAGCCAGGGCGCAAATCAAAATTGGTTTCTTCATAGTGACTTCGGCAGCGTTTCGCATGCCGGGAGGTCTTCAGACGTGGAAATGTCTCGAGCTAACATTTTGGATGCGACAGCGCGCATCCCTCCAATGAAATTCCGTCAATTCTGTCCAAAGAGCTTCTGCAGTTCGGCGTAGGAGGCGGCGTTAGCGAGTTCGTCGAACGTTCCTTTTTCGATCAGTTCTTTGGCCGAGCGAATAAAACCACCCCACCCCGCGCGCGCGAACGCGCCACCAACGCTGACCCGTCGTGCGCCTAACGAAGCCGCGTCGCGCATCGTGAGCCCAATCGCGCCTCCGATCAGAACGTTGGACGATTTCGGCGCAACGCATTCGACGATCGCTTTGATGTGATCGCGTTCCTTGAATCCGGGCGCGTACAAACAATCCGCGCCTGCTTCGGAGTAAGCAATGAGTCGTTTGATCACGTGATCGATCTTTTCACGCCCGACGAGAAATCCTTCCGCGCGCCCGACCAGCAAAACGCCGCTCTTGCCGATCGCTTCGCGCGCCGCTTTGATTCGCTCGACTGCAAGATCGACATCGTAGATGCGGCTCTCCTTCCGATCGGTCGCATCTTCAATTGAAAGACCGGCGACACCAGTCGCAACGCACAGCCGCACGCTTTCGGCGACATCCTCCGGATCGTCGGCATAGCCGTTTTCGTAATCGGCGTTCACTGGAATGTCAGTCGCCTCAACCAATTCCCGAATATGCGCGAGCATGTCGTCACGCTTGACCGCGCCGTCGGACAATCCGCGCGAGAACGCGAAACCCGCGGACGTGGTCGCGATCGCTTTGAATCCGAGATATTGCAAATATTTTGCGGTGCCGATGTCCCATGGGTTCGGGATCGCGAAACATCCACTTTCATGGAGCCGGTGAAACTCTATGCGCTTCTCTTCGACTGATTTCATGACGGAATTAACCACGAATGAACACGAATTAACACGAATCTGTAAGCCGGTCCTGAATCGTCGCGATTATGTCAGTGGTTAAAAAGTATTGACGAAAAATAGGAAACCGGGCTTCGATGGCGACATGAAAACAAAATCGATTTTGACTTTTTGTATTGCTCTGGCGTTTAGCGGAACCGCGTTTGCCGCGGGCGCGGATGACAAAGCCGTTCGTGACGCTGATGCCGCATGGTCGAAAGCGGCCGGTGCGAAAGATCTCGACAAGACGGTCTCGTTCTATGCCGACGACGCGATTGTCCTGCCTCCAAATGAAGCGGCTGTCACGTCGAAAGATGGGATTCGAAATCTTTGGAAAGGCTTTATCGACAGCGTGACGGACATCACTTGGAAAGCAACGCGCGTTGAAATGGCAAAGTCCGGTGACATGGCCTGCTTGACCGGCACCTATGAGATGACGATGAAGGACGGCACAAAAGATCACGGCAAGTATTGCGAGGTTTGGGAAAAAAAAGGCGGAACGTGGAAGTGCGGAACCGACATTTGGAACTCGGATCTCCCGGCTGCACCTGCATCTTCACCGGCGCCTGGAACCGCCGAGAAGAAGTAATATGAGGCCGGCTTTCCTGACATCTGACATCTGACATCTGACATCTGACATCTGACATCTGATCATTGCCTTATGCCGATCACTGCCTTCAACAATTTTACCGACGGCCTCGAGCCGAATCGACGGAGCCGCGAACACTTCATTACTAACATCAGCCTTGAAGATGAGCGTCTCTGGGTGCCTTACGCGAATGGCGTCTGGTTCCAACCGTGCTCCTTTAATGTTACGTCTGGAGGATTCAGCGTCGTTCTGAAAGGTCTCCCCGGCGCTATGGTGGGAACCCATTACCACGTTGGCACCGTTCATGGCTATACAATGCATGGTCACTGGCGATACCTGGAACATGACTGGATTGCAAAGCCCGGAACTTACATTTACGAACCCGCCGGCGAGGCTCACACGCTGGTGATTACTGAAGACTCGCCCGAGCCCATGATAACGCTGTTCGTAGTTGGTGGCGGCCTGATCTATTTAGACAAGGCAGTGAATGGTCGCTTTGCCGCCTACGAGGATGGATTCACTCTTCTCGAGCTAACGCGGAAGTACTACCGCGAGGCCGGTCTGGATGTGCGCCAATTGGATCTGTTGGTGCGCTAAGCATCATCTGATGCATGTCGATTTCGCCAGCGCGCTTAATCTTGTTTCGACCGTCACGTTGATCGGCGCGCTCGTTTTCACCGGCTTGCAGGTGCGCGCCGCCAATCGCGCACGCCGCGAGCAAATGGCCGTGACCGTGATTGAAACCGCTGCTCTGAGCGAAAACTCCGCGCGCTTCCTGGAATTGCTGAGCGAAATTCCTGACGGCGCTTCCGCGGATGTGATCGAAAATTTAGATGCGGACACGAGGCGCCAGATTTTTCTGTTCGGACTTCGCGTGGAGATAATCGGCTACATGGTTTTTCACGGCCTGGTTGACGTTCAAACCGTTAACGATCTTGCCGGCGGCGCGATCCTCAGTTTTTGGTCACGCGCGCAAAACTGGTCCTTGGAAAGGCGGAAGCAGACCGGTCACGATGAATTTTTGGAGTGGTGCGAATGGCTCGCAGCGCAGATCGCGCAGTATCGCGCCACGCGACCGTACGTTCCGGCTTACTCGCGCGTCCGAGGCGGACCAGCATCATGACCATTCTGCCAAAAATGAGATTGCAGTTATGAATTGGGAAGCGATAAGCGCGATGGCAAATCTTCTCGCGGCCCTCGGCGTTATTACGACGCTGATTTATTTATCCATCCAAATTCGCCAAAATACCAAGGCGGTCCGGTCTTCGTCGATTGAGAACCTAATTCATAGCCTGGCCGCTACCGCGCAAGCTGGGGTGGAAAACGAATACGTGGTCCCGCTGATGTTGAAGGCCAATACCCGACCTGAGACTCTCACCGAAGAGGATCGGATGCGCTTGCACTTCTGGTTCATCATGACTTTTCGGCGATTTGAAGGAGTTTATTTCCAGCGGGAACTGGGCTTCGTCGATGCTGCGGTGATCGAAGGCTTTGAACGCTCGCACATATCGATTCTCGCGAGCAGGAGCGGTCAGGCCTGGTGGGCGAATGCAAAGGAGATATTCAACTCCGGTTTTGTCTCGTACGTGGAAGGACTCCTTCAGAAAGGAAACGTCAAAGATCTTCACCCCGCGTTTTTGATCGAACACGGAAATTCGCCTAAATGAGTGACGAGCTTTCCAACTTCGCGCAGCGTTACGCAAAGGCTTGGTGCAGCCAAAATCCTGAAAGCGTCGCGGCGTTTTTCGCCGAGAACGGCTCAATTAGCATTAATAGGGCCGCCCGCGATCGGACGCGCGGCGATTGCCAAGGAAGTGCAAGCATTCATGACAACATTTCCGGACATGGTCGTGACATTCGACAAACGGGAACCGCGCGGAGACCGAACAGCTTTTCATTGGACTTTGACCGGAACGAACAACGGACCGGGCGGCACCGGAAATAAAGTTCGCATCAGCGGCTACGAACTGTGGAAGATCGGCAACGACGGATTGATCGCAGAATCAAAGGGTCATTTCGACGCTACGGATTACAAGAAACAGCTACGCGCCGAATGACGCGAATTCCAATGTTCAGCGTTGATGTTCTTGCTCGTCATTGGTCACATGTCACTGGTCACTTCCCCAAATGTCCGCATTCGAACACGTCACTGCGCTTTTGTCGTTCGTTTACGCCTTGGCGTTGACGCACCTGCTGGCGCGGATCGCGGAACTCATCGTCGCGCGCGAGCGGGTAAAATTTTCCGGATTGCTCGCACTCGGAATGGTCAACGCCGTTCTGATGGTATTTGTAAACTGGTTGTCGCTTTGGGATCTTCGTTCGGTCACGAACTGGGATCTTGCCTCGATCGCCATTCAGTTCCTGTTTGCCGTTTCCGTCTATGTGATCTGCGCATTGGTCGGACCCAAGGCGCCGGATGACGGCACGATCGATCTCGAAGATTTTTTCTGGCGCCAACGCCCTTATTTTTACGGCGCCCTCATCGCCTGCCTGCTTCTGGCGCTGCTCGCCAATCTCGATTTTTTGAAAACACCGAACGCGGCGCTATTCGTGAAAGAGAATCTTGGCACTTTGGCAATATTGGTCCCGACTGTGGTCGCGCTCATATCACGCAACCGGGTGGTTCAGTGGGCGGCCGGCGTTTGCTTCCTCGTGATGATAATCGGATTCGCGATTATGTTCAGCAGCACGCTGGGCTGAGGCGACCACCGGCGAGTATCGATCCGCCTTCGCCAAGGCTACGGCGTGACGAGAAAAGCATTGACGCGACACGCAAATCCCGCCTTCATCGGCGCCATGAAATCAAAAACGCTGTTAGTCACTCTGGCACTTTGTTTTGCAACGGGGACAGCTTGTTTTGCAGCGAACGCGCAAATGGGGACATGGAAGCTGAACGTCAAAAAATCGAAGCTCGGCGGGATGGCAAAAAATAGCACCGTTACGTATCAATCGATGCTTTTCCAAACCAAAGTGACGGTCGACGGCACGGACGAAAAAGGTAATCCTGCCCACAGCGAATGGACCGGCAGATTCGACGGGAAAGATTATGCTGTCACCGGCGACCCGACCTCGGACATGCGGTCGTACCGGAAAATCGATGATCGCACGATGGAATTCGCCGCGAAGAAAGGCGGAAAGGTCACCATCACGGGCCGGATTGTGGTGGCGCCGGATGGCAAGACCCGGACCGTGACAGCGAGCGGAATTGGGCCGAAGGGGAAAAGGTTTCATAACACGGCGATTTACAGCAAAGTCGGGTAGACCGTTGAGGCGTTGAAGCCCGAGCCGGACTGGAGGTGTTGAGCGGTTGAGGTGTTGAGGTGGCCGCCGCTGCTGCTGCTGCAGTTCACAATTTTCAAAAGCTGCGATTTACCCTTGCAGGTTGATGCGATCGCGAATACGTTAGTGACCCGCAGATAAGCGGTCCCGAAAGAGTTCGGGGTTGTTCTCCTCTGGCTCGAAGCGAGCCGATTCTGGTCAGGTTAATGACGAGGGTCGGGTTTTGCTTTGTACCGGCAGGAGGATGTCGATCTTTGACAGTTTGGTTTTGAAACCGCGCACGACTGGATTCGTCCGCCTTCGCCTTTATGGGCTACGGCGCGATGAAATCCGAAGCGGATTTCAGAATGAGATTAAGTCAGCGAAAATTGAATTGTGCGTTATCTGTCGACCCCGAAAGGTTTCGGGGTTGTCCGGTTCCGTAAGGAACTGGGCGATTTTCTTTGGAAAAAAGATTAGAGATCGGACAACCCTGGATGCTCGAAAGAGGATTCAGGTAATGAAAGTCAGATCGATCCCGCTCACGCGGGATTTCAAACTTTCCCCGCAACCGCGGGGTAACGTTTTTAACGGAGAGTTTGATTCTGGCTCAGAACGAACGCTGGCGGCGTGGATAAGACATGCAAGTCGAGCGGGATTTTTTCCTGTAGCAATACAGGGAAAAGTCCAGCGGCGAACGGGTGCGTAACACGTGGGCAATCTGTCTTAAAGTGGGGGATAGCTCGGCGAAAGCCGAATTAATACCGCATGTGATCAGGGGCGACATCGCTCCGAAATCAAAGGTGGCGCAAGCTACCGCTTTTTGAGGGGCCCGCGGCCTATCAGCTTGTTGGTGAGGTAACGGCTCACCAAGGCTATGACGGGTAGCTGGTCTGAGAGGACGACCAGTCACACTGGGACTGAGACACGGCCCAGACACCTACGGGTGGCAGCAGTCGAGAATTTTTGACAATGGGGGAAACCCTGATCGAGCGACGCCGCGTGGAGGATGAAGGTCTTCGGGTTGTAAACTCCTGTCATTTGGGAACAAGGCGCACGTATTAACTGTACGTGCATTGATAGTACCAGAAGAGGAAGAGACGGCTAACTCTGTGCCAGCAGCCGCGGTAATACAGAGGTCTCAAGCGTTGTTCGGATTCATTGGGCGTAAAGGGTGTGTAGGTGGCGCCGTAAGTCGGGTGTGAAATTTCGGAGCTTAACTCCGAAACTGCATTCGATACTGCGGTGCTTGAGGACTGGAGAGGAGACTGGAATTTACGGTGTAGCAGTGAAATGCGTAGATATCGTAAGGAAGACCAGTGGCGAAGGCGGGTCTCTGGACAGTTCCTGACACTGAGACACGAAGGCCAGGGGAGCAAACGGGATTAGATACCCCGGTAGTCCTGGCAGTAAACGGTGCACGTTTGGTGTGGGAGGATTCGACCCCTTCTGCGCCGGAGCTAACGCGTTAAACGTGCCGCCTGGGGAGTACGGTCGCAAGATTAAAACTCAAAGAAATTGACGGGGGCCCGCACAAGCGGTGGAGTATGTGGCTCAATTCGATGCAACGCGAAGAACCTTACCTGGCCTTGACATGCATCTCTAAGTTGGTGAAAGCCAGCGAGTCCCGAAAGGGACAATTTGCACAGGTGCTGCATGGCTGTCGTCAGCTCGTGTCGTGAGATGTTGGGTTAAGTCCCGCAACGAGCGCAACCCCTGTGAACTGTTGCCACCGGAGCGAGAGCTCCGAGCACTCTGTTCAGACTGCCTCGCTTAAACGAGGAGGAAGGTGGGGACGACGTCAAGTCAGTATGGCCCTTACGGCCTGGGCTGCACACGTACTACAATGCCCAGTACAGAACGATCCGAGACCGCGAGGTGGAGGAAATCTATCGAAAACTGGGCCCAGTTCGGATTGGAGGCTGCAATTCGCCTCCATGAAGCCGGAATCGCTAGTAATGGCGCATCAGCTACGGCGCCGTGAATACGTTCCCGGGCCTTGTACACACCGCCCGTCACATCATGAAAGCCGTTTGTACCCGAAGTCGCCCCTCAAAAGGCGCCGAAGGTATGGATGGTGATTGGGATGAAGTCGTAACAAGGTAGCCGTAGGGGAACCTGCGGCTGGATCACCTCCTTTCTAAGGAGAGATTCATCGCCTTCGAAATTTATTTCGAAGCGCGGTTGAATAGGTCGACGGCTAACTCCCTTGGGTGAATCAATTGATCATCCATTGGATATGCCGTGAAGACTTTGGAATCGAAAGAAACCAGAGCCCAGAGAAACTCTCGACGGTAACGCACAATTCAGTCTTTGCTGCACATCGACTAAAAAATGCCGTCCCGCGCTTGCGGGACGGCATTTTTCTTTTCCTCCGCGCAATGCAAACGTTGCGCATGATCATCGAGATGCGCACCTACAAGATCAAACCCGGCCTGCGGGCGGAATTCCTGGAGATATTCGAATCGAGGAGCGTGCCCGAGCATCAAAAAATCGGGATGAAAATCCTGGGACCATTTTTATCGGTGGAAGATGCAGGCACCTTTTTCTTTATGCGCGCTTTTCCCGATCTCGAAAGCCGCGACCCGCTCAAGGCCCAGTTCTACGAAGGCAAACTTTGGAAAGAAGAACTCGAGCAAAAACTGATGCCGATGATCGAGAAATACGACGTGGTTGTCGTCGAAGCCGACGAAGACCTCGGCCGTTGGCGGTGATTTGCAATCCGCAGCCTGCAATTTAGAATCCGCAATCGTTTCGGGGGCATAGCTCAGTTGGTAGAGCGCCAGCTTTGCAAGCTGGAAGTCAGGGGTTCGAATCCCCTTGCCTCCATTTCAAAAGAAATGGAGGCGGAGATGAGAGAATCGGTCGGACTGCGGTGCGCGACCAATTACGGCGCAATCCGACTCGTCGCCGTATCAGTATGGAACGAAATGTAATCGCGAAGTTTAAACCACCCGCCCTGATTCTTGGCGGTCTTTCCAATCCTATTGCTCTCGTTAGTACCGTAATCCTGCCACGAATTGTAACGCGCGATCGTCAGAAAAGTCCAAGCTCCCCCTTCGCGGTGCTGCATTAGCACGTTGCCCGAGGATGTATCGCTTGGCCGATCGGGCGGCTCACTCAACATCTTTTCAAGCTGATCACGTTGTCCAGGCGCAGCGCGGTAAACGGAAAGGACGTAAGCCGAGCCGGTGGACTTCGCGGCGTTGTCTCCAAGACCCATCTCGCGGACGAAGTCGGCCCACGGCGGACCGTTGACTAACGTATCGTCGTGCCAATCCTGAAGATCGCGCGCGGCGGTCGGAGCAGTACTGACAGCTTCGGTGATCGCTTTGGTTCCAAGATGCGAGATCATGGCGTAGTCCCATGATTCGCCGCTTTCGTGACGCAGAATGATAAAGTGACCCGGCATCGGCGCCTTCGGATCTTGTATTTTCAGGGCGTCCGCCAAAGCCGCGGCTTTGCCGAGCGACGATTTGACGAAGTGGACATGATACATGTCGGTGCGCGCGGGCATTTTCTCCGCGGCAGGTGCTTTGTCGGCGGCGGCAGGCGCCGGCGACGCTTGCGCTCGAACGAGCGTGACGGAAGCGAGGCTGAGCAGAAAACATCCGATGATGCGAATGATTGATTTCATGAGTGATTCCTTTGGTTACTGAATTAATCGGAAGCTCGTCCAGAAACCGTTGCGCCCGTCTAAACGTGCCACGGTCGAAGCAAGCGCGCTTCAACGCGCATTGCATTGATTGCGCAAAGGTTAGCTGGCCAAAGCCGAACGCGTCAACGCAATTCCAATTTGCGATTTGCGCTCTTCACTCTTAAATAGTCCGCGCGCCGGGCCTGTAGCTCAGTTGGTTAGAGCATGCGCTTGATAAGCGCAGGGTCACTGGTTCGAGCCCAGTCAGGCCCACCAATTTCATTTTCGATTTCGGGGTTTGGATTGGGGAGCGCACGCATCCCGCGTGCTGGCAAAGGCGACTCGCTTCGCGACCTTCAGCTTGTTGCCGCGATTGCAGTCCGCCGCCGAGCAAACGCCCAGCAAATCGCCAGCCCAGCCAAGGCGCCGCAAATGTCGATCATCACATCGTTCGGCGATCCGGTCCGTGATGGCACAAACGATTGATGAAACTCGTCACTCGCGGCGAAGATTGCGCTGGCGAGAGCGGCAACGAGAAACAAGAGCGACATCTTCATCTGCCAGCGAATCCCGCCGCGCAACGCGCGCCAAAGCAGCATTGCCAGGATCGCGTATTCAGTCAGATGCCCGAGTTTTCGGATGCCAAGCTGGATCGCGTTCAATGCCGCGAGCGAGATCTGTGGATCGAACCAGCGCAGAAACGGGACCAGAAACCGTGAGGTGTGCTCGGCCGAGAGCATATCGGTCGAACCGAGGAAGATTATTGCCATCCAGACAATTGCCGGCATCCAGTATCTGACGAATCGAAGCAGCTTCATCTTCACGTGAAACAGTCACTCTTTTTTGCATTCGTCCATCCGCAATCTAGAATCTCCACATCTTTCTGAAATCTGATCTCTGACCTGTGACCTCTGTTACAACCGCCAGTCCGGCTCGGACTCCCCTCACCTTCGAACCGATCTTCATGGAACGAATCTGGGGCAGTCACCGACTGGCGTCGCAATTTGGAAAAAAACTACCGCCCACCACCATGATCGGCGAATCGTGGGAAATCGTTGATCGCCCGGAAGCCCAAAGCATCGTGCGGCACGGTCCGTTGCGCGGTCGGACGCTACACGAACTTTGGACGCGCGATCGCGACGCCATTTTCGGCCGCGTGGCCGACGCTTCGCGTTTTCCATTGCTCGTTAAACTTCTCGATGCCCACGACACGCTTTCGCTGCAAGTGCATCCGCCGGAAAAAGTCGCCGCGAAACTTGGTGGCGAACCGAAGACCGAATTTTGGTATGTTGCCTTCGCGATCGCTGGCGCCAAACTGCTGGCCGGACTTCGCCAGGCTGTCACGCGAGATCAATTTGAGAAGGCTGTGCGCGGCGGCACTGTCGCCGATCTCGCCCACACAATTCCGGTCCAAACCGGCGACTCCATTTTTCTGCCCGCTGGACGTCTTCACGCCGTGGGCGCCGGCAATGTGCTGGTCGAGATCCAGCAAAACAGTGACACCACCTATCGCGTATTCGATTGGAACCGACGCGATGACAAAGGCAAGCCGCGACAGCTTCATGTCGATCAAGCGCTCGAGTGCATCGATTTCACCGATGTCGCGCCGAAGGTAATCGACTCGAAGGGTGAAACGCTTGTGAAACACGAATTATTTGAAGTTCAGAAATGGAACCTCGATGCGTCGCGCGAAATCATTGAGCCCGGACACTTCGCAATCGTTTGCTGCCTCACCGGCGGTATTCGCCTCGTCGATCTCGATCTTCGCCCGGGCGAGTTTCTTCTCGTGCCGGCTTCGTTACAAGATCGACAAATTCAGCCGCGGACCGAAGGCACAACGTTGTTGCGCGTGACGATTCCGAAAACTACGCCCTGACTCCCCGCAGCAAATGTGACCGTGGAACAAACCACATCCGTTGCACATTCACGATTTTCCAGGAATTGCGCTCGGGCAGAAGTTTATAGAGAAAGGGCTGAACGCGTCCGTCATTGCTGACAAACATCACTTCCGCCAAGGCTGTCCCCTCCTCCATTCGCACCGATCCGAATTCCATTCGGCCGGGCTGTGATTGTGCGATCGGATCGCGACGTATAAGCGTCTCGAGCTGCTGAAACGTAAGCTTAGGCCATGCGCTGCTTGCGGCAAATTGGTAGCCATCGCCGCTGGTGGTCGCATCGATCGGCTCCGAGCAGGTACCACTGTTCGAAATTTCTTTCCGCGATGAATTCGCGATGAAAATTCCGCCCGCACAAAGAAGCAACGATGTGGCGACAATTGTAAATCGAG
>Ga0209056_10004929_pt1 | contig 14003 bp, 8 predicted proteins | sample GraSoiAngelo_114_FD_185876 | JGI IMG/M metagenome (GOLD analysis project Ga0209056, IMG submission 185876) | Grasslands soil microbial communities from the Angelo Coastal Reserve, California, USA - 14_0903_13_40cm (SPAdes) (version 2) | ecosystem: Environmental > Terrestrial > Soil > Grasslands ... | reverse complement strand
TTCTTCTTGGTATCGACTGAAATGACCGGCTCATTCGCCGCCAGAAACGCTTTGGCCTGATCATTGATGTAGTGAAACTGGGCATCCCTATCCATATGGCTGCTGCCTTCCCGGGTTTTACGGTTGGCCTGCAAACTGTATCCCAGTTCACGCAGGCAGTCAGCAATCACGTGAGGGCAAACCGAATGTCCCTGACCGTGCAACGCCTCTGACAAGTGGCGCAGACTTTTCGATGTCCAGCGCAGCACCCGCATCGGGTCGCCACGGGTTGCCGGTTCCACTAGGCGTTCCAGATCAGGCAATAGGGTGGAATCCTCCGAGCGTTTCGTCTTGCGTCCGCCCCCAGGCTGGCGTATCCGCCCGGTTTCCACCGGCTCCTTATCCTCAATAATCTCTTCCACGCCACGAGCAATCGTACTGCGGGCCATGCCGGTGATCCGCGACACCACGCTCAAACCGTAGGCGCGGGCCTCAGTGGCGGCAAACCGCCGCCGCCCCCGTTCATCCAAAACCGGCGACAATTCTCGGTAACGTCGTCGAATACCGGATGCCGACCCGACCATCCACAAACGCTATCATGTTGCAATCCCTAGTTGAAGTACTTATTTATGCACAATGCCTAAGCACCACAAGCTCATCGCCATGCGAAATTGGAGCCTTGGTGCGTCGCGCCGATTTCGGACGAGTGACGGGCAACCCTTCCATAATCCGGGTAAGGTTAGCCGACTATCGGGACCTCAGTGTTTCTGTGCCGCAAAGCTGGCCCAGTAGTCCGCCACTAGGCGTGTCGCCGGCTTCTGCCGCCCAAAATCGGTGCGTCGCCACGGGCCGCATGGCTCGGGATTGCTTTCAGATTGATTTCTACGAAACGTTTCCCATACTAAGACGTCTATATACGTGGAGGTCTAGGTATGTCGCGGAAAACCGATGCACTGCAGGGCTCGCTCGACTTGCTGGTGCTCAAAATCCTCTCCCGCCGTTCTCGCCTGCACGGCTACGCGATCATGTCCGCTATTCAGCAGATTTCGGCCGACGTCCTCCGAGTGGAGGAGGGTTCCCTCTATCCAGCTCTCCACCGCATGGAAGAGTCCGGCTGGGTTCGCGCCGAATGGGTCAACAACGAGAACGGCCGGCGCGCCCGCGTCTACGAATTGACCACCGCCGGCAAGAAGCAGCTTGGTATAGAAGAATCGCGATGGAAAGCTGTGGCGGCTGCCGTGAATCGCGTCCTCCTGGAGGCCTAACGTGTCGATTTGGCGCAGGGTTACGAATCTATTTCGCGTCAAACAGCTCAACGACGACATCGACGAGGAGCTGCAATCGCATTTCGACGAAGCGCTCGCGCAGGGACGTAATCCCGAGGAAGCGCGCCGCGCCTTCGGTTCTCCTTTGCGCCATCGTGAAGCCAGCCGCGACGCACGTCTCATCACCGCGCTGGATTCCCTCCGCGCTGACGCGGTTTTCGGTCTGCGTCAGCTCCGAAAAAGCAAAATCACTTCCGCCGCCGCGATTCTCTCTCTGGCGCTTGGCATGGGTTTGGCCGTCGCGGGTTTCCGGCTAATCGATGCATTCCTGTGGCGTCCACTGCCCGTCGCGCATGCTGACCGCCTATACGCGGTCGTCCGTCAAGGACTAGGACCGAGTGGAGATTTCCGTATCAGTGACAGCAACGAATATCCGCTGTTCGTTCGCGAACGGGCCGCAGTGCGCGACGAGGCGGAGCTCATCGCCCTTTCGTTCTCGGATCGCGCCGAACTCACTTTCAAGGCCGATGACGAAATCGAGCGGGTGAATCGCCAATATGTCTCGGGTTGGATGTTCCCTGCATTCGAACTGCGCCCAGCGGTAGGGAGGTTATTTACGGAGGATGACGACCGGACCCGCGGCGAGCCGGCATACGCGGTCCTTTCCTACGAATACTGGACGCGCCGATTTGGGCGTGAGCCGAGCGCTGTTGGCCGCACCTTTCGAATGGACAACCGAATCTTCACGGTGATTGGGGTTTCCCCCAAGGGCTTCGCAGGCACTGAACCAGGCACCATGATCGACGTTTTTGTGCCAACGGTGATGCACGAAGGCATCACGCACTCCGACTGGAGCTGGTTTCGCACCCTCGCGATTTTGCGGCCGGGCGTTCGCCTAGACACAGTTCGCGAAAAGCTGCAGCCGGTGATGCAGGTGTTTCACGAAGAGCGTGCCAAGGGCTTCAAAACAGAATCCAAATTATTCCTCGCTCGCTTTCTGAGTCAAAAATTGCTGCTGGAGCCTGCCTCCAGCGGCCTATCCGGCATGCAAACAGAGTACCGGCGCTCGCTCATCGTGATGGGATTCCTGATCGCAATGGTGCTTCTGATTGCCTGCGCGAACGTGGCGAACCTCATGACCGCGCAGGCTGCATCTCGCCAACGCGAGATGGCGTTGCGTATTTCGATCGGCGCTGGTCGACTGAGACTGGTCCAGTTATTGCTATTGGAAAGCGCATGGATCGCGGTGGCGGCCTCCGCAGCGGGCGGTATCTTTGCCTGGTGGGCGGCACCGTCTGTCGTGGCGCGCATCAATCCGCCGAATAGCCCAGCACAATTGGCCTTGCCATTGGATTGGCGGGTAACACTCTTTGCTGCACTTCTGACTTTCGCGGTGGCGTTTGTCTGTGCTTTCGCCCCCTCTCTGCGCGTTTCGGAGATCGAGCCTGCCCAGGCGCTCAAAGGAGAGGAGCGGCAATCTCGCCGGCGTCTGATGTTGACGCTCGTCGCCACTCAGGCCGCGTTCTGCTTTGTGATTTATTTCGCCGCCGGACTGTTTGTAAAGACCTTCGAACGCCTCGCCCACCAACCTACAGGATATTTCTCCGAGAATCTCGTGATTCTGACGGCTTCCGCGCGAGAGCCCCAGCCGCCACAGGCATGGGATGAGGCGTCGGCACAGCTGCGCAACGTGCCTGGCGTCGAAAACGTAGCCATGGCTGGCTGGCCACTCCTCGATGGAAATGGATGGAACGGCTTCATCTGGGTGAACGGACAGCCTACGGAGGTGCTGGCCTATTTCCTCTCGGTTTCGCCCGGCTTCCTCGATACGATGCGGATTCCCTTTATTCAAGGCCGCGATTTCCGTGAAGATGAGACCTTCCCCGGAAAAGCGATCGTCAATGAGGCGTTCGTGCAGCAGTGCTTTGACGGCAGAATTCCCATCGGACAGTCGTTTGAGAAGGAAACCGGCGACGGTGTAACTCGCTGGCGTTTCGAAGTAGTTGGTGTTGTCGGAAACGCGCACTATCGAAATTTGCGGGAACCCATGACGCCGACCGCATATGTTCCGTTCTTCGGCATAAATCGCGCTGGTCGGCGGGAACCCAAAAACTCCGCCTCTTTTATTGTGCGAACAAAGGGTGATAGTCCTGCTTCACTCATTGGAATTCTACGCTCCGAAGTTTCTCGTACTCGACCGGAACTGCGCCTCAGCAACATTCGCACTCAAGTCGAAATCAATGACACGCACACGGTGCGTGAACGTCTGCTAGCCATTCTGGCCACGTTTTTCGCGGCAGTGGGATTGTTGCTGGCGGCCGTCGGCGTCTATGGCGTGCTTCACTATTCCGTGCTGCAGCGACAGAAAGAAATTGGCGTCCGTCTCGCATTGGGAGCAGGAGCTCTCGACATTGCAAAACAGGTTACGCGCGAAATGTCCGTTATGGCCGCAATTGGCATCGCGGCCGGGCTTGCCATCGGATTCGCTACTGTGCACTTCATCGCCAGCCTGCTGTACGACGTGAAGTCAACAGATCCCGGCATTACGATCATCCCTATCCTGGTCATCGCCGGCACTGCCGTTGTCGCTGCGCTCCCCGCAGTCATTCGCGCCGGACGAATCGATCCCGCTTCCATGCTGCGGGTCGACTAGTCCTGTCACAGCGACGTACTGAGGGTGTTTAGCGACCAGATGGGGTGCCGCGCGTCTGATTCGACAGCATAACTCCCGAGTGACGGAATCCGGAAGCTATCCCAAAGGTCCGCTTATGGAAGTCAGGTTGCGATACGCACTCTCCTTTGCCCAAAAGGATCGCGCAAGATTTGACGGGTTAGGAGCCCGCCGCAGCAACCGCCTTCTCTTCTGCGGGTTTGTCGTCTCGCAGCCACAAAAAGCCAATTCCAGATAACACCACAAGCAGCACCGCGCTGGAAGTGAACAAATGGCGCACTCCGATCGAGTTGGCCAATCCGCCGGAAAGGAGAAGTCCCAACAATTGCGAAAGCGAGAACACTGCCATAAAGCTACTGCTTACCCGCCCCAGCATGTCATGCGGAGTCTCCTGCTGCATCAGTGTCTGCGCCGGAACAACAATGAAGGCGATCGCAAAGCCGATTCCGAACATGCTCACGCCAGCGAGCCACGGCGTCTGAAACAGCGCCAACACAAACGTCGCGAACGACAGGCCAAACAATCCGCTCAACGCCACATATTTCTTCGAGAACCCTTTGGCCACCGCATTTACAACCTGCGTGCCCAGGATGAGTCCGACACCGACCATCGCACTGATGATTCCGAAGGCTCGCGTCCCCGCGTGAAGCTGGTCACGCACATAGACCGAGATCAGTGGGCTAAAGCAGCTAAGCACAAACATCGCGGTCATCATCGCGATCATGACGAAGGAAATCGCAGGATGCGTCAGGACGAACCTCGACCCAGCCGTGTAATCCTTCCTCAGCGAACCCACGGTTTTCTCTGTTGCATCCTTCGCGTTCACCATGCGCACGATTGCGATCGTCGAGAGCATCGCAGCAGAGAAGAAAAAGCTGGCGCTGTCCAGATAGAAGCACGAATTGTACCCAAGCCAGTACACCAGCAAACCCGCCGCCGCCGGGGCGATGATACGCATCGTGTAAAACGCCTGAGACATCAGCGCATTCGCTGACATCAGTCCGTTCACTGGGACTAGTGTGCGCAACGTTACGGACTGCGACGGGCCAAAGAAGCTCGATACCGTGCTCACCAGGAAGAACAGTACGTATATTTGTTCCAGTCGAGTAACAAAAACCAAGCCCAGAATCAGTGCCGCTCGGATCAGGTCGCTGATGATCATCGTCCGCTTCACGTTCCAGCGATCTACGAATACGCCTGCTAGTGGTCCGACGATGGCCATGGGAATAATGAAGGCGATCATCACATTCGTGACTTGCAACGGCGTCCCGTGCCACTTGAATGTGATGAGGTTAATCACACCGAAAACAGCCAGAAAATCGCCCAGAATACTCACAAGCTGTGCCAGCCACAGCCGTTTGAAGCCGGAGATTTTGAGAACGTCACGCAGCGAGAGAGGTACAGGAGAACCAGCGGCGGTAGCAGACACTTTGGGCCCTCCCCGGAAACGCTTAATTCCCAACACGAGTAGAATCCGGCCGGCAGCCTTCATGCGGGTTGCTTCTGAAACGAGCGCACGAAAGCAGTTAAGTATGGACTCGTGATGCAGACTGGTATTGGGAATCGATCAAGTATCGCACAACTGGACATCCGAGTGAACTAGCGGACGGAGACGGTTGCAGTGAAACCCCTAGCCCGAGCGCGAGGCAATTTCATCCTGCACATTTTTGTCCCAATGACCTGCCCCGCTTACTCCCAGAACGCCGTTTCTCGATAACTTCCGTGTAGCCTATCCGACCAGAAACGGCCCTATATGGTACGAGCGATCAACAAATATGCGTCGCCCCGAAGATTGGATTTTGGTTGGTGTAACGGCGGTATTTCGCCAATAATCCCGCCGTGTTGAAACTTCGCTGACGAGCAGGGCACTCATTCACCTAGGGTAAAAAGTGGTATCCTCCGCGCATGCAAGACCAGGGCGCTCCAGGGGCAACAGTCCGAGTGGTGCGCAGACTCCCAATAGATCGCTGGTTCTACATTGGGATGGCCATCTGCGCCATCATCGTCAGTGTCTTGGGGTTTGCACCTTCCCTCGTCAACACCGCCGCGCGTCATGTGCCTCACTGAGAGGCACACACAAATCTAACAAGGAGAATATCCAATGAAACAAAACGTGATGTTAACCATCGCGTCTCTGCTCTCGATCCTCTTGCTGACGCTTCACATTACGGACGACATCGTCCGTGGGATATCGAAGGCCGAGCCCTCAAACATTGCGTTGGCCGTTCTCGTGGTGTTGCTGTACGGGACGCTGGTGCTCGCCGAACGGCGATCGGGGTACGTCATCATGCTGCTCGTCGGGTTGTTCGCGGCAGGCATGCCTGTCATCCACATGAGGGGGGCACATTACGGCGAGATCGCCAAGTCCACCGGCGGCTTCTTCTTCGTCTGGACACTCTGGGCGCTCGGCGGGCTCGGGGGCTTCACCTTCATCCTCTCGGCGCGCGGACTGTGGAGTCTGCGACGGGGCCAGCCACGGTAGTCCAACAACCCGAACATGGAAAGGCCCGATTTGGAGGCTCTCTGCCGCCTGCGGCCGGATGACGGGCAACTCTGACGTAATGCGATTAAGTAAGGGTTGCCGACAATGCGCCCGGAATGTACCTAATGCGAACGGCACCCACCAGGAATCGGCTTTGGGCTGTCTACTTCTGACAAACGCATGCGGGCTGCCAGCCGAGGAAAGTGTTAAAGGATTTAGACGCATATTTTCCGCATGAAGTGCGTTTTGCATGCCGCGTTGCTCTGTTCATTCGAGTGCGTTTGCGAACGTAATGTCGGGAGTAGGCGTTCAATTTCTGTATTATGAAATCGTGAAGACCAGTTAGGGAATCCTGCTTTGAGGAAACCTCGCGCGGCTGAACTGCCAAGGACAGTTGGGATTCAACGCGCCTCCACCCTTGGCAATCAATGCGAAACCGCCGCATCCGGGCTGGAGCGGCTTGATGCCGTGGCCGACCGCAAGCGCTTTACCACCGCCCGTCCCAACGCCTTCGTCTTTTCGAGCCTCGCAGATTCTGCGCGAACGCCTCCAATGCTGATGCGCGCGTAGGTTTCGCCCCGCAGGATGTAGAGCGCGCCCGCAATCGGATTGTCCACCCAGTAGGCTTCATCGCCGAGGCCGCCAATCAGGCGCGGCTTGCGCTCCTCCTCGCGTTCGGTCGTCGAATTCCACAATGCCTTGCCGCCCCCTCGACCTTTTTCTTCCTGCGCCTCCAAAGGATGAAACTGCTGCCGCCAGAATTCGCGCGGGGTAAGCGCGGTTGGTTTCCCTGGATCAGGAGCGCCCACGGTCACGCTAACCGAGTTCGCAAAAGTTGCCGTGCGAAACAGGCAATGCGATATGAGCATCCCGTTGCTCTGCGGGACGCTTGCCTTGATCTCCTCGACGGAGTCACCCTGCACCGTTTCGATTTCATCCTTGGTGAGCACCTGGCACGCGTCAATCTTCGGTGCGCCCAAGGCGGAGAGACGGTCTGCTTCTGCCTTCCGCACGCCGTCGCTTTGGCCGCAGACGGCGAGCAAAGGCATCGCCCAAATAAGCAGCATCGGCCAGTGCCAGTGGAGCCCGCACGACCCTTCGGCCGCGCGGGCCGCGGCGCTGGTGCACAGGGACGCTGCACGCGTCGCGGTTTCAATTCTGGTCATGGCTTGCTGCAGCCCGGATCTCCGGTGACTCCTGAGGCGGGATCCCCAAAGCATAGTTTGCCGCCGCCCTCGGTCTTGCCGGAATTTGTGCCGAACTGCGTGCCGTCAAAGGCTGCGAACAAGCCGCGACCCCCCACTTGCCGTGCAATTGTGGCGAGGGCGTCTTGGGCGCTGGCCGGGCCCGTCGAGGCATTCTGCGTGAGGTCTGTCACGCAACTGCCCGTGCAACCGTCGGCGTAGCCGACCAGCACCCGCCCAAACTTGTCCACCGTGACGTCGTTGAAGTCCAGCAGATTACGACAAGGATTGCTGCCACCCTGGTTCCAGATGCAGCCGCGCTGCACGGGATCCGATGGCGTCGCATCAACGGTAGTCCATGTCCGGCCGCCGTTGTAGGTGAAGGCCACAAGTAAATGCCACACGCCGAGAAAATCCGCCGATTGCGTATCCCCAGCGGTCTGCGTGCCAAGGAATGCAAACGCCGCCCGGTTGTCGTCGCCGGCGATCACCTCGGCGAACTCCGTGTTCTGGATCCCGAATGGCGTGCCAGCATCCTTGGATTTCGACCAGGTTAATCCCCGGTCATATGAGACGGCGATCTTTGCGTGGCCATCAGTGTTCACATACCCAAGATAAATGGTGCTGTTCATGCCTGCGGCGACGGAAGGGTCGGTGCCGGGGCTGATGCTCTTGGCGTCAGGTACAGTGCGCACCGCCCAGGTCAGGCCGTTGTCAGTGGAGACGGCCACCCCGGGCCTGCTAACGTTGTTGGAGTCGAAGCAATTCTCGTTGGGGACGTAAACGGTGCCATCAGGCGACACACGAACGTGGCCGTGTAGGCCGCCGCATGTGCCGGGCGCAATTGGACGGTCCACGCCGCTGGCCGTAGCGAACGTGTAAATGGGAATGCCCGGTCCGAAGGTCAACCCGCCGTCATCGCTGCGCGAGCAGAATGCCGTAACGATGTCTTGTGAGCAGTAATAAATGGCGTGCGGATACGATGTGCTCGTCAGCGGAGAAGGAAACGCGTACGGGCCCCCGCCTACCGTCTGATGATCCACGCCGGCAGGCTGGCCGGAGCCCTGCGTCGGGAGCCAGTTGTCCCCGTCATCATCGCTGAAGGATAGCTCGCTGGTGACGAGGTTCAGCTGCGATGTGAATAGGCGGTTGGGGCCGCCGAAATGACCATCGTCGACAAACCCAATGGGGTCGAGGCTCACCCGAGCGAAGGGTGAGCGCTTGTCTTCCCAGAACGCGGTGGCGGGACTGACGGAATCGTCCAGGGTTACGCGCAGTGTGTGGTTCCCCGCTTGTATAAAGGCCTTGCGTGTGGCCCAGTCCACGCCGATGGATGGCTCGCCTGCGCCATGCTCTCCGGCAGTCGTCGAACCCAGTGACGGCTGGATGCAGCTCGGAGGCTGTTGCCCTGCCGCACAGTCGTTCGGTGCAGGATAAACAATGAAGGCCGGTGCGCCAGGAGCCGGCGGAGGCGGCAGAGGACTAGTGGGCCTTGGTGCGACCGTCATAGTAATGACGACGTGGGCCGCCGTGGGCACCGGCGCCAGCGACGCAACCGAACGAACGTGCCAGACTCCGTCAATCGGATCGGTAAGCGTCAAGTCTTCCTCGCCCGGCCCCGTCGAGGTGTCGTCCGGCGAACCCGGGCCATGATCGGCGCCTTTGGGACTGATCGCAAAGATGTCCAGATCCGTTGGCAGCGTGCTGGTCCAGGTATATTTGAAGGTCACGCTTGCAGTCATTGTCTGGTAGAAGGTCGCCGCCGGCGCAGGAAGGACGATTGTCAAGTCATGGTCATCGCACATCGCGGGCGGACAGATGTCCTGGATACCTACATTCACCACCGTACCGCCGCCGACCGCGGCGAAGTCCCACGACACCGGGCCCGACGTGCTACTGATCGAACTGCTCGGAGGCGTACCGGTCTGGGCAGAGACCGATGGCGTTTCGTTGAGCAACAACATCAAGACAGGCAGGCTCAGCAAGCAAACTGCGGCGGCCCAGGTAAAAGCGCGAATGACTCTCATGAGCAGACCTCCAAGGCACATTCCTTCCGAAGAAGCTGTGTGACGGAACCAAGGCTCTGCGAAACCTGCTTCTCGCAGGGTGTGCACCAAGCCTCTTCGTTCCTTACGGTTGCGCATCGCCAGAGACAATGGATTGGGCAATCTTTTATGCCGCGATGCAAATATGCCTCCTCGCGGCTCGGTTCTTCCCCCTCGAGAACGGCACATGCGGCGTGGCGCGATTATTAGTAGGGCTTCCGCTTGAGTGAAATCCGGTGAACTCACGTAAGAGTAGTAGGGGAATCACCCGAGCCGCTCAACGTACTGCCTGCATCTGTGTCCGGGTAGCATGACCACAGCTTGGAAACTACAAAAAGGCGCAGTTCATCATCAAAAAGGCGTGAGCGTAATTCTGAATTGTCGGAGGCAGAGTAGCTCTTTGTGGCCCCCGTTGAGGATTCCGTCCGGGTGACGCAACTCGGAAGTAATGCAAAGAGCGCAGCCGGCAGCATGCCAAAGGCCACCCGCTCGGATAGGACCCGCCTAATATCCGCGCAGCCCGCGGCCCAATCCGTTTCGAGCTTGTCGATCCCTTATCCACCACAAGCTTTCCTGGATAGACGTGATGGCAGAGGCTTTTCGGCGGCAACGTCGGCCAGCTTTTAGGGGCGTGATTCAGAATATTGGCCGGTTATAATCGACGATCCAGGAGTAACTGTGGTGTCTGGCGGTTCCATCGCTAGAAAAGAGACCTATATCTGATCGGATGACCACAAAGAGACCTGCCGAGACTCTCGGTGTTTAGCTGAGCATCCTGGAGTTGGATTGTGCCGGTTCACATAGTGGTGCTGCTTCGGAGTTATGCTGTTGGAAACTGCCGGGCTCAGATCCGCTTTCCACTACTCGTGATGCAATGCCACCAGCGGGTCTACACGGCTAGCTCGCAGCGCCGGAATACACGCGCCTGCCAGCGCGATCGCGAGCAAAACGACTGGCACGACGGCAAAGGTCAGCGGGTCCGACGGTTTCACACCGAATAACTCCGCCCGCAGCAGCCGAGTCAGCCCGAACGACGCCGCGCCTCCGACGGCAATCCCTGCCACCGTCATGCGCAAGGCTTGCAGAAGCACGAGATTCAGCGTGTCGTAGCGGTCCGCGCCCAGGGCCACACGGATGCCGATCTCATGCGTCCGTTGCTCTACGCTATAGGACATCACGCCGTAGATACCCACTGCCGCCAGCAAGAGCGCAATGGCTGCGAATAAACCGAGCAGCAGAAGATTGAAGTTTTGTCTCGCCGTCGAGTCCAGGCCCACCTGATCTATGGTGCGCATATTCCTCGTCGGCAGTTGATCGGTGGCCAACAGCGCATCCTGAACCGTCTGGCTGACGCTCATGGGCGCGACACCCGGCCGCGTGCGAACCAGGATGGCGGGTGTATCGTACCGGTTCACCAGCGCCATTGCGCCATCTGGAACTTGGGATGGCGCTTGGTACATGATGGGTGTTGGACCGATATCCAGCCGCTCGCGCACATCGCCGACCACTCCGACGATCTCGGTCGCTCCCGCCTCGTACTCCGGCCCCAGCCCGGGACCGATGACGATGGTCTGTCCGACGGGGTTAGAGTTCGGCCAGTATTCGTTCGCCATGGCTTGGCTGATGACCACGGTTCGTCCCGGCTCTCGCTCCTGCAAAAGCCTGCCGGAAATCAGCGGAATCCGCAAAACATCAAAATAGTGCGGCGAGACGATACGCCACTGCACATCGTTAAATTTGTGGCCCTCGAGTGGCGTCCTTCCGGGGATGTCGAAGAGCATGTCCTGACGGCCCGAAAGCGGAAGCGCACTCGCCAGCGCGGCCGACTCCACGCCGGGAATCGTCTCTGCCCGGGTTACGAACCCGCGCCCGAGGCGGTCAACCGCGCTCGATTTCGCATAGCCCGGTCCTGCCAGCGATACTTCCATCGTCAGGAGATTGTGGGGTTCAAAACCTAGACTCACCGCATGCATGGCCGCAAAGCTGCGAATCAGGAGCGTGGCCCCACATAAGAGGACCACTGCGATCGCCACCTCTGCGCCCACTAGGGCGCTGCGCGTGCGGTTATGGTTCCGTCCCGTGCCCGGGCGTCCGCTCGCTTCTTTGAGCGCGGACGCAAGCTCCATCCGCGAAACCTGTAGCGCGGGAAACAGGCCGAAGACTACTGCAGTGATCACCGCCAGCAGCACTGTAAATCCGGCTACACTCGGATCGAGCGCCGGAATGGATACGATCTCCTGCACGCGCGGCGGGTCGCCCGGCGTTAGTGCCAACAATGCTCGCACGCCCCATGAGCCAAGCATCAGGCCCAAGGCTCCGCCGGCGAGAGCCAACAGCAAACTCTCTGTGAGCAGTTGCCGCACCATGCGCCCGCGGCTGGCTCCCATGGCAGTGCGGATGGCGATTTCCCTCTGGCGCCCGGTGGCGCGCGCCAACAACAGGTTCGCAACATTCGCGCAGGCAATCAGCAGCACCAGCCCCACCGCGCCCAGCAGGATCGTCAACGCAGGCCGAACCTTGCCGGTCAACTGTTCTTGCAAAAGAGTAACCTGAATCTGGTCGTCATGCCCTACGATTTGTCGGGCAAAAGTCTGCGCGTACAGCTTCCCGATCACCACCATTTGCGCATTGGCCTGCGCAACGCTTTCGCTGCGTGCGAGTCGGCCACAAACCGTCAGCACATGGGCCTGATCGGTGCTGTTCGGGTCGGCCTGTAGCGGCAGCCACACGTCTGTCGCCGGGTATGGAGTGAAGCCTGGCGAGAGCACTCCAACTACAGCATAGGCCGCTCCTCCGAGCCGAATCGTCCCGTGCAAGACCGATGGATCGCCGCCAAATCGCCGCTGCCACAGACCGTAACTCAACACCAATACTCGCGGACCTCCGGGCCGGTCCTCCGCCGCCGTGAAGGTTCTCCCCAGGACGGGATTCGCCCCAAATAGCCGGAAGTACTTTTGCGAGGACGGCATCGCCGCGACCAGTTCCGGCTTGTCGCCGCCGTTCATATTCATGCTTGCCCCGGGGGAATAGGCTGCCAGATCCTCGAAGCCGGGATTGTGTTGTTCCCAGAAATTGAACATCGGAATGGAAGCGGTGCCGTTGCTTCCTCGACGACCGATGTTCACAATGCGGCCTGAATCCGCATACGGCAAAGGACGAAGGACCACCGCATTGACCATTGTAAAAATCGCGGTGTTCGCTGCGATGCCAATGGCAAGCGCGGCTACGGCGGTCATGGTGAAGCTCGGACTCTGCCGCAGCACGCGAATCGAATGCTTGACATCCTTCAGGAAGGATTCCATCGCGCGCGACCTCCTGGTTTCGAGTATAACGAGCGAAGTCACAGATCAACACTCAACTCGATAGATGCTGCATGATCTAGTTTTTGTTGGCCGCTCGCGCCGCGCCTCGGCAAGCCTTCCGGGCGGTTGACGGGCAACTCTGACGTAACCAGATTAGGTAAGCGTTGCCGACAATGCGTCCGTTGACGAGAGACCTTGCGTGGGGGGCTCGCGGCATTCCGTCTAAATGCTGACGTCAGAGTCTGATAGTGATGATTCAGGCCAGTCAGGAAGATTTTTGTACAACTCGTCCCACGTGCGAAACCTACGAAGCGCAACGATGACTACGCGCAGTGGATCGGGCAATATCTCTGAGAAACTTCTTTCCTCTGGAAAGACAAGCCGAAACGCCAAGCGCTCAAGCGGTGGCGTGAACTGTGCATCGACTCCCATCTTGTTTCCCCGGCAATCCACCCGATACCAGCCGATTTCGGGCAAATGGACCGCGTTGAGTCCGTGTAGGGAGAATGGGGCACCCCTATCGTCAATGCTCAACCTTTGGTAGCAGAACCCGGTGGGAATCCCGTTGGCTCTCAGGAGAGCAGCCAGAAGATGGCTCTTGGCGTAACAATAGCCGGTTCCTGCCGCTAGAACATCAGATGCGCGGCAAGTGACCGGATTCCGTTTGAAATCAGAACTATGTTGGATTTCGTCGCGAACCCACTCAAAACAATTGCGGGCAATATCCTCCGCCCGGGTTAGGCCCGTTGATAATTCCCTTGCTTTCGACGATACCAGTGGCTGAGTCCAGTCGATGATTTCCGTAGCTTTGAGAAACTCTTCCACGATTTGCTCTCTACTTCCCAACGTTTGTCTCCGTCCACGGCAAATGAAATAATATACAGACAGGCGGATATTCATACAAGCGATCCGCCCGAATTGGACGCCAAAGGAATCTCTGATGCCCGAATGACGGGCAACTCTGACGTAATGCGATTAAGTAAGGGTTGCCGACAACGCGCCCAGAGCCTCGTATTTTGCTTCCCGCAACCATGTTTCCGGCCAGCAAGGGCACATTTCGCGAATTGAGCTCGGC
>Ga0209056_10004927_pt1 | contig 14006 bp, 13 predicted proteins | sample GraSoiAngelo_114_FD_185876 | JGI IMG/M metagenome (GOLD analysis project Ga0209056, IMG submission 185876) | Grasslands soil microbial communities from the Angelo Coastal Reserve, California, USA - 14_0903_13_40cm (SPAdes) (version 2) | ecosystem: Environmental > Terrestrial > Soil > Grasslands... | reverse complement strand
AGTGCATGAACAATCATTGCTAAACAACAGCTCGGTCTCGGGCCGTCCGCAGCCCGCTCTCAGCGGAACGGAGTTGGCTACGAGCACGGCGATCAAACGGCCAAATACTTTCACAAGCAAGCTGCCTGCAGACAGCGCCGGCCCGAACAAAGGGCACGTCCCGGGATTCAGCGATCTCGACCAGTTGCTGGCCCAAAAAGGTCCGCTTGGGTCAGGAACAAAATTGCGTCTGCCGGATGATCAGCTGTTCGAGTATGACAGCGACGTGCTACAGAGCAGCGCGATCGTTCAACTGCAAAAATTGGGCACGCTTATCCAGCGCAACCCAAAAGCGACATTTTCGGTGGAAGGCTACACCGACTCATTCGGCACATTTGAATACAATCTGGGTCTGAGCCAGCGCCGGGCCGACAGCGTCAAGCGCTACCTGGTCGAAGCGATGGGAATCAATCCGGCACAAATTCAAGCGAAGGGATTCGGCGCAACGAAATTTCGAGCCTCGGCGAACGGCTCAATCGAGGAACAAAGCCCCAATCGTCGCGTCGAAGTGGTAGTGCGCACGACCGAAGGGTAGTTGTCGGTCGGCGAATTCCGCAGAGTATGTCCAACGCTATGGCGTAGGCGCCATGTTCAGCCCTCGATCGTTGTAGAGCAAACGTACTCCAGTTGAGTATTGAACGTTCAGCGTGGAACATTGAGCGTTCAAATTGCGTTCCTTTAGCATGAGCCAACTTTCTATAACTCCGATTAACCATGCACTACAGAGCACTGTGCCGATGGATAAGATTCGCCTTGTAGGATGGGTGCGCACGCGCCGGGATTCTAAGGATTTCTCCTTCATCGAGCTGAACGACGGCTCGTCGCTGCGCAATCTTCAAGTCATCGCAAAGAGCGACACACTGCAGAACTACGCAGACATTCAACGGCTCAGCACAGGCGCTTCGATTGTCGTGACCGGCGCGCTGATGCCGTCTCAGGGCAAAGGCCAAAAATGGGAACTGGTCGCGCACAACATCGAGATCGTCGGCGGCGCGGATGAAACTTATCCGCTTCAGAAAAAGGGACACACACCTGAATTCCTCCGTGAAATCGCGCATCTGCGTCCGCGCTCAAATCTTTTCGGTTGCGTGTTTCGTGTACGCAGCCGGCTGGCGTTCGCGGTTCATCAGTTTTTTCAAGACCGCGGTTTCATTTATGTCCACACGCCGATCATTACGGGAAGCGATTGCGAAGGCGCGGGCGAATTGTTTCGCGTTTCCACGATCGATGTAAAAAACCCGCCGACAAAGAACGGCGATGTCGATTACGCGCAGGACTTTTTCGCGCGGCAAACCTATCTCACCGTCAGTGGACAACTCGAAGCAGAAGCATTCGCCTGTGCGCTTACCAAGGTTTACACCTTTGGTCCGACGTTCCGCGCAGAGAACTCAAACACTTCGCGACACGCCAGTGAATTCTGGATGATCGAGCCGGAGATGGCGTTTTGCGATCTCACCGGCAACATGGATCTCGCCGAAGAGTTCGTGAAGTATTTGATCGCCGACGCGAAAGAGCATTGCCCGGAAGAGATGGAATTGTTTGGTAAATTCGTGGACAAGGAATTACTTGCGCGACTCGGTTTCGTTCTTGAGCGCCGGTTTCAGCGCATCACGTACGGCAACGCGGTGGAACTTTTGAAAAAGAGCGGCGAAAAATTCGAGTTCCCGATCGATTACGGCTTAGATCTGCAATCGGAGCACGAGCGCTGGCTCACTGAGAAACATTTCAAGTGCCCAGTCACGGTTTTCAATTTCCCCAAGGAGATCAAACCGTTTTATATGCGGTCGAACGATGATGGGAAAACCGTGGCCGCAATGGATTTGCTCGTGCCCGGCATTGGCGAAATCGTCGGCGGCAGCCAGCGTGAAGAACGACTGCAAATGTTGGAGGACAACATGCGGCGTCACAACATGGATCCCGCCGATTACAAATGGTATCTCGATTTGCGTCGCTACGGCACAGTTCCGCATTCCGGCTTCGGCCTTGGCTTCGAACGAATGCTGATGTTCATCACCGGGGTCCCGAATATTCGCGATGTCATTCCGTTCGCGCGCACGCCCGGCAGCGCCGAGTTCTGAGTCGTCGTGACGCCGCAGTGGGGCGTCCAGTCGGCACCGCGCCGATCCGCCATTACTGCTGCGCTTCTTTTATTCTCGTAAACTCCAGCTTCGAACCACCAGGCTCTTGGAGCACAAGCTGATCACTGGAAATTTTCACCAGATAAACTGCGGTGGAGAATGGCGTTTCAATTTTGATACGGTCCTGATCGCCAAACTTGTATCTGCCGGGAATATCTCCGACTTGCACCGAGCCGTTGCTCGAAAATTCCCAGATCGTTTGATTCTCAATCCCCGACATTCGCCATTTGCCGACGATGCCGGAATTCCCGCACGCAGCCAGCAAAAGGACCACCGCTGCGAAAGCGATTAAAGTTAGCAGCCGCTGGCGAAGGGCAAAAACAACTCGCATCAACTCCGGGTTATAACCGTCTGCCGCTGTGGCGTCGAGGCAAAGCAGAAGGGAACTCTCTTTTGTGGGATCGCCTGGACTTGCGCCTTTGCGCGCACGTACGTGTAAAAGAGGTCTCTGCTGCGCCAAGTATTACTATGACTGTTGGCTACCGGGAAAAGCTCGTGGGTCATTCAGCGCTGCCTATCCTGCTGCCACAATGAATAGCGAAACAGCCCGAGACCGAGCGCGAGCATTGAATTAAATAAACGATCGTCCTGACCCAAGACCCTAGAGCAGTACGGAACGCGCATTGTCCGCGTACCGCTAAACAGCGACGTAAAAGCTGGAATTATTTCTTCTTTGATTCCTTCTTCGGTTCGTCGCTTGGTTCGCCCGATTCGTTTGTGGCACGTTTGGATTCGCCGGGGCGATATTCTTCCTGTTCCGCAGCGGCGAAAGCTTTTTCCAAGCCAACCATGTCTTCGCCGGGACGTAGCGTGTCGAACGACTCGACTTCCTTGCGGAGTTGTTCTTCGGAATAATTTGCTGCTTTGATGGATAGCCCGATGCGGCGCTCGACCTTGTCCACCTTAATGACACGCGCTTCGACTTCCTGGCCCACTTTAAGGACGTCCTTAACCTTGGCGACATGATCCTCACTCAACTGGGAGATATGCACGAGGCCATCGATGTCGTCCTGCAATTGCACGAACGCGCCGAAGCTGGCCAGCTTGGTTACTTTGCCATTCACCAAATCGCCGATCTTGTATTTCTCATCGATCGTCTTCCATGGATCTTCGCTCAGTTGTTTAATCCCAAGACTGATTCGCTGGTTGACTTTGTCGATGTCGATAACGACCGCTTCGACCTCGTCGCCTTTCTTAAACATCTCGCTGGGATGATTGATTTTGCGGGTCCAGCTTAAGTCCGACACGTGGATCATGCCGTCGATGCCTTCCTCCAATTCCACGAACGCGCCGTAGGCGGTCATGTTGCGAATCGTGCCTTTAACCCTGCTGCCAATTGTGAATTTCTTCTCGATCTCATCCCACGGATTTGGCTCGAGCTGACGGAGCCCGAGGGAAATTTTTTGTTCCTCTTTATTCACGCCGAGCACCACCGCTTCGACTTCCTGACCGACGGTAAGGATGTCGGAAGGTCGCATGATGCGTTTGGTCCACGAAAGCTCGGACACGTGAATCAGACCTTCTACGCCCTCTTCGATCTCAACAAATGCCCCGTAGGGAACAAGATTGGTGATCTTTCCCTTAATGCGCTGTCCGGCAGGGAATCGCTCCTCGATCTGGTCCCACGGATTTTTCTGAGTTTGCTTCAGTCCGAGCGAGACGCGCTCTTTTTCCTTGTTGATATCGAGAACAATGACTTCCAATTGCTGGCCAACCTTTAACAGCTCGCTGGGATGTCCGAGCCGGCCCCAGGTCATGTCGGTTACATGCAGCAAACCATCCATCCCATCGAGATCAATGAATGCGCCGAAATCCGTGATGTTTTTCACCGTGCCAACCACGCGGTCACCAACGTTCACGCTGTCCAGGAACTTCTGGCGCTTTTCACTGCGCTCCTTTTCGATTACCTCGCGCCGGCTAAGCACGACGTTCTTTCGCTCGTCATTCACTTTGACGATTTTGAAATCGTAAGTGTTGCCGACGAACTGCTGTAAATCCTTGGGGGGAACGACGTCAATTTGAGACGCTGGCAGAAATGCCTCAACCCCGATGTTCACCATCAAGCCGCCTTTAACGACCGATCTCACCTTACCTTTGATCAGGCCGTCACCTTCGAAAACGGTAACGATCTTGTTCCAGTTTTGGCGGTAGGCCGCCTTCTCCTTTGAGAGGACAACCATGCCTTCTTCGTTTTCCAGTCGTTCCAAAAGAACGTCCACCTCGTCACCAACCTGGAGCGAGTCGGGGTCTTCAAATTCGCTCAATGGAATAATACCTTCGGACTTGTATCCGACATCGACGAGCACTTCGCGCGGGCGAATCTCCAAGATCTGTCCTTTGATGATGCTTCCCTCACGGAAATCCGGCATCGCCTTCGACATCACGTCCTGCATTTGAATCATAAATAAGTAGGCCTCCTCTGCAGCACAGCGGCGCTCTCAATAGAACACCGATGTTCCGCGCATCCGGCTGCTGCCGGAAGCGGAATGGGGACGGCATACTAGGCGTTTTTGTGTGCGGGGTCAACTGACATGCGCGGCGCTACCGCCGCATGTCATCCTGAGCGCAGCGCAGCGGAGTCGAAGGATCCCGCGAAGTTACCGAATCGTATCGCCACGGGATTGAAAGCCTGGCCTCGCCCCGAAAGCTTTCGGGGCTGCGTTGCAGCCTCGATTTCGCTCGGAATGACAGTATTGGGATTGAGCGTCTCGTCTTTTTCTCTTATCCTATTTCGAGATGTCGATCGTTCAGTTCTCCACCTTGTTCGTTGCGCTGGCGGCTACGTTGTACGCGCAATCGCCGACTGAGCAGAAAGTTCAGAACGCGATCAAAACACCAGAACTCACTGTTGTTCATCTTTGGGCGCCGTGGTGCTCGAATTGCCAGGCGGAGTTCAAAACCGGCGGCTGGAGCAAAATCATCGCCGAAAATCCGCAGGTGAAATTTTGTTTCGTCTCGGTTTGGAATGATGGGCAGGACGGCCGCGCGATGCTTAACAAGTTCGGCATTGCCGATAAGCCGAACGTGACAATTCTCGCCGATCCCGGCCCGCGCCGCGGTGAACACAAGATCAAGCAATTTGCCGGTCTGCAGCTGTCGTGGATTCCGACAACTTGGATTTACAAAGGCGGTGACCTCCGCTACGCATTGAATTACGGCGAGGTCCGTTTCCCTGTGCTCCAGCAATTTCTGGCAGATAGCCAGTCGGAGTGGTCGCACAAAGGCGAGCCTTCGACTGAGTAATCTTTATGACTGAAAGTTCCGCAGCGCCCGCTGCCGCGCATAACAAGCCGCCGGAAATTCTTTCGCTCATTGGCGATACGCCGCTGGTTGAAGTGACCCAGTTCGACACCGGGCCGTGTCGCCTTTTTCTCAAACTCGAAAATCAAAATCCGGGCGGCTCGATCAAGGATCGCATCGCGTTGTCGATGATCGAGGCGGCCGAGGCGGAGGGGAAACTAGAACCCGGTGGCACGGTCATTGAAGCCACCGCAGGCAATACTGGTCTTGGCCTCGCGCTTGTCGCGGGTGCGAAAGGCTATCGCGTCTTGCTCGTGATTCCCGACAAGATGTCGCAGGAAAAGATATCGCATGTGAGAGCGCTCGGCGCCGAAGTGCGGATCACACGGTCGGATGTGACGCGCGGCCATCCCGAGTATTACCAGGATGTAGCATTTCGCCTCGCCGAAGAAATTCCCGGCGGCTTTTACGTGAACCAATTTGGTAATCCGGCGAACCCTCTCGCGCACGAGCGCACGACCGGTCCAGAAATTTGGGAGCAAATGCGGCACGATGTGGATGCAGTCGTGGTGGGGGTCGGTTCGGGGGGAACACTGACCGGCCTGGGTCGATTCTTTAATCGGGTCAAACCACGACGCGGCATCGAAATGGTTTTGGCCGACCCCAAAGGGTCTGTTTTGTACGAGTACGTCAGGACGGGCCAGATGGTTGAATCCGGCAGCTGGGCCGTGGAGGGGATAGGTGAAGACTTTATCCCGGAAATCGCTGACATGTCGTTAGTGACAGAAGCCTTTGAGATTGATGATGAGGAGAGTTTCGCGACGGTGCGCGAGCTTTTGCGTAAGGAAGGAATCTTCGGCGGTTCCTCCACCGGCACGCTTCTCGCTGGCGCCCTGCGTTATTGCCGCCAGCAAACAAAACCGAAACGCGTCGTCACTATCGTTCCGGACACGGGCAACAAGTATCTCTCCAAAATGTATAACGATTTTTGGATGGCCGAACAGGGGTTCATTCATCGGCCACCGCACGGCGACCTGAGCGATTTGATTTCCCACCGACACGAAGCCGGGGAAGTGATCACGGTAGGGCCGGAGGATTCATTGCTCACAGCATTCAAGCGAATGCGCGACTCCGACCTCTCACAGCTTCCGGTAGTGGACAAGAGCGGACGCGCCGTTGGCATCATCGACGAATCCGACCTCCTGGTGAAAGTGCACCGGGAGCCGTCACATTTTAATGACCAGGTAAAAAAAGCGATGACGGACCAGTTGGAAACGCTGCCCCCTGACGCGAAACTAAACGACTTGTTAGGCGTGTTTGACCGCGGCCGAGTCGCTATCGTGATGGATGACGACAAATTTCTTGGGCTGATTACTCGCACTGATTTGCTTTCCTATCTCCGGCTTCACATGCCGAAGTCGATCCAGGCAGAGCGCGAGTTCGTTTAACGTAGCACATGCGTCCCGCTTGCGACTAATTTTGGAGCGCAAGCCAGAGGCATGCGTTACCATATTTCATGAAAAAAGAACAGGGCTTCTCAACGCGCGCCATTCACGCCGGCCAGCAGCCGGACCCCACCACTGGCGCGGTGATGATGCCAATTTACGCGACTTCGACATACGTGCAGGAAAGCCCGGGTAGGCACAAAGGCTACGACTACGCGCGCTCGATCAATCCCACCCGGCTCGCGTACGAAAAGTGCATAGCCGATTTAGAAAGCGGGTCGCGCGGGTTCGCGTTTGCGTCCGGCCTGTCAGCGATGGCGACGGTGCTGGAGGTGCTCGACAGCGGCTCGCATATCGTCGCGAGCGATGACCTGTATGGCGGCACATTTCGCTTATTCGATCGCGTGCGCCGGCGCTCTGCCAACCTTGATTTTACCTATGTCGATTTGACCGACGCGAAAGATCTCGAGCACGCTATCAAGCCAAACACGCGTATGGTTTGGATCGAAACGCCGAGCAATCCGCTGCTCAAGTTGATCGATCTTGAAGCGATCACGAAAATCGCACGCAAACGGAAATTGATTTCCGTTAGCGATAATACGTTCGCTACTCCATGGATCCAACGACCGATTGAATCGGGGTTTGATATCGTTGTCCATTCCGCAACGAAATATTTGAACGGTCATTCGGACCTTGTCGGCGGCGTGGTCGTTGTTGGTAAAAACAAGGAACTCGCTGATCAAATTGCGTTTCTGCAAAATTCGGTCGGCGCAATCGCCGGTGCGTTCGATAGTTTTCTCGTTCTACGCAGCTTGAAGACCCTGGCGCTTCGTCTGGAGCGGCATTGCTCAAACGCGCTTGAAATTGCGCGCTGGCTCGAAGAACAGCGCGAGGTCAAGTCAGTCCATTACCCGGGCCTCAAAGCGCATCCGCAACACGATCTGGCTCGACAACAAATGCGCGGGTTTGGCGGGATGGTCACAATCGTCTTGAAGACAGACCTCGCCGGGACCCGGCGTTTCCTTGAGAACACTCATCTGTTCGCGTTGGCAGAAAGTCTGGGCGGCGTGGAAAGCCTTATCAATCATCCTGCGCTTATGACGCATGCTTCTGTGCCGGAAGAACAACGGCAAAATCTCGGGATAACTGATTCGCTGGTGCGTCTCTCGGTTGGTGTCGAGGACGTTCGCGATCTTATTGACGATCTTAAGAACGCGCTAGAGGCGATTTAGTAGCGCGGTTGCAGGTTCGTGGTTTTCAGCCACGTTTTTATTCCGCGTCAATCCGGTCCTTTTTTGTGGAAGGCGCAGAAATGACCAGGAAAACCACGTCCTGCTCAGATCGATTTAGGAATTTGTGTTGCACACCCGGAGCTACTTCAATCCCGGAACCGGCGGGAACCCCGTGCTCTTGTCCTTCCATTTCCAGAACGGCGCTGCCTGAAAGGACATAAAAGAACTGGCGCGCTTCATTGTGATAATGACGCACCTCTTCACTGCTGGGCGGAACTCTTTCTTCAACGACGCTTAGTCCCGGAGTATCGGCCAGGCGCCATCCATCGCATACGCTCGCCCACGTGTAGTGCGGTGCAGTGGATTTCGAAACGAGAGCAGCCCTGTTAGTCATGCGCGTACTTTTCTGCGCCGAGAAAATGAAGAGAAACGTAAGGTTGATCGCCCACGACCCAACTGTCGTGCCCTGGACCGATGTAAAAGATGTCTCCAGGCTTCATGACGTACGATCTTCCATCTTCCATGGCGCATGCAGCTTGCCCTGAGATCACAATGCCAATGTGCTCCACCTGACAAAGAGGAGTCCCCGCAACTGGTGCGATATGCTGCGACCATTTCCAGCCGGGTTCATACGTCGCCCGGCCGATTGTCATTCCGCCGATCCTGATGAGTTCGAACCGTCCTTTCTCAAAGGTGCGAACCTCATCCGGGTTCTCAAATCGTTTAATTAAAAAATCGATATAATTAGGAAGCATAGAGTTAGTTTGGTTGGCGTTGGCTAGAAGGTTACAAGGCGTCGACATCCTTCTACTAGGTTCCCTCTCGAAATTTTGATCATTCGAATCCGGCAATGGGATGGGGAACGTATGGCGCCTCGAGCGCTTCTATTTCCGCGTCGGATAGTTTCACGTCGTGCGCCGCCACTGCATCTTCGAGATGGTCAGGTTTGGTTGCGCCAATAATTGGCGCCGTTACCGCAGGCTTGTGAAGCAACCACGCGAGCGCGATCTGCGCGTGGGGGATGCCTCTCGCCTTGGCAATTTCTCCCACGCGGTCCACTACTTGTTTGTCCACTTCTTCTGTTCCGGAATAAAGTTTTTTGCCGTACTCATCGGTTCGACCGCGCACAGTGCTCGCCTGCATTTCCCAGGGGCGAGTGAGGCGACCGCGTGCCAGCGGGCTCCACGGCAACACGCCAATACCCTCCGCCAGGCAAAGAGGTAACATCTCCCGTTCCTCCTCGCGATTCAGCAGGTTGTAATGTGGTTGCATCGAAACAAAACGCGTCCAACTGTGGAGGTCGGCCAGGTAAAGCGCCTTGCAAAATTGCCACGCAAACATCGATGATGCCCCGATGTAACGCGCCTTTCCTGATTTCACGACATCGTGGAGGGCTTCGAGTGTTTCTTCAATCGGCGTGTCGTAATCCCAACGGTGGATCTGATAAAGATCGACATAATCCGCCCCCAGCCGGCTCAAACTGTGGTCGATTTCTGTCATGATCGCTTTGCGGGATAGTCCGCGCCCGTTTACATCGGGACGCATTGGGAAATAGACTTTGCTCGCAATCACCACCTCATCCCGTTTTGCAAAATCGCGCAGCGCACCGCCCAAAACTTCTTCGCTCCTGCCATTTCCATACATGTTGGCTGTGTCAAAAAAGTTAATGCCAAGCTCAAGCGCTCGTTTAATGAAAGGCCGGCCTTGTTCCTCATCCAGACCCCACTCTCTCTCCTCGAGTCCGTAACTCATGCAGCCCAGACAGATTCGCGATACTTTAAGCCCGGTTTTGCCAAGGTTTGTATAGTTCATTTGCCTTCTTACTCCTGTTTAAGAACCCATCTCATAAATAGGGAACTTAGCCCGCAGGGCGGATCTTTGCCGCTGCAGCCGCGTTGCTCGTCGGTCAAAGATCCATGAAGGATATTCTCCCTCCTCGCGCCTTGCTGCAGCGCCAAATCTCCAGCAACGCACCCGTTTCCTATTCATGAGATGGGTTCTAATCATCGGCGCTTCGTTTCAAGGCCATCCCGGCAATCACCGCACCGACACCGGTTAATTCGGAAAACGACGGAACCTGTCGCAGAACGACTATCCCTACCAGGCACGCTGTGGCAGGCAAAAGCGATAGCATAAGAGCAAAAGTAGCCTTCGATAATCGCGCCATTGCAAATTGATCGCAGATGTACGGGATGACAGAGGAACAAATACCGACTCCGGCGCCAGCGAGAAGGAGTTTGGGATCCAATAGTGCTCCCGCTGCGCCCTTCAAGCCAATTGGCGTCACAACGATACTCGCGATGACCATTGCCATTGCCAGACGCTCAACTCCGCTGCGGCCGCCGTTCGCTGCGATCCGATGCCCCAGCAGAATGTAGAGAACGAACAGCGCGCAATTCGCAAATGCGAAAGTGTATCCGATCGGTTCACCACTGATTCGCACGCTGGTCAGCAGGAATACGCCACCGCACGCGAGCAGTAGAGCTGCCAGATTGCGCACTGTTCGCACACCGAACGCCGCCAGCACGATTGGCCCAAGAAACTCAATCGTTCCTACCGTCGCTAGCGGCAGTCTGTCGATTGCGAGATAAAAACAGACGTTCATGATTGCCAGCACGAAGCCTAAGGCGACCACGATCCGCTTCTCGCCTGCGCCCAGTTCGGCGAATAAACGCCACGGCCGCTTCCAGCACGCGAATACCACAGCTGCGCTTGCAATCCGCAGCCACGCGACGCCTAATACATTGAGGCGGGCAAAGAGAAGAACCGCAAAGGCTGGACCAAGATAATGAAAAATGGCGCTGCAAATGAAAAAAGCTTCTGGCGGAACAGGCTTGTGCACCCGTTCTTCCGTCATCGGCTTTATCGGCGAGATGACTTCGTCCATTGTACGAACAAAATAGAAGGTCGAGCTTGTCTTGCAAGCATAAATTAAGCTAAGATATGGCAACTACTGCTAATTATTAATGCATATTCGCTTAATATATTGTGAATATTAAAGGAATATTGGCAGATAACAAAAATATTGAAATTCTGAAGCTCTTGCAACAGAATCCACGGATGTCGATCGCCGAGCTGGCCCGAAAAATCGGAATGTCCAATCCCGCAGCGAAGGAGCGTGTTCGACGTTTGGAAAAAAGCGGCGTCATCGCCGGCTATCGCCTCGAACTGGATCCAAAAGCAGCGGGACACGAGATCACTGCATTCGTCAGAATCCGGCCGCTGCCCGGACACCTGCCGAAAATCTCTGCGCTTGCCCAGCAAATTCCGGAGGTGGTGGAATGTCATCGAGTCACCGGAGAAGACTGCTTCATTCTCAAGGTCCACCTGCCTGAAATCGCGTCTTTGGATCGCGTGCTGGACCGGTTTCTCGTTCATGGGCAGACCACAACATCCATCGTGCAGTCCTCGCCTGTACCTCCGCGGTCGCCACCGATTTCGGCCGCGCCTGCTCGCAGCCGCGCGAAAAGTGCGCGCGATTGATATCGTCGTCGGAGAAGCCTATCCACCTCGCGCTTGCGTGCTGATTAGATTAAGATCGGCACGCAATGGGCAACACATTCGGCCAGCTGTTTCGCGTCACGACTTTTGGCGAATCACATGGCGGCGGCATCGGTGTAGTGATCGATGGCTGTCCGCCGCGCATCGAGATTACCGAAACGCAGATTCAACAGGAGCTGGACCGCCGTCGACCAGGCCAGAGTAAGCTGACTACGCAGCGCAAAGAGGAAGACCGCTGCGAAATTCTGTCGGGCGTGTTTGAAGGGAAAACGCTCGGAACTCCGATCGCAATCGTTGTCAGGAACAAAGATGCTCGACCCGAAGATTACAGCGACATCGCGCGCAAATTCCGGCCATCGCACGCCGATTACACTTATCAGGCGAAATATGGAATCCGAAACTGGCAGGGCGGTGGCCGCGCCTCTGCGCGCGAAACAGTCGGTCGGGTCGCGGCGGCCGCAATTGCAAAGAGGATCCTGTCAAATTTCTACGCCGATTTCGACATCGTTGGTTACGTAACACAAATCCACGGAATCACGGCCAAGATCGATCGTTCCATCCTGACGATGAAAGACGTGGAAAAAAATGTTGTCCGCTGCCCGGACACTGCGGCTGCGAAAAGGATGATCTCACTCATCGAGCAGATTCGCGATGAAGGCGACTCCATCGGCGGTGTCGTTGAATGTGTTGCGCGCGGTATCGCCTCCGGACTTGGAGAGCCAGTGTTCGACAAGCTCGAAGCCGATCTTGCGAAAGCGATGTTGAGCATTCCGGCGGCAAAAGCTTTTGAGATTGGCTCCGGTTTTGCGGCGACGCGGATGCGCGGCTCGGAACACAATGATGCGTTTGAAGTTCGTGGCGGAAAAATCCGGACGAAAACGAACTACTCCGGAGGCGTGCAAGGTGGCATCAGCAATGGCGAAGATATTTACTTTCGCGTCGCATTTAAGCCACCTGCAACGATTGCGCTCCAGCAAGAAACCGTCACCAGCTCAAAACAGCGAACCGACCTTACCGCTCGCGGACGCCACGATCCGTGCGTTCTTCCACGAGCAGTGCCGATAGTGGAAGCAATGGCTGCGCTCGTCCTTTGCGATCACGCGTTGCGACAAAACGCGATTCAAGCGTGGGATCCTCAAATCGCCTCACACAAAGTCCACGAAGGACACAAAGAGTGACTGAGAACGAAATTGCCAGGCAGATTTTGGATGCAGCATTCATTGTTCACACAAAACTGGGCCCGGGTCTGCTCGAGTCAGTATATGACGTGGTACTCGCTTACGAGTTGCAAAGAGAGGCTTAACTGCGGAGCGCCAGAAGCCGATGCCGATCGTATACGACAACATTCGATGTGATGAAGCATTCCGTTCGGACCTCGTCGTGAATGGAAAGGTTATCGTCGAACTCAAATCTGTGGAAGCGTTGCTTTCGGTGCACGCGAAGCAGCTTCTGACGCAGTTACGTCTCAGCGGTCTTCTCATCAGCTTCGGCGAAGCGCACCTGAAGAACGGGATCAAGCGAGTAATCAACGGCCTGTTGGAGGCCGAAAATCCTGTCGAGGTTTCGTTGTGACCTTTGTGGCCGTTGTGCGAGGACTTTTGAAATGAACTATATCGCCACCATCGGCCTGGAAGTGCACGTGCAGCTTAAAACGCGCTCGAAGATGTTTTGCGCTTCTCCCGTTGAATTTGGCGCTGAGCCGAACACGCACACTTGTCCGATCTGCCTCGGCTTACCGGGCGCGTTGCCGGTGATGAATCATGAGGCATTGCGGTTGACGGTCCTGACCGGATTGATGCTCGGATGCGACATCGCTGCGATCAGCCAGTTCGATCGCAAAAATTATTTCTATCCTGACATGCCGAAGAATTATCAGATTTCACAGTACGACATGCCACTGTGCACGAATGGCAACGTGCCGCTACATGATTTGGCTTACCCGAAGGATGCGCAAAAGAATATCGCGACGCGCGATAAGGAAGTGCGTTTGGTGCGCATCCATCTCGAAGAAGACGTAGCAAAGAGTTTCCATTTCGAAACAACAACGGGCATTGATTTTAACCGCGCGGGCACGCCGTTAATGGAAATCGTCACGCAACCGGAAATCAATTCGCCGGAAGAAGCATTCGCCTTCCTAACTGCTCTGAAACAGATCCTGATTTACGGAGGTGTGAGTGATGCTGATATGGAGAAAGGCCAACTCCGCTGTGATTGCAACATTTCTGTGCGGCGGGAAAATCAAACAGAGTTTGGAACAAAAATCGAAATCAAAAATTTGAATTCGATAAGCGGTGTGCGGCGCGCACTCGCCTGCGAAATCCGCCGTCAGGTTGGTATCTTGGAACGCGGCGAAAAACTCGAACAGGAGACGCGTGGCTGGGACGATGCGGCGGGTGAAACCTTTCTCCTGC
>Ga0209056_10004925_pt1 | contig 14011 bp, 15 predicted proteins | sample GraSoiAngelo_114_FD_185876 | JGI IMG/M metagenome (GOLD analysis project Ga0209056, IMG submission 185876) | Grasslands soil microbial communities from the Angelo Coastal Reserve, California, USA - 14_0903_13_40cm (SPAdes) (version 2) | ecosystem: Environmental > Terrestrial > Soil > Grasslands... | reverse complement strand
CAGTGCACCCGCGCGATTGCCGTCAGCATCGACGAGGCCATGCCGATCGAGCCCAGCGGGCTCAACCACCCCATAGCGAAGAGCACGCCACCGCCGAATTCCGTGATCCCGGCCAGCCAGGCCCACAGCCGCGCCGGGCGGAACCTCATCGACTCCAGCGACCCCGCAAACCCGGCCAGGCCGTGGCCGCCGAACCATCCAAACAGCTTCTGCGCACCGTGACCCGCTACGAGCAGGCCAACCACGATGCGCAAAAGCAAGACTGCAAGATCCATCGTCTTCGCCTCCCCCGACACCTACAAGCGAGATGTCGCTTCTCTTTCGTAAGTAACAATACGCCTATTACTTCCACTTGTCAAGTCCCTTACGATATGTTAGAGTGACTTACGATATGTTAGAGTGAAATGAGGAAATTTCGGAATGACCTCGAGCAGATTGGCGCACGAACACGACGAGCACGTCTGCCCGCGTTTCCACCGGGCCATTGAGCTGGTGGGGAAGCGGTGGAACGGGGCGGTGATCCGCGCCCTGATGGACGGTCCGCGGCGGTTCGGCGAGATCCTCGAAGCGGTCCCCGACCTGCACGACCGCCTGTTGTCCGAGCGGCTAAAGGAGTTGGAGTCTGAACAGATTGTGCAGCGACGCGTCTATCCGGAGACCCCGGTGCGCATCGAGTACGCCCTCACCCAGCGAGGGCGCGACCTGGAGCGGATCCTGGCCGAGGTGGAGCGCTGGGCCCACCGCTGGCTCCCGCAGCCTGCTAAGAGCTAATTACCGGAATCGCGGAGTCGCGTAATCGGGTAGTCGCGGAACATATCATCGCGATCCCCCTGGTCCTCTGACAACACGACTACGCGATAACGCCATCAGTCAAGCAGCAGGTCCAGCAGCCGCTGCAGGTCTTCCTCCGAATAGTACGCGAACGCCAGGGTCCCTTTACGCCTTGTCCCGACCACGCTAACTTTGGTTCCGTACCTCCTGGACAGCGACTGCTCGGCGCTGCGCAGGTGTGGATCCTTGGCCCTGGATCGCCGGGGTATTTCACGTGAAATACTTGGCCGGACGAGCGCTTCGGTCTCCCGGACCGAGAGGCCGCGGCGCTCCACACGCGCCCAGATCTTCAGCATGGCCACCTGGCTCCCGGCGGCCATCAATGCCCGCGCGTGGCCTTCGGTGATCCGGCCTGCGTCCAGACTGGCCTGGACTTGTGAGGGCAGCTGGAGCAGCCGCAGCGAGTTTGCGACGGACGGCTGGCTCTTCCCGACGCGCTCAGCGACCTGTCCCTGGGTCATCCCGAAGTCGCCCACCAGCTTGCGATAGGCCCTTGCCCGCTCCAGGGGACCCAGGTCTTCGCGTTGCAGATTCTCCACCAGCGCGAGCTCCAGCGCCTCCCGATCCGACAAGGACCGGATGATCGCTGGCACCGCGGCCTGCCCGGCGGCTTCCGCCGCGCGCCACCGCCGCTCCCCGGCCACCACCTCGAACCCATCGGCGACCGGCCGGACCACGATCGGCTGAAGCACCCCGTGGCGCCTGACAGATTCGACCAGTCCGGCGAACTCCTGCGGGTCCATCGCCTGCCGCGGCTGCAGGGCACTCGGCCTCAGACGTGAGACCGGGACCTCGGAAGGTCGCTCTGCCACGGCCTGGTCCGCGCCCGGGATGAGGGCTCCCAGACCGCGCCCCAACGCGCGGCGTTGCCCCGTACCGGATGGTATGGGGCGCTGCCCTGCACCGGATGGTGCGGGGCGTTGCCCCGAACCGGATGGTTGGGGGCGTGGCCCAACGCCGGACGGTTCGGGACGGTGACTAGCGGACGGCGGCAGGCTCTCCGACACGGGCGATGACCTCCTGAGCAAGCGCGACGTAGGCTGCGGCGCCTTTCGACGATGGATCTAAAGTGACCACCGGCTTGCCGAACGACGGTGCCTCGGCAAGGCGTACGTTGCGCGGGATGATCGTGGCAAACACCTGGCCCCGGAAGTGGCGCTGTACCTCGGCGACCACCTGCTCGGACAGATTGGTCCGCCCGTCGTACATCGTCAGCAGTGCGCCGTTGATTCGCAGGCCCGGATTGAGCTGCCGCCGGATCAGGGTCAGGGAGTCGAGGAGCTGCGACAACCCTTCCAGCGCGTAGTACTCGCACTGGATCGGCACGATCACCTCATCTGCGGCGGCCAGCGCATTCAGCGTCAGCAATCCCAGCGATGGCGGACAGTCGATCAAGGTGAACTCGTACCACTCCCTGACGGGACGCAAGGCATCGCGGAGCCTGTGCTCGCGCGACGAGATTCCCACGAGCTCCACCTCGGCCCCGGCCAGGTGAATGCTGGACGGTGCCACATCGAGCCCCGCCACCGGCGACGGCATCAGCGCCGAGGCCATCGCCACGCCATTGATCAGGACGTCGTAGAGCGAGATGCCGACCGATGCTCGGGAAATCCCGATGCCGCTGGTGGCATGCGCCTGCGGGTCGCCGTCCACGAGCAAGACGTGCATCCCGGACAAGGCGAGCGCGGCGGAAAGGTTGACGGCGGTGGTGGACTTACCGACGCCGCCCTTCTGGTTCGCAATCGCAATTACGCGGCCCATCAATCAAGCTCTCATTCGGGGATGGCGCGGATCGTCCCTCCGCGCGTTCCGTCTGACGGGACGTAATTCTCTATTCTCCCAGGGGCCGCTTCACGGGCACTCCCGGCCGCCTTGGGTATCCGGGCGGACTTGGGAGGACTTTGGCAATCTCCACCAGGGTCCGCCGCACCCCGCCCGGCAACTCCGCCGTAAGGATCCGCAGTTCTCCGCCACCGAGGAGGGCCGCGGCCCGCCGGCCAGGTTCAACCTCTCGTCCGACCGCAGGCCCTTTGAGCAACACCGCCTTGCCACCAGGCCTGACGAACGGAAGGGTAAGCTCAGTCAACGCCGGCAGGGGAGCAACCGCCCGGGCCACGACCACATCAAAATGCTCCCGCAGCTGTGGCTCATGCGCCGCCTCCTCGGCCCGAGATCCCACGACCGTGACGGACAGTCCAAGCTCAGCAGCGGCGACCTCGAGGAAGGCCACCTTCCGTGAAGCGGCCTCCAGCAGTGTCATCCCCAGGTCCGGCCTGGCGATCTTGAGGGGGATACCGGGAAGGCCGGCACCGCTGCCAACGTCGAGAACCGACGCGCCTGGCGGAATGCCCACCAGCAGGCACAGCAATGAGTCCAGGATGTGCAGGCGGGCGGCCTCCCGGGGCCGCGTGATCGTGGTCAGCCTGGCTTTCCTGCTCCACTGTGTGAGGAGTGTCAGGTACCGGGCGATCTGGCCGATCTGCGCGGGAGTAAGGGGACTTCCCAGGACGGCTGCCGCCGGCTCCAGGGTCTCAACGATCTCACGCTCACTCGTCACTCGGGCCCGTCTCAGCCGGTGAGGCGCCGGGCTTTGGGGCCACGACAACATGGCGCGCCGCCCCTTCTCCGCGGCTAAATGTGATGACCTGCGAATGGTCAGCCAGCGTGGTGTGGATGATGCGGCGCTCAGCAGGGTCCATCGGCTCCAACTCGACCTCGCCGCCGCGCGCGACGCGCTCAGCCGTTCTCCGCGCCAGCTCTTCCAGGGCCAACTGCCGCCGCGCCCGGTATCCCTCGACATCGACCACCAGGCGGGTCTTGACGCGGGCCTGTCTGGCCACCATCAGCCCCACCAGCAACTGCAGGGCATCGAGCGTCGCGCCGCGCCGTCCGATGAGCGCGCCGAGTTGCTCCCCGCTCACCTGGACGGAAATCACGTCCTCCTGCTGGTGGACGCGAACCGCGCCCGGAAACCCCATCTCCTGCAACAACCGCGCCATCACCGTGTGCGCCAGCGCTCCCGGGCTGCCCGTCAGGGTGACGCGAACCCTGGCTTCGCGCGCACCCAGCCCGAGCATCCCGCGGGTGCCGGGGTCGAGGATCTCTACATCGAGATCCTCGCGATCGACACCGAGCTCTGCCGCGGCCCGATCGACCGCCTCCTCGACCGTCCTCCCGCTCGTGTCGACCTGCTTCATTTCTTCTTTGTTCCCTTGGGCCGCTGCGGCAACAATGGCGGTGAGGCCTTCACGGGTGCCAGCCCTCCTGCCGGAACGGGCCCGGGACGTCCCACGACGATGAAATACTCGAGCATGTACACCAGCGTGGACACGATCCAGTAAATAGAGAGCGCAATCTGAAAGTTCAGGGCGAAGTACGCGACCATCACCGGCATGAAAAGGAACATCCTCGCCTGCTGCGGATCGGTGATGCTCATCCGCTGCTGCAGATACGTGGTCAAGCCTACGAGCAGGACGATCGCCAGCACGACAGGCTGGCTGGCCAGGCCGATGAGGCAGGCTCCCGAGAGGTGGGCGCAGGGCGCCTTGTCCAGTGCCAGGCCGAGAAAGCTCTCGCCGCCGAAGAGATCCGGCCGGCGCAGCGCGGCGAACAGCGCGTAGAGCACCGGCAGCTGGACTAATTGCGGCAGGCAGCCGGAAAATGGGTTCACGCTGTTGGCGCGGTAGAGATTCATCATCTCCGTGTTCATCGCCCGCGGGTCGTCGCGATATTTCTCACGCAGCACAGCCATCTGGGGCGCGAGGGCCTGCATGGCCTTCATCGACTTCAACGACTTCCGCGTGAGTGGGTGCAGCGTCAGCCGGATTACTAGCGTCAGCAGGATAATGGCGAGGCCGTAGCTGCCGATCCAGCCATGGAAGACGTTGAGAATCTGCACGAGCACGTTCGCAATGGCCGCGATCACCTGCGTACGCCCTCCCTGCTCACACTGTCTCGCTACGGAACGGGATCATAACCGCCGGGATTCCACGGATGGCACCGCAGCAGGCGCCGCACTGCCAGCCCTACCCCTCGCCAGGGGCCATGCCGGGTGATGGCCTCAACCGCGTAGGCCGAGCATGAGGGGGAGTACCGACAACTCGGCGGCGTGTACGGGGACACAAACCGCTGATACGCGCGGATCAACACCAGCAGCACGCGGGTAATCATCCTCACACTGCTAGGACCCTTCGCCGACGCCGCGGACGACCCCCGCCTGCTGCAGCAGCTCGTGCACGGCCGCACGCAGCGCGCCAAACGGCGCGGCGGCAGCCGGCAGGCGGGGCACAATCACGACATCGAAGCCGCCCATCTGCTGCTGCTCCAACCGGATCGCTTCGCGCACCCGGCGTCGCACGCGGTTGCGTCTCACCGCGGTGCCCATGGCCCGCCTGACGGAAATACCGATGCGCGTCACCGGCAGCCCGTTGCGTCGCGCGTAGATCGCCAGCAGGTCGTCCGTCAGACGCCGGCCCTCGCGATAGGCCAGCCTGAACGCCGCAGCCGAACTCAGGGAAACTGCCCGCACAGGGAGGAAGGGACGACGGGTTGCCGGCTATACAGTCAGCCGCCAGCGCCCTTTGGCTCTGCGCCGGCGGAGGACGTTGCGGCCGCCGGGGGTACGTGCCCGTTGCAAGAATCCGTGAGTCTTCTTTCTTCGATGCGCCTTCGGTTGGTACGTCCGTTTGGTCACGCGCCCTCACCTGTAACCGCAGGAGCAGCCTCCACTATAACATAGGGGCGCCGCAGGGGAAAAACCGGCCCTGCGGCATGCCTGTGGATAACATGGGCACAATTAAGACTCGTATCCACAGATTCTCCAGAAAGCCCGGGCATGGGGTGGCATCTCGCGCCCTGCCAGGCGCTCCGGCTCCTGGATGAAGTCACAGCACCGCGCACCACGCCCTCATTATCCACAGCATTTTTCACTCCTGTGGATAACTCCGCACGCGCCCGTCTGACGCGGGTATCGGCGCACGGCCGCGCACCTCTGTTCGGCAGGAGGGCTCTCACCGACTCACGAACATCCGGTCACTTCCCCAGGGGCTATCCACAGTCGTGGTCACCGTTTGCTCGCTCACGGACTGCCGTGAAATCCGCCGGCGCGCCCGCGCCGGGGTAGGACTTCGCCCAGCGGCGGCAAACTTCGATGACCATCTCACGCGATTAGACGGTACACGCCCGTGTATTGCCGCCCTGCGGCAGAAGCATTGGATCTAACGGAGGGCGGCGATGGCGGAGTTCTTGCAATCCATCCAGGAAGGCGCCGAGCCCGCGGACGGTGCGGAACCTGAAGTCCGGCTCGCGGTCTATGACTCGCCCCTGGCTGCGCCCCGGGTGGTGTCGCTACGCGGGCGCGAATTTCATGCGTTTGTCGGCGACCTCGCCACCCGCACGTACAACTTTGGGCGCGAGCGCGGCGGGCGCATTCCGTACATCGTCATTCGCGAGATCATTGAGAACCTGATTCATGCGTACTTTCGGGGCGCCGTGATCAGCATCTTAGACGACGGGAATACCATCCGCATTTCAGACCAGGGGCCAGGCATTCCGGACAAGGAAAAGGCGCTGCAACCCGGGTTCACGACCGCCACACCCCAGATGCGCCGCCTGATCAAGGGGGTCGGATCGGGTCTGCCCGTGGCCAGGGAGCAACTGGCCTTCCTGGGCGGCGCGATTGCCATCGATGACAACCTCTCCCGGGGCACCGTGGTCACGCTCACGGTCGGCGCGCCGGGCCCTCGGCCTTCTCCTCCAGTCTCTGAACCTCCTGGCCGGCCTGAGCTCACCACCAGGCAAAAGAAAGTGCTCCTCCTGATCGCCGAGCTGGGGTCCGCCGGCCCGTCGGCGATCGCCAAAGAGCTCGCCGTCAGCCAGAGTACGGCCTACCGCGAGTTACACTTGCTGGCCAGCCGGCGGCTCGTGGACAGCAAGGGCGACGGGAAGCGCACGCTCACAGAAGAGGGCATCGCGGTCCTGGGCGAGGTCTTCAAGCCGTAGCCCACGGCGACCAGCACTCATCTCAGGGGGGCAACGCGTATGGCAGTCGATATGTCATCTGCGGCTGGCATCTGGCAGGAGGCGCTCCGCCGTATCGAGGGTCGTCTCAGCAAACCCACGTATGAACTCTATCTCAAGAACATGACTCCCCTGGGGGTCCACGGCGACACCCTCGTGTTTTCCGTGCCCAGCCGGCACGCTAAGGAGTGGATCGAGTCGCGGCACGCCGCCCTGATTCACAGCGCCCTCCAGGAGGTCCTGGCGCGCGCCATCACGATTCAGCTGACGGTGGTGGAAGATGTCCCGCCGGCCCCGGCGCCCACCGCTCCCCCGCGCGGGCCGGAAGGCCTCCCGCTGAGCCCCAAGTACACCTTCGACACGTTCGTCATCGGCACCGGCAACCGGTTCGCGCACGCCGCCGCCATGGCCGTGGCCGAGGCCCCCGCGCGCGCGTACAACCCACTGTTCATCTACGGCGGGGTGGGCCTCGGCAAAACCCACCTGCTGCAGGCCATCGGGCACCACGTCATCCACCGCCAGCAACTTCACCACGTGGCGTACATCTCCAGCGAGAAGTTTACCAACGAACTGATTAACGCCATCCGCGACGACCGGACGCTGGAGTTCCGCACGAAGTATCGGAGCGTGGACGTGCTGCTCATCGACGACATCCAGTTCCTGGCCGGCAAGGAACGCACACAGGAGGAGTTCTTTCACACCTTCAATACACTGCACGAGGCCAGCCGGCAGATCATCATCACCAGCGACCGCCCGCCCAAGGAGATCCCCACACTGGAAGACCGCCTGCGCTCCCGGTTCGAGTGGGGACTCATCGCCGACATCCAGCCTCCGGACCTGGAGACGCGCATCGCCATTCTGCGCAAGAAAGCTGAGATCGACCGCATGAGCGTACCGGACGAGGTCGCGGAGTTTATCGCCCAGCGCATTCAGTCTAACATCCGCGAACTCGAGGGCGCGCTGGTCCGCGTGGTCGCGTACGCCAGCCTGACCCGCGCCCCGATCACCGTAGACCTGGCCGCGGAGATCCTCAAGGCCTTACTCCCGGCTTCCGCTGGTCGTCCCATTACGATCCAACTAATCCAGCGCGCCACGGCCGAACACTTCGGGCTGCGCGTTGAAGAAATGCGCGCCAAGCGCCGGACCAAGGGCATCGCATTCCCCCGACAGGTTGCCATGTACCTGGCCCGAGAACTCACCGACGCGTCCCTGCCCCGCATCGGCGAAGAGTTCGGGGGTCGCGATCATACCACCGTGATGCACGCTTGCGACCGCGTCAAAGAAGCGCTGACGAAAGACACATACTTCGCGGCCGGCCTTAAGAAGCTTGTGGACAACTTGCGCAGTGCCGAGTGACCGCGCCGTTTCAGCAGGGGTATGTGGATACCGCAACACAGTTATCCCGGATCTATACACACCCCCTTTCCCTTGTTATTGTAAGCGTGAACCGGGTTATCCACACTGTCCACACCAGTACTAGTATTAGTACTAGTTTAATAATTATTAATTATGGAGGAAAGCGATGTGGGTAAGTTGTCCCCAGACAGCTTTACTAAAAGCAGTGCAACTAGTAGGACGGGCGATTTCAACACGTACAACGATGCCAATCTTAGGCTATGTGTTGGTGGAAACGAAAAAAGACGGCATGAAATTAACAGCGACAGATTTAGAGTTAGCAATGCAAGTTGAGGTGGCAGCGGAAGTGAAGCAAGGCGGTCAGCTGACGTTGCCGGCGCGGATTCTCGGCGAAATCGTGGGGAACCTGCCCCCGGCGACAGTAGAAATCAAAGCCCAAGAAGGAGGCCCGCAGGCGGAAATCAGCTGTGAAGCGAGCAACTTTGAGATCCTGGGGCTTCCGGCGGGGGATTTTCCAACACTCCCGCGCGCGGACGCGGAGGCAATCGGCGAAATTGACGCTGACGTGATGCGGATGATGGTCAACCAAACCATCTTCGCGGTGTCCGCGGACGAGACCCGGCCGTTTTTGACCGGCGTATACGTGGCGCTGGACGGGGCGGAGGCGAAGTTTGTCGCCACGGACGGCGGGCGCCTGGCGTTGCGCAAGGTGCAGTTGCCGCAGGCCGCGCGCCAGAAAGTGGGAGTAATTGTGCCAGCCAAGGCTATGCAAGAATTGGGGCGCGCGCTGGCCGGCGTGGAGGGCCGCGTGCAGCTGGGGATGGCGGAGAACCAGCTGGTGTTTACTGTGCCGGGCCTACGGGTCTATTCCCGGTTGATCAGCGGGCAGTTTCCGAATTACCAGCAGGTGATCCCCCAAGAGTTCAAGCAGCGCATTCGTGTGCAGACCGAGCGATTGCTGCGCGCGGTGCGCCGCGCGTCCATTACGGCGCGGGACTCCGCGAATGTGGTCCGGTTGTCAGCGAAGGGCAAGAAGCTTACCCTGACATCGAACACCCCCGAAGTCGGCAAAGCGCGGGAAGAAGTGGAGGTGACCGCTGAAGGGGAAGCCATCGAGGCGGCGTTCAACGCGCGGTATCTGATGGATTGCCTCAACAGCATTGAGGCTGACGAGTTATTCTTCGAGTTGACCGGGCCGCTCAGCCCAGGGGCGATCCGCCCCGCCCATCACAGCGACTACGTCTACGTTCTCGCGCCCGTGAGGGTGTACGCGTAAGAAAACGGCGTTACTTAGTCTACCTGGTCTACCTCGTCTACCCCGTCTCACTACCAGACGAGGCCTGAGCACCCCCCTGCAGGGAGACAAGGTAGACCAGGAAGACTAGGTAGACGCATGGCGGTAACACGGATCTCCATCGAGACAGAGAGGATAGAGCTGGCCGCGTTCCTGAAGTGGGCCCAGGCGGCCGACACCGGCGGGCAGGCGAAAATGCTCATCCAGACCGGGCGCGTGAAGGTGAACGGCCGGGTCGAGCGCCGGCGTGGACGGACGCTCGTGCCGGGCGATCGGGTGGAGCTGGGCGCACACGCGCTGGAGATCGTCCGCGCCTGAGATGTACCTGACGCAGCTGCGCTTAGTCAACCTCCGGAATCACCGCCGCACCGAGCTACAGTTGGCGCAGGGCATCAACGTCTTCGTGGGAGCCAACGCCCAGGGGAAGTCCACCGTGCTGGAGGCCGTCGAGCTGGCGGCGACCGGGCGCTCGCCGCGCGCCACGAGGGAAACGGAGTTGATCTCGTGGGGAGAAAGCTGGGCGCGAGTGCACGCGACCAGCAGACGCGTCGAGCGTGACGAGGAGGTCGACCTGGCGTTCCGGCAGGACGCGTCGTCGCCGCGGGGGGATGAGGCCTGGAAGGAAATCCGCGTCAATGGCGTGCCGGCGCGCCGGGGCGAGTTGTTTGGTCATCTGCTCTGCGTCGCCGCAGGGCCGGCCGATGCGGAGGTCTCCGCCGGGAGTCCGGCATTCCGCCGGCGGCTGGTGGATGTGCTGCTGGCGCAGATCAGTCCTGCGTACTACTACACCGCGACGCGATATGCGCGGGCGTTGCTGCAGCGCAACCGGCTGTTGCGCGCGAAGGCGGGAGCGGCGGCCCATCTCGACCCGTGGGACGACCAGGTCGCCGCGCTCGGTGCCGCTGTGACGCTTCGACGCCGCGACCTGGTCGCCCGGCTGGCGGTGGCGGCGGGGCGCATCTACCGCGAACTCAGTGGAGGCCGGGAGGAACTCGCCGTGACGTACGCCGCAAACCTTTCCGGCGCCGATGAGGCGGAGCTCGTGCGGACGGCGAAGGCGGCGATGGTGTCGCAGCGGCAGGCCGAGCGGGCGCGAGGGCGCACGCTGGTGGGACCGCACCGGGACGAGATTACGCTGGAAGTTGACCGGCGCCTCCTGCGGCTGTACGGGTCGCGGGGGCAGCAGGTGGCGGCAGCGCTGGCGCTGCGGCTGGCGGAGCGGGAGCTGTTGCGGGAAGAAACCGGGGAAGACCCGGTGCTGCTCCTCGACGACGTGATGATGACCCTCGACGAGCGCCGGCAGGGACAGCTGATTGCATTTGCGCGCGGGGCGCAGGTGCTGATCACGGTCACGACGCTCGCCGCGCTGGCAGCGCTCCCGGCCGAGGCCGCGGTGTTTCATGTGACCGGAGGGACCGTTGAGGCGCGGCGCGCTCACCTCGCTTAGTGCGATCCTGCGCTCCGCGGCCACCGCGCTTGGCGTGGAGCGGGCCGCGCACGAGGCGCTGATTGCGGAGATGTGGCCGGAGATTGCCGGCGCGGAGACGGCGGCGCACGCGCACCCGGTGGAGTTGCGCGGGACCACCCTGCTCCTGGATGTGGACCCGGGGTTATGGGTCCAGGAGGTGTCGGCCCGGCGGGGGCAACTCGCGGCGGCCATTAATCACCGCCTGGGAGGCCACGTGGTCGCCGAGATCCGGATTCGACCGGCCCGCGGCGTGGCCGTGGAGCCGCAGAGAAGCGCTGAGGAGCATCGCGAGCACGAACCCCTGGAGCTGTCGGCGCAGGAGCTGGCCGCGATTGACCTGACTGTGTCGGAGATCGCGGACCCCGAGTTGCGGGAGGCCGCCCGGCGGGCGATGCGTAGCGAGATCATCTGGAGAAAGCGCCACAAACTGCCGGCTGCGGACCGCTGACTTTCTGCAATGTACGTCCATCTAGGCGGCGACCTAATCGCGCGCGTCCACGACATCGTGGCCGTGCTCGACATCCGGCTGGTAGCCGGCGCCGGGATCAACCAGGAGTTCGTCGACAAGGCCGCTGCGGCGAAACACTTGCTGGGCGGTGGGCTGACGCCCGACTGCAAGGCGCTGGTGGTGACCAGGACGGACGTCATTGCGTCTCCCATCTCACCGGCGACGCTGGCCCGCCGGATGACCCATCTGCGTCAAGCGGCAATGGCGTGGGAGCGCGAAACGTAAGGCTGGGCGCGGGTTTCGTGCGTTGACACCCCTTCGCGGCGCATGATAAACTTAAGTGTGCTGCTTTTTGGCACCTCTAGACACGTTCGGCCAGCACTGATCCATCTCGCAAGCGCCTGCAGGGTCCGAAAAAGGGTACTATTCGGGAGGGGCACCGGTCGCGGGACGCCCCTCCCGGTTTGTTGAAGGGACTTTCATGACCAAACACACCAACGCAGTGACAAACCAGGGGACGACCCCGTACACCGCAGAGCAGATTCAGGTTCTGGAGGGTCTGGAGGGTGTTCGCAAGCGCCCGGCGATGTACATTGGCAGCACCGGGCCGGATGGGCTGCACCACCTCCTGTATGAGGTGGTCGACAACTCCGTTGACGAGGCCCTGGCGGGCCGCTGCACGCAGATCGACGTCGCGCTCCACAAGGACGGCAGCGCGACCGTCGTTGACAATGGCGCCGGCATTCCCGTTGATCCCATCCCCAAGATCGGCCGCCCAGCGGTGGAAGTCGTCCTGACCACCCTGCATGCCGGTGGGAAGTTCGGCGGCGGAGGCTACAAGATCTCCGGCGGCCTGCACGGGGTGGGTGTGTCGGTGACCAACGCGCTGTCGGAGTGGCTGGAGGTGGAGGTCTGGCGCGACGGCAAGGCCTGGAAGCAGCGGTTTGCGCGCGGCAAGAAGACCGCGGCGCTAGCGAAGGCGGGCAGCTCGCGCAAGACCGGCACGCGCATCACCTTCAAACCCGACCGGCAGGTGATGACCGCTACCGACTTTGACGCCGCCACGATCGCGCAGCGGCTGGACGACATTGCCTATCTCAATAAGGGCCTGGTGATCACGCTCCGCGACGAGCGCAGCGGCGAGGACAAGACCTTCAAGCACGCCGGCGGCATCGCCGAGCTGGTAACGAACCTGAACCGCACCAAGACCAAGCTCACCGCCGTGATGCACACCGTGAAAGAACGCGACGGTGTGGAAGTGGAGTGCGCCCTCCAGTACAACGAGTCGTACCTGGAACACATGCTCACGTACGTGAACACCATCCCGACGACCGAGGGCGGCACGCACCTGGCGGGATTCCGTACGGCCCTGACGCGGGCTGTCAACGACTACGCCCGGCGCAGCGGGCTGCTGAAGAATGGCGACCCGACGCTGTCCGGAGACGATGCGCGTGAGGGGCTCACGGCGGTGCTGAGCATCAAGTTGCCCGAACCGCAGTTCGAAGGGCAGACCAAGACCAAGCTGGGCAACACCGAGGTGAAGGGACTGGTCGAGTCCGCCGTCGGGGACTGGCTCGACGAATGGCTGGAGACCCACCCGGCTGATGCGAAGCGCGTTGTGGCCAAGGCGCTCACCGCGGCCCGTGCGCGGGAGGCCGCCAAGCAGGCGCGCGATCTGGTCCGGCGCAAGAACGCGCTGGACGTCTCGCCGCTTCCGGGTAAGCTGGCCGACTGCGTGGAGCGCGATGCCGATGCGTCCGAAATCTTCATCGTCGAGGGCGAGAGCGCCGGCGGGTCGGCCAAGCAGGGGCGAGACCGGCAGTACCAGGCCATCCTGCCCATCCAGGGCAAGATCCTCAACGTGGAGAAGGCGCGCGAGGACAAGATGGTGCAGCATGAAGAAATCCGCGCCATCATTACCGCGATGGGCACCGGGTTCGGCGAGGGCTTCAAGTTCGACGACCGCCGGTATGACCGGTTGATTATCATGTGCGACGCGGACGTGGACGGTAACCACATCCGCACGCTGTTGCTCACGTTCTTCTATCGGTACATGCGACCGCTGATCGAGCACGGCAAAGTGTACATCGCGCAGCCCCCGCTGTACTTGATCAAGAGCGGGAAGGAGCGGCGCTACGCCTATTCGGATGAAGAGCGGCAGGTGGGGATCAAGGAACTGGAGCGGAAGGGCGTCAAGCCAGAGGTGCAGCGCTACAAGGGCCTGGGCGAGATGAATCCGGACCAGCTGTGGGAGACCACCATGAACCCGGCAACGCGGACGCTGCTGCGGGTGGAAGTTGAAGACGCAGCCGAGACCGACGAGATCTTCACCAAACTCATGGGCGAGGAAGTGGAGCCCCGGCGGGACTTCATCGTCAAGTACGCGCGTGAGGTACGCAACCTCGACATCTAAACCCCCGTTCCCGTCTTCTTGAGGTGATGTAGATGGCATTAGCAGACGAGAGTCGTATCCTCCCCAGGCCCATCGAGGAGGAGATGCGGACCTCCTACCTCGACTACGCGATGTCCGTCATCGTCAGCCGGGCGCTGCCGGACGCGCGCGACGGGCTGAAACCCGTGCAGCGCCGCATCCTGT
>Ga0209056_10004924_pt1 | contig 14013 bp, 10 predicted proteins | sample GraSoiAngelo_114_FD_185876 | JGI IMG/M metagenome (GOLD analysis project Ga0209056, IMG submission 185876) | Grasslands soil microbial communities from the Angelo Coastal Reserve, California, USA - 14_0903_13_40cm (SPAdes) (version 2) | ecosystem: Environmental > Terrestrial > Soil > Grasslands... | reverse complement strand
GCTGGCCCCCGGGAATCGTGACCGCTTCATGCAAGCGCAACCCGAATTCGCGCGAGGCCAGAGCCTGACTACGGCCGTTACTGAGCGTGATCTTAGAAAATTTCCGTGGCAGGAAGAAAGTTTGCCCGGCAACTCGTCGCTCTTTCCCATAACCTGTCGTCATTCACTCAAGGCACGCTTAGCTAATCAAAGCTGGCTTCGCTATTTGCGCTCGCTTCGCCGGTCTTCTGGCGTAGCCACGCCGTGGCTGGATTATTGCACCAATCGTTTGTGACCTGCGTCGGCTCTCAAAAGGATAGACGGCTCGGCGCAAAGGGGAGTCTATATGAGCAATGCAAGCTTTTATGATCTAGCGCGAGACCGCTTCCGAAGTGGATTGGCGGAGATCGCTGGGAAATGGGGCTGGTACTTCGCATTGGGCGCTTTCTTAGTTATTCTCGGGGTTATCGCGTCTGGAATGGGGGTCGTGACCACAATGTTTTCCGTCGTAGTGCTGGGCTGGATATTGCTCGGCGCGGGAGCCGGTTTGGTGATCCTCTCATTTCTAACGGGCAGGTGGAGTGGGTTCCTGTTGTCGTTGGCTGCCGGTGTCCTCAGCATTATTGCCGGGATCGAGATGCTAAGCTATCCGGTGTCTGCTGCAGTTGCAATTACGATGATCATTGGCACAATCCTGCTGGTAGCAGGCATCTTTCGATCGGTTGCGTCCCTTGTGATGCGCTTTCCTAATTGGGGTTGGGCCCTTGTAAGTGGAATTGCAGCTTTCGCGTTGGGCGCAATGCTGCTGAAGAACTGGCAAAACACGAGTCTGTGGTTCCTCGGTTTCGCTATTGGAATTGATCTCATCCTCCACGGGATTTCCTGGATGACGTTTTCGGTTGGGGTTCACCGTTTGGCAGAAGAGCTGGGAATTACAGAAGCGGATCGTCGTGCGGCCTGATTGAATCGGAATGTATTTGCGGACGCACCGGATGCTGGGCACGAAACAAACGCAGACGGAGCAATCCCTTGCGCTTTTGTGATTGTCGCTCTAGCGAATTGTGAGTACGGGACAGGCTGCGCGGCTGACCAACTCGTGGGCAGTGTCGGATTTAGGAAGGTGTGCCGCCATAACCGGCGCATTTTTCGGGCCCACGGTTAGAACTGGACAAGGCGCCAATCGGAAAACTTCTTCTGCTATCGAGCCCAATAACAACTTCTTAAGCGCTCTACGGCCATGCGTCCCTAGAACGGCGAGGTCGATATGATTCGTCTAGATAGTTTCGATCAAGACCTCAGAGACCGCACCCTCAGCAACCACGATCTCATAACGGTCAGGCTCTAAGCGCAAGGGGGTCAGCAACTGGGTTATTTTCTGCGCGGCCCCGTCGTGAGCCTGCTTGATCATTGCCTGGGCTGATTCGGGTTCGAATAAGTAGAAGCTCTCAGGATTGATCACATGGGCGACGTACAGCCTGGAGTGGTAACGGCCGGCAATCGCCGCCGCGTACGAAAACGCAGCTCCCGTCGCGGGAGAAAAATCAGTCGCAAAGAGGACTTTATCGATAGAGATTTCCATCAGTGGTCCCAGAAATAGGGTACTACACCGGCGCGGGCTTCAGCGGAGGGGCAAGCAGCAACTCCAATTGGTGGCGGTCCAGAGTTTCCTTTTGAATCAACTCCTGCGCGATCCGTTCGAGGTCGGCTTTCCGGCTTGTCAAAATCGTCCTGGCTCGCTCATAAAGTTCGTCCGCGATCCGTCGAACTTCGCCGTCGATCTCTTCGGATGTTTTCTCGCTATAGTTTCGTTCCTCAGTTGCGAACGGGGAACGTAGAAACTGGTTATTGCGCTGGGTTCCATACGTCGAATGGCCGAGCCGATCACTCTTACCAAACCGCGTCACCATTTGGCGAATGAGTTCCGAGGCACGCTGAAGGTCGTCCGATGCGCCAGTAGAGATAACGCCATGGAAGATTATTTCTTCCGCCGCGCGCCCACCCATCATCACGGTGATCTGGTCTTCAAGGTGCGGCCCCGTCATGAGGTATCGGCCCTTGTGCGGTCAGCGAGAGACGCAACGAATACCACATCAGGGCAAAGAAAAGGGAATAGGCCAAGAGGTACAGCCACTGATACTTCCTACGTTTCGCCATGGGTATTCACCTCCTATTTGGATCGGGCTTCGGCTGCATCAGCGTTGTTCTAATCCCGCTCTGATCTCCTTGTGCTAAATCTTATGGTCTTACTAAGGATACATCCACAAGGTGCTCAGACTCTGCGCAAGAGTTTTTATCCGGATTGACTGAGCGTTGTATGGTCTGCGCTTTCTAATGCCGGAACGAGCTTGTTGGTGCACGAATACACACGCCCTCCTCTTCCAGAAATCGGTGAATAGGTCACTCAACAGATCAAACGAGGCCGCGATGCTACGGCCGGTGTGTTACGTATTCGTGAGTGTTGGGATAAAAACCAGTGACAGCCTGAGGCAAGAATCTCGCCGGAACGCACACTGAGTTCACCAGCCCGCGTGCCGCGGCTTCGGACGATCTGGCGGAGCGAAGCTGACAAAAACGGTGAATGTTTTTATCTCGAGATGGTGCGACTTGTGTTCGTTAGTATCGGAACGAGTGGGAGTTTTTGACCGGTAGCAGGCTCAACTGTAGGCGATGGCCCTGACCGGCGTTGGCTTTGTGCTTCAGTGCGTGTTGTTTCTTTAGATGGCCTTGAATTTCTGATCGGAAAAATGCGTTCCAATATGTCGGATGATTTCGCGATGCTTTTGATCAGGCGTGCCCGCTTTTGCGCGAGCCGGTCCAGTACAGGTACTATGGCGAGCATTTTACCTCTCTTTGCCGCCCACTTCTGAAGGTGCGCTCTGAGGATTTCAATGTCACGAGCATTCCCCATCAACTGCTGGTACGCATGCATTTCGTCCGCGCTTTCTTTTGCCCAGTCGCCAGGAATCGGGTGGCCCCCTCTTGAGAGCGATACGCATCTGATGCAATGTCTCGTCGTTCCCCGGTTTAAACCGTCGCCTCGCTTTAAAGAATTCGCTGCGGCGGAGCCGCACCACTTGCTCAATCGATCGACGAACGTTATCGTCTTCGAGCGCTTCAACCAGAATCTCGAAGTCCGAGCGTAGGTTCGCAATCGCGTCCTCGAGGCGTCGCCTTTTCCCGGACTTCAAGTCTTTTCGAATATTTTTGATCTTAGCGTTTTCTCGCCGCTTCAAACTTCGCTTGAAATCAGTGATTACGCCGTTTGCGCGAAACCGCGCGAGGCCTTCCAGCTTGCACCTGAACATCACGTAGAGGCCGTATTAAACTTCGTGGCCGAAGGGGTAATTTTATGACGACTGCGGCAGTGTCAAGGAAATAGTCTGCCGCGCTTATGCTGGATGATGGTGTTGGTTTCGACTCATGCACGGCCGAAGGAAGACCGACGAGGAATCTGCCGCCGTCTGCGGTGACGGTGTTCTTCCGGCGAGACTGCTTCGTCCACAAGAATCCGGACTGCATTTCTGCAAACGAGCAGCGCAGAAAGATACACCTGCCGCTCGATTGGCCGAGAACGGAACTATCGGACCAGGATATACGTGAGTCTATCACGCCTCCCGACAGCGTGTGCATGATGCACCAGTGACGCAGTGGTGCCCGTGAATTGTTTGACAGCGGGCGCTGGACAAGCAGAGGGATACTTCCTTGTGAGAGTGCAGCGCGGCCTCCAATTTGCCGTAGGCGATTTCGTATCACAAAGAGGCGTGGTGCCAAACGTGGCGAAACATTCCGTCGAGAATGTTGCAGAACTCGATCAGAACCGGGAACGGCATCGCTTCGTTCCGCTGCTACATTTATTCGACAACGATGCCGGTTGGTGGGATACTGAACGCCTCTTTGGAAGAAGGGAGCCTGGTCGTTCTTACGATTCCTTTCGCTTCTGATCTCCCGAAGATCTCATGCAGACTCAGTCCCTGACCCCCACACGATCCAGACAGGGCGTGAGGTGTATTTTGTCAGTGGGAAGCCATCTTCCTATTGTCGGCGAGGCCAAAAACATTTGCCACGATTCTTATGATGAGGTATCGAATGAATTCCAGAACAACAGACGAAACATCCAAAAAGCAAAACGAAGTGTCTTCAACAAGCGAACAAAAACTGAAGAATGAAAAGAAAACCGTAAGAACACGGGCTATTTTCAAAGAGCCCAAAAAGAATGTCGAACGACAACTATCCGGAGCGCTTGCGCACCTTCGATCCGAAGCGCGTCTAACGACGCGTGCTTATCTGGCCAATCTGGAACGCGACATCGTCAAAGTGACCAATTTCGTTCATGATTCCCAAAACGGTAAGAGCAAGAACGGCGCCGCCAAGCATATTCTTCAGATCCAGGAAGTGCTCGACAACCTCGAAGTAAAACCTAAAAAAGGGCGGCGGAAGGATCTCAAACGCATTGAAAAAACCGTGGCGGCAATGCTTCAGATGACAGATTAGACTGGGCTACTTGCAAGCGTTTACTGAGTAATTGGGATTTGATTCATTTTATCGGTTGTCCATCCTAAGCGTCCAGGGATTGGCGGGTTTGGCGGCGCAGGCTTGGGCGGCCTATGGATCTCTTTTATCGGTTGGTTCCTGCTTGACGCCGCACGCAGCAGTCAGGCACAGATCGGCATGATGGAAATGCTGCGAGGGATTCGCGTTGGGGATGTCATGTCACGCGACAATGTCACGGTCGACGGCTGTTCCAACATTCAGACCTCGAGGATATCGGCCCGGCCGCCCAGTCGGTTTGGGTTATCGATCGGATTCGACTGCGGCCCGCGAATTCGGACGCGGTCGAGACGACTTCTACGGTGCAGCGTTTGTACCCTCGAGCCGCCGGCGGGACCCTACGGAACGGCAATAAACACATCCAGATCGAACGAGCTCAGCGTGTCCTGTGCCGCATAACCGAGATAGTTGAGGCCGAACAGGTCTTCGATCGTCCGTAAGATCGAATAGTGGTTGTAGGGAGTCGTGGTGATCGTCCCCGGGCGCACATACTTCGACAAAACCACAGCCCCTACCAGACCACCTCCCGGTCCCGTGATCCCAGGCAGCGGCGAGTTGGGTCCCGGAAGCTCGTTGCAGCAAGCCGACGCATCAGCATTGGGTCCAGTGAACTCCGCCTCGTCGAACAAAATGAGCAGCAAGCCGTCTCGTTGATAGGCCGGCGAATTCAGGATTTGTGGAACCCACTTTTGCAGGAAGGCATCGATCGACGCGAGTCCGCCGGGTTCGCCGTCCGCGCACGGTGAATCGTGCCCGTCGTGGCAGAGGTTGGGAGTGATGAACACGTAATTCGGCGTCGTGGCATACCGCTGGAGATCACTCGGCAATTGCGTCAAAGGAACGTCGTTCGCGCACGCCGGCGCATCGGTGATCGAATGGAAATAGACAAAAGGATTGTGCCGGGCGGCATACTGATTATCGGGTCGCGCCATTTGAGTTTGATCATGAGTGTTGAGCGCCGGATGCGTGCAGGGCGCCGGCATGTCTTCCATGTATCCGCGCCATGTAAGTTGACGTGCCGTTAGCTGGTCCGCGATCGTCTGCGTTTCCGGCGGGAAGACGCAACCTTGCCCCAGAACCTGGCCATTGAGGTCCACCTGAACCGGGGATCCTGGGATGAAGTCCTGATAAATCTGGCAATCGCCCTGAGTTGCCGCGTTCGGCGCCTGGCCGCTGATCAAAGCGATGTAATTGTCCAGACTGTTGTGTCCGATGGCGTAGTAGTTCGTGAGCAGCGCACCACGCGACGTAAGGTATCTCGACAGATAGGGCGCCGGGGAATTCGGTCCGAAGGTTTCGCTGTAGCTCTTGTTCTCGAGAACAATCGTGAATACGTGCCGGATCGGCGGCTTTTGCACGGCGGCCACAGGAATAAGCAGAAGCAAAATCAGACTCAGAATCGTTCTCATGATGTCCTCCAATTACGGCAATGGAAATCCCAGCTTGTTGGCAACAGATGTCAGAGTCGCCCAGACACTTTCTTCAGTGCTGGGAAGGCTTTGTCCACACACCCCGCCGAACGGTCCCATGGGTACGCTATAGAGCGGCGCAAAAGAATTGGGGTGTTCGAAATCCAGAGCCAGGGCGAGATTATTGGCCGCCGCGTCGCGAACAGTAAGGGGCGCGAGCCGCCAGCGCCACTGGATCAACTTCAGAACGGAGGTGTGGTCGAACTGGATGTTGGACACGTACCCCCTGCGCGACCAGGGAGAGATAATCAGCGCGGGGGTTCGAAATCCGAGACGGCCGTCCTGGTTTCCAGCCAACCGGTCTGCTTCAGGGATCGGTCCGAGGGGAGGCGGGACGTGGTCGAAGAAGCCACCCCATTCATCGAAGTTGATGATCAAAATGGTATGCGGCCATTTCGGACCGCTGGTGACGGCGTCATAGATCTGGTTGAGGAAGTATTCGCCGTTCCGGATGTCCGCGTGCGGATGATCGTCATTCGAGGTGCCGCTGGTCTCATCCTCGAACCGCGGATCAATAAAACTGACCCGCGAGAGACTGCCCCTGGCGCAGTCCGCCAGGAACTCAGTATACGGACGCGAAATGCCGAGGTACTTCGTACCCCAAAGCGCCGTGAATGGAGCATCGTTGAAATAATATTTACCTGTAAGACCGGCAGTCTGGAGCCGGTCCCAGATGGTCGGCAGCGTCGATGGAGAGTTAACGTTATGGATGCGGTCGGTCTGCGCTGCATGCTGGTAGAAGCGGTTGGGATAAGTCTCGGCGAGAATGGCTGCGAAGTAGTTATCGCAAACCGTCCAACTCGGAGCAGCGGCGCCTAGAAATGCCAGGTCGCTCTGCTCGTAGTACCCGATGGAGTACATGTCGTTGGCTTGCAACCATCCATCGCATCGCCCGTTGTCGTATTCGATGCGTCCGCCTTCATAGGAATGATCCGGATCTTGAAATGCACATCCCTGGAAATCCGTCAGGTGATGCGTGGGTTGAAGCTGTCCGGTGAAATCGGGGTAGCGGAGCCCCGCCTGCCGTCCGTTGGCTCCCGGCATCCAACCAAGGAAGTGATCGAACGACCGGTTTTCCATCATCACCAGCACGACGTGGTCGATGCCCGACTCTTCGGGAGTTGGCAGAACGCTCTGCGTGGAGTGCTGTCCGCTTGCTGATGGAATGGAAAGTGCTCCCAGGGATCCCGCTGCCACCGCGCTCTTCAAGAAGCGGCGACGCGAAATCTTTTCCGGCTTGAACTCCATTTTTTCCTCCTTCTGTGCGTGTACCGGCTTTGCACCAAAAAGCTCATCGACACATGTCATGTGAGCGACCCCCTGCCCTTCGCGGCCGTCCCTATTTGTAAGGGGGACGATAACTACAGCCGAATCAGCGACCCACTCTCCCCCCTGTAGAGCGGGAGAGCCACCGAAGGCGGCAGGGGTCGCTCATAAGGAGTTTTTGCGCAAAGCCGCGCGTACCGTCTGTCCGCGGCTGGAGCAGGGAAAGTTCCGCGATTGTTACAGGATTGCTACAGCCGGATGGAATCCTATCCGGTTGGGCTCGATCGATGCCGGAAGACAAGACGGTGCCGTCGGAATCGACGCACCCATTGTTGCCCGCGTTGACACGGCATGTCCGCTTGATCCGCTGTTTCAGCGGCCGCTTTCAATGTTCTTATGAAAACTTTTGACATTCTATGAAATTTTTGCGATGGCGCCCTCTGGTCGTACTCGAGACCCTCAGATTCAAACAATTTCAAAAAATTATTCATTTTCCTGTGACATCTCACGCATAGCTTCTATCGCTATGTTGAAAGAACAATCCCGTTTTTCAACCGGCCTTCAGACACTTGTGTTGTGTATGGTGCTCACAATTCCGGCGGCCGCACAAAATGAACAGGCTGGGATTACGGGCAGCGTTACAGACGGTCAGGGTGCAGCGATTTATGATGCGCTGGTCGAGATTCGCAACGAAGAAACGATGAGTGTTCGCAACACACGTACCGGATATTCCGGAGCTTTCTTCATCGGAGCGCTGTCGATCGGAACCTATTCCATTGCCATTACTTGTCCGGGGTTTGAGCCCGTCGAACGGAAAAGCGTGCAGCTATCCGTTGGGCAGATCCGGACTGTGGATGTAACCCTTCGCGTTAGCGGCCGGTCGGACGAACTGCTCGTTTCGACAAATATCAGCGAGATGGATCGTGTTTCTTCGGCTCTGGGCGGACGAATCGATCAAAAGCAGTTGAGAAACTTGCCCCTAAACGGGCGCAATTGGGCGTCGATGTTGTCATTGATACCCGGGGCAATCGATCCCGGCATTGGGGATCAGAGAAGCGTCCGATTTTCGGGACACGGCCGGGACGATGACAACTTTACTTTCGACGGCATCGACGCCGGAGGCATTTCGAATCAACCGCAAAAATCCGCGATCCGGCTTTTGATTCCGACTTCGGCAATCGAGGAGTTCAAGGTGGACTCTTCACTCTCGCCGGCGGACTCGGCGGCCACCACGGGCGGGCAGGTGATTTTGGCTTCAAGGGCAGGAACCAACACGTTTCACGCGGAAGCTTTCAATTTTCTGCGCAACGATATCTTCGATGCGAGGAATCCGTTTGCGATAACAAAGCCGCCATTCCGGATGAATCAATATGGAGCCACATTGGGAGGCCCAATTTCGAGAGACCGCACTTTTATCTTCCTGGCGTTCGAGGGATTACAGCAACGTCTGGATCAAACGTTGAGAGGATATGTCCCCAGCGCATCGTACCGCGCAGAAGCACTGTCCCGCACTCCGGCGCTTGCTCCACTGATCAACGCCTATCCGAATGGTGTCCAATCACAACAGGGTGACGCGAGTACGGATCTTTTTGCAGGGCTGAGTTCGCAAAAAGCCGGTGAGTCTTCCGGGATGGTCCGCATCGACCATCGACTGTCGTCGCGCACAACGGCATTTTTCCGTATGAATGTTGATCGTGCCACAAACGACCTCCCGCTGGGTAACCTGGGAGATCGGCAGATCACACCGTTGAAGCCCATGAACGCAGTACTGAACGTAACCCGCGTTTTCTCCAATACCTTCCTCAACGAAACTCGCGCCGGTTTCAATCAGATTCTGTCGCGAACGATGAATCGGACGTCTTTGCCCTATAGTCTTGCCGTCGCTGGTTTCACAACCCTCACCAGTTCCCGGACAAAGGAAGAGGACGACACATCCTTTTCGTTTATCGATAACCTCTCATTGACACGCGACCGTCACCTTGTTCGCGCAGGCATCGAAGCACGCCGGGTTTTTACGAATCCGGGGACTTCCGCCGGCGGAACGTTGAGTTACACAAGCCGTGACGCTCTTCTTTCAAACCAGCTCGATAGCGCGTCAGTAACTGCGCCTCTGCCACTGAAAAAACTTCGCAAAACGCAGATGTTCTTCTTTATACAGGATGAATACAAAGCGGCGCGGAATCTCACCCTTACTCTGGGTCTGCGTTACCAATACTTCGATGTTTTCAGCGAAAAATACGGGCGCGCCGTTCCGTTCGATTTTGCAACCTGTGGCGGATTCTGCCCGCCGGGATCCGAATTTTCCGTACCTCGCAAGAATGATATTGATCCGCATTTTGGGGCAGCGTGGGCTCCACACATCTTTCAAGGAAAGACCGTCTTCAGATTAGGCGCTGGCATTTACCACGGCGACGGCCAACTGGAGGATCAGAATTTACCTGCATCTAACGATGTTGAACGCTATTCGTTAAGCTCTCGACAGATTCCAGGATTAGCGTATCCAATAGATTCACTCCTGACGAGGGCGTCAGGTACGCTCTCACCACGCGCACAAAACCGACAACGGAAAGACGAAACCAGCCCGCAATGGGGACTGACGATTCAACAGGAACTTCCTGCCCACTTTGTTGGCGCGATTTCCTACAGCGGCAACAGAGGAATACATCTTCAAACCATCAATTATGAGAACGTCATCGACGCGACCACCGGATTGCGCCCATACCCCGAATATGGGCAGGCCGAGTACAGAACGAACGAGAGCAGCAGCACGTTCCATTCACTTCAGATTTCGGCGCATCGATACCTGAATGCTGGTTGGACGTTTGCGGCAAGCTACATGTGGTCCCACGCGATCAACGATGGTTCACTCGGTGGTGGGGAAGCGGACGCCGTAGCCCCACAAAATGTTTTTTGCAGGAAGTGCGAACGGTCGTCAAGTAATCAAGACGTTCGCCACGTCTTCTCCGCCAATTCCGTTTTTCAGTTGCCGTTCGGAAAAGACAAGAGATTTATGCGAAGGCCCGGAGTATTGAGGGGAACTCTCGGCGGGTGGTCGTTAAGCTGGATCGCCACCGCGCGAACCGGGCAACCTGTGAATGTGACGATCAAACGAGCGTCAAGCGATGTCCCCAACGGGTACAATCTGTCTCAACGGCCCGATCTGCTTCCCGGCATATCACTTGTTCCACCTTCAGGACAAACACCATCGCAATGGATTAACCCGGCCGCGTTCCGTATACCTGCACCAGGGGCTTCAGGCACAGCCGGCCGCAATATCGTTCGCGGTCCCGGCCTGGTCCAGATCGATGTCGCCTTCGCAAAACGTTTTGCGATCAGTGAACGCAGCGCGATCGAGTTGCGTGGAGAAGCATTCAACGTTCTGAACAGGGCACAGTTGGGAAATCCATCCGGAGACATCACAGTTCCCGCACAATTCGGTATCATTCAATCCACCGTGAACACCACCCCGATTGGAACAGGCACCCCCAGGCAGTTGCAATTGATGCTTCGTGTAGTCTTCTGACGTGCCGGGGATTGTCCGATGGCAGACGCTTCTACTTTTTTCTTTCCCCGTAATAGATCTGCCTTAATTCATTAACCAACGTTTTATCGCTGCGTCATCAGACGCTCACGAGGCATTCACGATTCTCACCTAGGTTTAAGCACGAAGCTAAAGGATGAGGGCGACTCGAGCCGATCGAAGATCGATGCGAGCCGGCACGCCAGTCCGAATCCCGCGGCCCAAAATCATGACCCTAGGAGAAAGTGGATGAAAAAAACGCTTCTTTGCTTGATCGCGTTAGGTATAACGGCTTCCATGGTTGCTCTCTCCATGCAGGTGATTGCGCAGGCTCCGGCCAAGCCGAAGGACACGCCGCCCCAAACCGCAACTGGACAATACATCACCCCCACCGCCATGCGTGGCGCGGTGCAGCAGGTCCTGAACCCGGGATTACCGGGTTATCCAAACTTCGTAGCCGGTGAAGCTGTACGTTCACAGTTGAGCCCTGACGGCAAAACGCTGGCGATCCTCTGCGCCGGCATGAACTCGCTCGACCTGCCAAACGGCAAGACCGACGTTGCCAACTCCACGCAGTTCATTTTCCTGTATGACGTCAGCGGAACACACAAGCAATCGCCGGTGCTGACTCAAGTAATCCAGCAGACGAATTCGCATGTCGGCCTGGTGTTCTCGCCCGACGGCACCACTCTATACGCAGCCGGAGGCAGAGACGACGTCGTCTACACCTACGGCAAGAGTGGCAGTTCTTGGGCGGCCTCCGGAAAAATCCCGCTGGGGCATTTTACTGGAATCGGTGTGGGCGTCAGCCCGAACGCGAGCGGCCTTGGTATATCGGCCGATGGCAAGACGCTCGTGGTTGCCAACAATTACAACGACTCGATTAGTGTCATCGACACAATTTCCGGCTCAGTGCGCTACGAGCACGACCTGCGTCCGTGGTTTGCCAACAATGAGGGCGCTAATGGCGGCGTTGGAGGTACGTTTCCTTTCGCTCTCGTCGTGAAAGGTAACAGCACGGCCTATGTGTCGTCCGACCGCGACCGCGAGGTCATTGTCGTCGACATCAGCGCTCCGACTCTTGGCCGGCTGGTCAAGCGCATCAAGCTTGATGGAAATGCCCTCGGTATGACTCTCGACGCGGCAGGTTCGAAGCTCTTTGTCGCGGAGGATAATGCCGACGAAGTCTCAGTAATCGATACCCGGAGCAATATTGTCATCGCGAAGATCGACGCGACCGGCTTCGGTGATAACCTGGACAAGAAAGGCAACGGGAAGGACAAAGACAACGGCAAAGGTAACGGCAAAGGTAACGGCAAAGACAAGGGTAAGCCCTATACACGCTACACCGGCGCCGGCACGTTTGCCGTGACGCTGTCGCGAGACGGCAAGACCCTCTACGCCGTGAATGCGGGAGCGAACTCCATCGCGGTGATCCCGCTCACTGGCAAGAACGCGTACCACGTCGCGGGTTTCATCCCGACTGCTTACGAGCCTCACGACGTCACTTTCAGCGCAGACGGCACCTGGATGTACATCATCAACGGTAAGAGCATCACGGGGCCCAATTCTGGTCATCTCGCCAGCAACACGGGCGCAATGACGGCCACCTACGGTGCCAACGCTGGGGCCTTGGACACTGCGTCCAGAGCCTCGAACCAGTATCAGTTTCAGCTCGAACATGCTTCTCTGGTCAGCGCTCCGGTGCCTACCGACGATGAACTTGAGCGGCTGACCGACCTTGTTGCCCGGAATAACTTCTACAGTGCCGAGGACCAGCACGACCGGGAAACGGTAGAGTTCCTTCGCAGTCATATCAAGCACGTCATCTACGTTGTGAAGGAAAATCGCACCTTCGACCAGATCCTGGGTGACCTTCACAATGGTTCCAACGGAAATCCTTCTCTAACGCAATTCCCTGAGAACATCACGCCAAACCACCACAAACTGGCGCGGCAGTTTGTGACGCTGGATAACTTCACGGATCCCGGCGACGGCAGCATGGACGGCTGGTCCTGGGCGTTGCAGGGCCGTGTCACCAACACGGAGACGATTACGCAACAGATCAACTATGCCTTCGTCAACCGCGGACTGTCTTATGAGTCCGAAGGCTCGAACCGCAACGTTCCAGTCGACTACGACACGGTCATAGCACGAGATGCCGCGGCCGGACCCCTCGGCACAACCCTTTACTCAGCGGCGACAGCGGCTCTTCCCGGTGGCACGGCCAACGTGCTGACCGGCACCGGCAACCACGCATCGTCCGATGCGCCTTTCGGTATACAGAATGGCTACATTTTCGACGCGGTGCGAAAGGCTGGTGGGACTGTCCGCAATTACGGATTCCTGGTGCACAACATCGGAAGCATTGGCACAAAAACGACTCCTGTAGCCGATCCCTTCTCCGCGGGAATCGTGCAGGTCGCGCCGCTTGATCCATCGCTCGCTCCGCTGACCGATCTGTACTTCCGCGGCTACGATCAGAACTATCCGGACGTGTGGCGCTATAACGAATGGAAGCGCGAGTTTGATCAGTTCGTCGCCAACCGCAACCTGCCGAGCCTTTCGCTGGTCCGCATTAGCCACGACCACATGGGCAGTTTCGGAACGGCGCTGGCTGGAGTAAACACGCCCGAGACGCAGCAGGCTGATGATGATCTCGCTGTTGGCCGACTGGTCCAGGCTGTAGCGGCAAGTCCATACGCCAAGGACACCTTGATCATTATCACGGAAGACGATTGCCAGGACGGCCCGGACCACGTTGATTCACACCGTGCCACGGCATATGTGGTCGGACCTTACGTGAAGCAGGGCATCGTGGTCAGCACGCACTACAGCCAAGTTAACGCGCTGCGCACGATCGAAGATATCCTCGGCACGGAGCACATCAATCTGAATACCGCGTTCCAGGGCCCAATGACCGACGTTTTCGACATCCATTCCTCAGGTAAGTGGAGCTTCGCCGCCGAAGCATCAACAGTCCTGAAGACGACTCAGCTTGCGCTGATAGCTGGCGGCCTGGGCGTACAGTACGCGCGCGGTGCAGACGTCAAACCGAAGCACAACGCTGCATACTGGGCGAAAGCGACGGCCGGCTTTGACTTCTCCGATGCCGACCGCGTGCCCCCACAGAAATTCGTCTTTGTTTACCGCATCACTCCTTGTCTTCAAATGCGGAAGATGGCGGATCGGTGAGGCAAAGCAACCGCTGAGCATGCCGGTGTAGGGGAA
>Ga0209056_10004921_pt1 | contig 14015 bp, 13 predicted proteins | sample GraSoiAngelo_114_FD_185876 | JGI IMG/M metagenome (GOLD analysis project Ga0209056, IMG submission 185876) | Grasslands soil microbial communities from the Angelo Coastal Reserve, California, USA - 14_0903_13_40cm (SPAdes) (version 2) | ecosystem: Environmental > Terrestrial > Soil > Grasslands... | reverse complement strand
GACGCTGGCCGTGGTAGACGCGCAGGTCCACGCGGTACAACGTGCGGTCGCGGTCGCCGGACTCCTGATGCTGGTCGCCGCCGGCTTCGTCGCGTGGCTGCTCGCCCGCGCGCTCGCGCGGCCGCTGCTGCGCATCGCGGACGCGGCCCGGGACATCGCCGCCGGTCGTCCGGCCGAATTCCCGGACGTACGGGTGCCGGAGCTGGCGCATCACGTGGACTCGCTCCGAGCCATGCACCACGAGCTGGAGCGGCGCTTCGACGACTTGCGGCGCGAGCGCGAGGAATCCCGCACGCTCCTCGAAGCGCTGTCGGACGGCGTCCTCGCCGCCGACGGGCGTGGCGTCGTCATCGAAACCAACGCGGCGGCGCGCCAGCTGCTCGGCTATGGCGAGACGGAGCCGCTGCCGCCGCTCGGCGAGCTGTTCCACGACCGCGCGCATCGCGCGCTCATGCGCGAGGTCCTGACCGGCGCGGTCGTCGAGGGACGGGAGCTGGACCTCGGGGACCGCACCGTCGTCTTCTCCGCGCGGCCGCTGGCCGAAGGCGGCACACTCCTCGTGCTCAGTGACGTCACGAGCCTGCGGCGCCTCGAAACCGTCCGGCGCGATTTCGTGGCGAACGTGTCGCACGAGCTGAAGACGCCGCTAACGGCGATCGCCGGCTACGCCGAAACGCTGGCGAGCGAGTCGCTGGACGCGCAGGCCACGGGCTTCGCCCAAACGATCGTCGAGAATGCTCGCCGCATGCAGCGCCTGGTCGATGACCTGCTCGATCTGTCGCGCATCGAATCGGGAGCCTGGGAGCCCGAACCGCGACCGGTTGACGTCGAGGCGGCCGCACGTGAGGCATGGCGTCCGTTCGCCGAGCGCGCCGCGAGCCGGGAGATTGCGTTCGAGAGCGCAACGCACGCGGCGTCCATCGACAGCGACCCCGAGGCACTGCGGCAGATCTTCACGAACCTGTTCGACAACGCCCTTCGGCACACGCCGCAGGGCGGCAAGATCCGGGTCGCCGCGCAGCGAGCCGGAGACCACATTGTCGTGCGAGTCAGTGACACCGGCTCCGGCATTGGGGCGGATCACCTGCCCCGCATCTTCGAGCGCTTCTACCGCGTGGACCCCGGTCGGTCGCGCCAGGAAGGCGGCACCGGGCTCGGCTTGGCCATCGTCAAACACCTCGTCGAGGCTCATGGCGGCCGCGTCGAAGCCGAGAGCGAGCTCGGCCGCGGCACCACAATCCTTTTGTACTTCGCGACTTAGCCCTCGTTACACAGCCGTAACGCGTACGTCACCGACCGTTGACCGGCCGCGCGCAACATTGGCGCGTGCGAATTGCGCTCGTCACCGACACCTACACGCCGCAGGTCAACGGCGTCACGACAGTGGTCGTCCGGATCGCGAATGTGCTCCGCGAATTCGGCCACAACGTCGCGATCGTCGCACCGCGGTATCCTGGCTACGCGAGTCTGGACCCGACGCAGCTGCGCATTCCGTCCGCGTCCTTCCCGCCGTATCCGGCGATCCGGCTGTCGCTGCCCCAGTTCGCCGTCGTCGCGCGCTTCCTCGATCGCGACAAGCTCGCGGACGTTTATGCGAGCGCGGACATCTGTGTGCTCCCATCCCGAACCGAGACGTGCGGCCTCGTGGCCCTCGAAGCGATGGCCTCCGGTCTGGCGGTCGTTGCCGCCGATGCGGGCGGCTTCCGCGAGAGCATCGCGCTGCTCAAGCAGTACGCGAGCGCGGCCGTTCTGGCGGGCACGGGAGCGGCCCCGTTCGCCGCGTAGTACTTGGGCTGGCCGGCGCTATCGGCGCGTCCGCCCTCTTTCTGCACTAATCGTCCTCTCTGTGCCCGGCGGCGGATTGCACGGCCGACCGTCCGGGTGCCCAGGTAGCGGAGGCCAGCACGGCTCCGCTATCTGCGCGTGTGGCTGTTACGAAATCGTGACAACGCCGACTCACGCCAGTGATGCCGACTGACCAGGTTTCCACCCGTGAGCGCAGTCAACATTTACCCACGTCTTGAGGAGTGACCGTGCACGCAAGGCTCTTGGCAGTGCTGAGCGCACTGAGCATCGTCGCGCTGCCTGCGGCAGCGCAGGCGCCCGCTGCGCAGGCCCCGCAAGTAACCGTCGGAGGCGTCGTCTACACGCAGTATCAGTACACAGACGCCGCGGTTCACACCAACACCTTCGACGTCACGCGCGCGTACGTGAACGTCCTTGGCCGCTTTTCAGGCGGCATCACCACCCGGGTGACGGCCGACATCATCCCGAGCGGCGTCACGAACCAGGTGGTCCGCCTCAAGTACGCCTTCGCGGCGTGGACGCCATCCGGCAGCAGCCTCACCTACAAGCTAGGCATGATGCAGACGCCGTTCGTGGACTTCGAGGAAACACTGTGGGACTACCGCATGCAGGGCACAATCGCGGTCGACCGCAACGGCGCCTTGACGTCGTCGGACATCGGCTTCGGAGTGGACGGCAAATGGAACAATGACCAGGTGAACGGCCAGGTCGCGGTCGTCAACGGGGAAGGCTACTCGGGCGGCACCGGCGACTTCCACAAGGATCTCGAGGCGCGTGTCTCGGTCCGAGTCATGACGACGAACGACGCCAGCCGCGTTGGGGGCCTGCGCCTCACGGGGTACGCGGGCGTGGGCAAATACGGGCCCGCATTCGCCGGCAATGACCGCAACCGCTTCCTCGGCCAGGTCTCTTACCGGTCACAACTGCTGACACTCGCCGGAGAGTACGTCTCCAGGAAAGACTCGACGCAGACCGGGAGCATCATTAGCGCGTTCGGGGTCTATCACTTGACGAACAGCAAGATTGCGGTGATCGGGCGCGTCGATATCGTCGATCCCAATACGTCCGTCGCCAACAACAAAAACACCCGCATCATCGGCGGCGTCTCGTATCAGCTGTCGCCCAACGTGCGGCTGCTCGCAGACCTCGATCGCCAGTCGTTTGAGAGCGGCGCGACTGCAACCAATCAAGCGCTGTTTCAAGCGCAGTTCGTGTTCTGAAACCCGACCCTGACGAGAGGACAACCTCTGTGAAGCCCACACGCTATCTCTCCCTCGCCGCCCTGCTCGGCACCGCCCTCCCGGCGGCCGCGCAGGTCACGCTGAACGGCGCCGGGGCGACGTTCCCGAACATCATCTATTCGGACTGGATGCTCACGTACAATCAGTCGCATCCCGACGTGAAGTTGAACTATCAGTCGATCGGATCTGGCGGCGGCATTCGTCAGTTCTCGGACGGCACTGTCGATTTTGGCGCCACCGACGCTCCGATGAGCGACTCGGCCATCACCGCGATCCAGGGCAACGTGCTCCACATCCCGATGGTGCTGGGCGCGGTCGTGGCGGCATACACGCTGCCCGAGGTTTCGCAGCCGATTCGCATCTCGCCTGACGTCCTCGCAGACATCTTCCTCGGCAAAGTCACGAAGTGGAATGACGCCCGGTTGGCAAGCATCAATCCCGGCGTCACGCTGCCGAACCAGGACATCATCGTCGTGCACCGCTCCGACGGCTCGGGCACGTCGTTCGTCTGGACCGACTACCTCTCGAAGGTCAGCCCCGAGTGGGCCCAGAAGGTCGGCAAGGGCACGTCGGTCAGCTGGCCGGTCGGTCTCGGTGGCCGGGGCAATGAAGGTGTCGCCGCAACCGTCCGGCAGACGCCGGGCGCGATCGGCTACATCGAGCTCGGATACGCCCTGATCAACAAGATGCCGTTCGCGGTGCTGAAGAATCAGTCGGGCAACTGGATCACCGCCTCGCTCGAGTCGGTGACTGCCGCTGCCGCCGGTGCAATGAAGGAGATGGGCCCGAATACCGACTTCCGGGTTTCGATCACCAACTCGCCGGGCGCGCGGGCGTATCCAGCCGCGAGCTTCACCTGGCTGCTGGTGCACAAGAGCTACAGCGACACGGCGAAGGCGCGGTCGCTGGTGCAGTTCATCTGGTGGGCGGAGAGCGAGGGCCAGGCGAAAGCCCCGGAGCTCGGTTACGCCCCGCTGCCGCAGCAGCTGCGCCCCTGGATTCAGGCGCACCTCAAGAGCGTCACCGCAGGCGGTCGCGCAGTCCTGTAAGCAGGCGGAATTGTCACCGGGAGGCGCCCTCCTCTCGGTGACAATTCCGTTACACCGCTGTGACGGACAGTCCATGGAGCGCCGGTAGGTTTCCGGCGCGATGACCAGTCCCCTCCTCGGCAGAGATCGCAGCGACCGCATTTATCGGCAGGTGCTGACCGGATTCGCGCTCGCCCTCCCGCTGCTGATCGTCATCATCCTCGGCGTCCTGTTCACGAACGCATGGCCGGCGGTCAAGCGGTTCGGTGCGTCATTCCTCGTGACGTCAACCTGGGATCCCGTGAGCGAGGTGTACGGCGCGGCGCCCATGATCTTCGGCACGCTGGCGTCGTCCCTGCTGGCATTGCTGATCGCTGTGCCGCTCGCCCTCAGCGTGGCGATTTTCCTGACGGAGTTCGCGCCGCGCCGGCTGCGCCAGCCGGTGGCCTTTCTGGTCGAGCTGCTCGCCGCGATTCCCAGCGTCGTCTACGGCATGTGGGGGATCTTTGTCCTGATTCCCTTTCTGCGCAGCTACGTCGTGCCGCCGCTCAAAGCGGTGTTCGGTTGGACGCCGTTCCTCCAGGGCGTGTTCTATGGCAATTCGCTGCTGGCAGGTGGTGTCATTCTCGCGATCATGATCGTGCCGTACATCGCCGCCGTATCGCGCGAAGTGCTGCTCGCCGTCCCCACGAGCCAGCGCGAAGCGGCACTCGCGATGGGCGCGACGCGCTGGGAAGCCGTACGCTCGGCCGTGCTGCCGTACGGGCGCGCCGGATTGATCGGCGCCATCATCCTCGGTCTCGGCCGCGCGCTGGGAGAGACGATGGCGGTGACGATGGTGATCGGAAACCGCCACGACATCAGCGTGTCGCTGCTCCAGCCGGCCTACACGATGGCGGCCGCAATCGCAAACGAGTTCAGTGAAGCGACCACCGCTACGTACCAGTCCGCCCTCATGGAAGTCGGCCTGATCCTCTTTGTGTTGACAGTGGCAGTGAACGCCATCGCGCGCATTCTGATCTGGCGCGTCGCCCGCGGCGTCGCGGTGGGAAGCCGAGCACTGTGAGCGCGAGCGCGTTTCGCCGCCACCTAACGAGCCGCATCATGACGGCGCTCGTCGTCATCCTCTCGTTCACCGCGGTGCTCGCCCTGGTGCTGATCCTGGGCAATCTCATCGTGAAGGGCGCCTCGTCGATCGACTGGGCGTTCTTCACCAAGAGCCCCGTGCCCGCAGGACAATCGGGGGGCGGTGTGGCCAACGCCATCGTGGGGACCGCGATCATCGTCGGGGTTGCCGCGTTGATCGGCGTGCCGATCGGCGTCGGCGCGGGGATGTATCTGGCCGAGTACGGCTCCGGACGGCTGGGGTTCCTGGTGCGATTCATCGCGGACGTCTTGAATGGGACGCCGTCGATCGTCGTCGGCATCGTGGGGTGGACGTTCATCGTCAAGCCGACCGGACACTTCTCGGCGCTCGCGGGCAGTGTCGCGCTCGCGATCCTGATGATCCCGATGCTGGCGCGCACCACCGAGGAGATGGTGCGCCTGGTGCCCAATTCGTTGCGCGAGGCGGCGCTGGCGCTCGGGTACCCGCGCTGGCGGACGTCGCTGAAAGTCGTGGCGCGCACCGCGATGGGCGGCATCGTCACCGGCTGCCTCGTGGGAATCGCCCGCATTGCGGGGGAGACCGCGCCGCTCCTCTTCACGGCGCTGGGCAACCTGAACTTCACGGTGAACGTCAACCAGCCGATGCAGACCCTGTCACTCCAGATCTACGTGTACGCCACCGGCCCGTTCGATGAGTGGCATCGGATCGCGTGGGCATCCGCGCTCGTGCTGATGGGGCTGGTGCTGATCATCTCGCTCGCCGCCCGTTGGGTCACGCGGCAACGCTATGGTAGCATCCGCTAACACTCGGCTGCGGCTCGAGACAGCCCATCTCACGGCGCTGTTCGGACAACATCGCGCGGTGCGGGATGTGTCCCTCCTGTTCCCCGCGAACACCGTCACGGCGATCATCGGCCCGTCGGGATGCGGCAAGAGCACGCTGCTCCGCTGCCTGAACCGCATGCACGAGCTGACCGCGGGCGCGACCGTCGATGGCGAAGTCTTGCTCGACACCGTGAACATCTACGCTCCCGATGTGAATCCGGTCGGGATGGTCTTCCAGCGTCCCACGCCGTTCCCGACGATGTCGATCTACGACAACGTCGCCGCGGGGCTCAAGGTCAACGGACGCAAACCGAGGCCGGAGCTGGACGATGCCGTATCCCACGCGCTGCAACAGGCGGCGCTGTGGGAGGAAGTGAAGGATCGGCTCCACACGAGTGCGCTCGACTTGTCGGGTGGACAGCAGCAGCGGCTCTGCATCGCGCGCGCGGTCGCTCCCCAGCCGGAGATTCTGCTGCTCGACGAGCCCACAGCCTCACTGGACCCCGCGGGAACGCAACGCATCGAAGAGCTGTGCCACGCATTGAAGCGCCTCTACACGATCGTGATCGTGACCCACAACATGCAGCAGGCGGCACGCGTCTCCGACTATACGGCGTTCATGTATCTCGGTAGCCTCATCGAGGTCGGACGCACCGACGAACTCTTCACCAAGCCGAAGGTCGAGCAGACTGAGGCGTACATCACCGGGCGGTTTGGATGAGCGCTGTGCGAACGACGGCCGTCCTGGAGTCCCAGGCCTACAGCTTCTGGTACGGCCCGACGCAGGCGTTGCATGAGGTCTCGTGCGCCATTCCGCCCAACGCGATCACCGCGCTGATCGGGCCGTCGGGCTGCGGCAAGACGACGTTCCTGCGCTCCGTCAACCGGCTGCACGATCTCACGCCGGGTGCGCGGCACGAGGGAGACATCCTGCTCGATGGGGGCTCGATCTTCGCGCCAGGGACCGACGTCGTGGCCTTGCGGCGCCGCATCGGCATGGTGTTCCAGCGGCCCAATCCGTTTCCCAAACCCGTGTATGACAACGTTGCCTACGGCCCGCGGCTGAACGCCCTCGCCCCGGCGCGCGAGCTTCCCGACCGCGTCGAGCGCGCCCTGCGGCAGGCAGCATTGTGGGACGAAGTCTCCGACCGGCTGCGCGAGCCGGGGACGGCGCTCTCCGGCGGACAGCAACAGCGCCTGTGCATCGCGCGGGCGCTGGCGAACGAGCCGGAGGTCCTGTTAATGGACGAGCCCTGCTCGGCACTGGATCCCATTGCGACCCAGCGTATCGAAGAGCTGCTCGTGGAACTGAAAAAGACGTACACGATCGTTATCGTGACGCACAACATGCAGCAGGCGGCACGGGTTTCAGATTACACGGGATTCTTCTACGTCGGCCGCCTGGTGGAGTTCGGCGTGACGCAGCAGGTCTTTACTCGGCCCACCGACGAACGCACTGAAGCGTACATAACCGGAAGGTTCGGATGAATGCACAAGCGAGTCATCGGCATTTCCACGACGAGCTGTCGGAGCTCAAAGTCGCGCTGCTCAACATGTCGGGTGAGGCGCAGGCCGCCCTCGCCGCGGCTGTGGAAGCGGTGCTGCAGCGCGACGGCGACAAAGCGAGTCAGGTCATCCTCGGCGATAAGGACATCGACAAGCTCGAGCTCGAGGTCGAGGAGACGGTGATCCGGCTGCTCGCGACCCAGCAGCCGATGGCCCGCGACCTGCGCTTCCTCACCGCCGCGATGAAGATCTCCAACGACCTGGAGCGCGTCGGCGATCACGCCGTCAACATCGCGCAATCGGCCGAGCGGCTCCTCGCGAGTCGCCCGATCGTTCCCGAGCCCGAGTTGCTCGAAATGGCGCGGCAGGCCCGCACCATGCTCGCCGACGCGCTCGACGCGTTCGTGCGCGGCGACGCGCAGGCCGGCCGCGCGATCTGCCGCCGCGACGACAGCGTGGACGCACTGCACGCCTCGATGTTCCGGATCCTCCTCACCCACATGATGGAGGACCCGCATATCATCGGCACGGCGATGGAGCTATTCCTGGTGAGCCGGAACCTAGAGCGTGTCGCTGACCTGGCGACGAATATTGCCGAGGACGTTGTCTTTCTAGTGGAAGGGAAATCGATAAAGCACCATGCTGAGGGCTAGGTGCGATAGCGATAGTACGACTCCGGCTGCGTCGGCCGGCGGCGCAGCACCTCTTCTGACGCAAAGAGCCGGATCAGTACGAGCCCCGCGATGAAGCCGCCCACGTGCGCGAAGAACGCGACGCCGCCTTTGTCGATCTCGCTGAGGCTGCCCAGTCCACTGAGCAGCTGGATCAGCCCCCAATAGCCCAGCATGACCCAGGCGGGGAGCGCGACGGTCGTGATGTAGATCGGCAGGATGATCAGCGTGTGCACGCGCACCCGGGGATAGAGCAACAGGTACGCACCCAGGACGCCGCTGATCGCTCCCGACGCGCCGATCATAGGTACGATCGAATGGGGACTGATGAACGTCTGCGTGGCGGCGGCCACGACCCCGCACAGCAGGTAGAAGATGAGAAACTTCCCGTGCCCCATCGCGTCCTCGATGTTGTTCCCGAAGACCCACATGAACAGCATGTTCCCGATGAGGTGAAACCAGCCGCCGTGCATGAACATCGAGGTAATCACGGTCCAGTACTTCGGTACTGCATTCACCATGCACACCACGCCGGGGGCGAGCTCCACGCCACTCCCGGGGCGGGCGTTATGAAGGATTTCGGCCGGGATGAGACCGAGGTCGCAGACTGACCGGGCCAGCGGCCCCTGCGCCCCTGCCCCTTGTACAAGAAGGAAGGCGAGCACATTCGCGATGATTATGGAAACGGTGATGACAGCGGGGCGCTCGGTGGGGTTCTCGTCCTTGTACGGGAACATGGATCTAGGAGTCTGAAGTCAGGAGTCAGGAGTGGGAAGCCCCAGATCCTTGCTCCCGTCTCCTGATTCCTGCCTCTTTGGCACCTTTTCCGGGCACGATGCTTGCCCTCTGCGACGCGCAGCATCGGGCCGGCATCAAATCCCCTACAGGAGCTGAAAGTATGGCTGAGAAGATCATTGGCATTGACCTCGGGACGACCAATTCCGTCGTAGCGGTCATGGAAGGTGGCGATCCCGTTGTCATCCCCAACGCCGAGGGCGGGCGGACAACCCCCTCGGTGGTCGCCTTCACGAAAGACGGTGAGCGACTCGTTGGGCAGGTAGCCAAGCGGCAGGCGGTGACCAACCCGCAGAACACGGTCTTCTCGATCAAACGCTTCATGGGACGGCGCTACGAAGAGGTCAGCGAAGAGATCAAGCGCGTTCCGTACAAAGTGGTCCGCGGCCAGAACGGACTGGTCGCTGTAGAAATCAGCGGCAAGCAGTACGCGCCGCCCGAGATTTCGGCCATGATTCTCCAGAAGATGCGGCAGACTGCCGAAGACTACCTCGGCCACAAGGTCGAGAAGGCGGTCATCACCGTGCCGGCATACTTCAACGACTCGCAGCGGCAGGCGACGAAGGACGCCGGCAAGATCGCGGGCCTCGACGTGGTCCGCATCATCAATGAGCCGACGGCTTCCGCCCTCGCGTACGGACTCGACAAGAAGAAGGAAGAGAAGATCGCGGTCTACGACCTGGGCGGCGGTACCTACGACATCTCGGTCCTCGAGCTCGCCGAAGGCGTGTTCGAGGTGAAGAGCACGAACGGCGACACCCACCTGGGTGGCGACGATTTCGATGCCCGGGTCATGGAATGGTTGGTGGGAGAGTTCAAGCGTGACCAGGGAATCGACCTCTCCAAGGATCCGATGGCGCTGCAGCGGCTGAAGGAAGCCGCCGAAAAGGCGAAGATGGAGCTGTCGACCGTGATGCAGACCGAAATCAATCTCCCCTTCATCACCGCCGATCAGTCCGGTCCGAAGCACCTGAATCTCTCGCTCACGCGTGCGAAACTCGAACAGCTGGTGGACGATCTGGTGAAGCGGACGATTCCGCCGATGCAGCAGGCCCTGACGGACGCCGGCCTCAAGCCGGGCGACATCAACGAAGTCATCCTGGTCGGTGGCCAAACGCGCATGCCGAAGGTCCAGGAGATCGTCAAGAGCTTCTTCGGCAAGGAGCCCCACAAGGGCGTGAACCCCGACGAAGTGGTGGCGATCGGGGCCGCGATTCAGGGGGGCGTGCTCGCCGGCGAGGTGAAGGACGTCCTGCTGCTCGATGTCACACCGCTGTCGCTCGGCATCGAGACGCTGGGTGGCGTGACGACGGTCCTCATCCCCCGCAACACCACGATTCCGACCAAGAAGTCTGAGGTATTCTCGACGGCTGAGGACAACCAGACGACGGTCGAAATCCATGTGCTGCAGGGCGAGCGCCAGATGGCGCAGGACAACCGCACCATCGGCAAGTTCCAGCTCACCGGTATTCCACCGGCTCCGCGCGGCATCCCGCAGGTCGAGGTGACGTTCGACATCGACGCGAACGGTATCTTGCACGTTTCAGCCAAGGACAAGGCGACGGGCAAGGAGCAGAAGATCCGGATCGAGGCGTCGTCCGGACTCGCAGATAAGGACATCGACAAGATGGTGAAGGACGCCGAAGCGCACGCGCAGGAAGACAAGAAGCGGCGCGATGTGATCGAGCAGCGTAACCGGCTCGATAACATGGTTTACCAGGTGACCAAAGAGTCCAAGGAGTGGGTCGATAAGCTGGAGGCGGGCCTCAAATCCCGGCTCGATGCCGCCATTCAGGCGGCGCAGGCGGCCCTGCGCAGCGGAAATGCTGACGAAATCAGCAAAGCACTGGACGAGCTGCAGCAGGCATATTCAGCGGCGGGCGCGTCACTGTACGCGGCGCGTGGGACGGCCGATGCGGGCGCGCCGGGTGGCGAAGGGGCGGCGGGGGCGCAACCTGGGGCCGAATCAAAGAAAGATGACAAGGTCGTGGATGCTGATTACGAAATCATGGACGACGATAAATCGAAGAAGTCTTAAAAGGGGGCGCTGATGTCGGGGAAGACGCGGGATTGGTTGAAATTCGGCACGTTGGTGGCAATGGCGTTTGCGCTGGGTCTGGCATTCGCCTCGGCGTTCCGCTTGCCGACGCGCGGCGAAGCCGCGGTCCGGTCAGTGCTCCAGGACACGAGCCGGCCGCTACCGCAAGCGAAGGCGGCGGTCGATCTGGGCGACGCCTTTGCCTCGGTCGCCGAGCATGTGAAGCCGGCGGTGGTATTCATCAAATCAGAGCGCCGCGAGCGGGTCTCCAGCCGGCGTGTGCCGAGTTTCGACGACTTCTTCAACGCCCCGCGCCGTCCCCAGGTCGAGCAGGGATCCGGGTCGGGTTTCATTGTCTCCCAGGACGGCTACATCCTGACCAACAATCACGTCGTCCAAGGCGCGGACCGCGTGACGGTGCGGCTGCTCGACAACCGGGAGTTCACCGCCAAGACAATTGGCACGGATCCGAACACGGACATCGCCGTCATCAAGATCCAGACAACCGGGTTGCCCACGGTGCGGCTCGGCGATGCTGACTCCACCAAGATCGGCAACTGGGTACTCGCGATCGGTAATCCGCTCGGTGAGGCCTTCACGTTCACGGTGACGGCAGGAATCGTGAGTGCCAAGGGCCGGGGGTTACAGGGGCTGAATTCAGGCGGGCTTGCGATTCAAGACTTCATCCAGACAGACGCGGCCATCAATCCCGGCAATTCGGGAGGACCGTTGGTCAACGTGCGCGGCGAGGTCATCGGCATCAATTCGGCCATCGCCAGTGAGACCGGGTTGTATAACGGGTACGGGTTTGCGATCCCGATCAACATCGCCAAGACCGTGATGACACAGCTGATTGCGACCGGCCATGTCGAGCGATCCGTCATAGGCGTGTCGGTACTGCCGGTGCGGCAAGAGGATGCGGAGGACGTCAAGCTGCCTGACATCAAGGGCGCGGTCGTGCAGGGATTCACGACCGACGACGCTCCTGCCAAGCGCGCTGGTCTTCAAGAGGGGGATGTCATCATCGCGATCGACGGTCAGCCGGTCGAAGCGGTCGCCCAGCTACAGCAGCGTGTTGGGTTTAAGAAGCCCGGTGAGACCGTCCAGGTTACGGTGGCGAGGAAGGGAGGCGCAAGGAAGACAATTCCGGTCACGCTGACCGCGGCGCCTGGCAGCGAATCGGAAACGGCTAACACCAATGAAGACCGCCCAAGCCGGGATTCAGCCCCATCTGAGCAGGCGCTTGGCATCTCGGTGGAGCCGCTCTCGCAGGAGGATGCGCGTGATGCCCAACTCAGCCCGGTGATCCGGAGCGGAGGCGGCCTTGTGGTCACGCAGGTCTCTCCGGATGGTCCCGCTTACGAACGACTCGCCGATGCCAGTATCGGAGGCCCCGATATCATCCTCCGCGTCAATGGCCAGGCCACACGAACCCGGGCAGAGCTTCACAGAGCGCTGGCATCCACGAGATCCGGTGACATCTTGATGCTCACGGTGCTGTCACGGACCGGGGACGGCTGGCAACCGCGGGTCGTGCGGTTACGGAGACAGTAGTTCACGCTCAAGTCGCACTAGAATAGGGGCCCTCAACCGAGGGCCCTTTTTATTGTGGCTGACGGCGCTCCGCCAGCATTACGACGGCGGTCGCCGCCAGCCAGATGACGAACAGCGCCTGGCCGTAGTACATGATCGGCGAGAACTCGCTGAATACTATGGCGACGACGCCGTCAACCAGTGCCACTCCCCACGCTATCCACGCCAGCCATTTCGGCCAGACTCCGCCGTTGCGGATCGTCCAACCGAACGTGTAGGCCACGAGTCCTAGCAAGAACGTCGCGAGCCGCTCGGCCGCGAGTCCCATGGGATGGAGCATGTCGTACACGAACACCGCATGCGTGCCGGTGAGTCCCGTGTCGGACGCGGTGTACGCGTGGGCGAGCTGCCAGCCCGCGCCGACCATGAAAAGAATGTTGAGGGACCAGACCGCGAATGCGAACGCTCCGATCAACGCGCCCGCGCGAGCCGGCGTCGCCCCGGCGGTTTCGGTGTGACGCAGTCCCACGCCGACCAACCCAGCGTACATGAATGCGAGACCGAACAGCAGCGCCCAGTGCATGAGGCGCCAGCCGCTCGTCTGCGCGATCATGCCGAGCTGCGCGGCGCCATCGCCGGTGAGGATCGGATGATTGGCGCCCGCGACGCCGAACAACAACGTCCCGACGAGGAGGCACGATCCGTAAAAGAGCGGGCGCCGTGTCACGATCATGGGGCCTTAATCTAGCAGCCCATCCGTCCGGCGATATATTGAGCCGACATGGACTTGAACCGCATTCTGCGCGAAGGCTTCATCGCCGGATGCATCGGGGCGGCGGCCGTCGCAGTCTGGTTTCTCGCCGTGGACTTGATCAACGGCCAGCCGCTCTTCACACCGGCCATGCTCGGCAGCGCAGTATTCTGGGGGGCGACGGGATCGGAGCACGTCATCATCGAGCCCGCCCGCATCTTCGGGTATACGATGATTCACGTCAGCGCGTTCGTGGTCGTGGGCTGCGTCGCCGCCGCCCTGGCCGCCGAGGTCGAGTACGCGCCCTCTACCCTGTTTCTCGTGATCGTGGGCTTCTGCTTCTTCGAGGTGGGATTCTACATCCTCGTGGCCCTGCTCGCCAAACCGCTCCTCGGCTACCTGGCGTGGTGGAACGTCGCGATCGGCAATGGATTGGCCGCTTTCGCAATGGGCTATTACCTCTGGCGGGAGCATCCTCGAATCGGAGAGGAGTTGCGCCGTCACCCCCTCGGCGAAACCGAGGACGGGGAGTAGGCTTCGTCAGGGACTTTGGTTTCGGCGTCGCCCCGTTGATCCCAGATGGAGTATCGGAACCAGATCACAGTCATCACGATCCACAGCATCAATCCGCCCAGCACCCACATCAGCAAGCCACCGGTCTGTTGATCGTAGAGCGCCGATAACCGGCCCACCCTCGGTGCCGCCGCGTAAAAG
>Ga0209056_10004919_pt1 | contig 14017 bp, 10 predicted proteins | sample GraSoiAngelo_114_FD_185876 | JGI IMG/M metagenome (GOLD analysis project Ga0209056, IMG submission 185876) | Grasslands soil microbial communities from the Angelo Coastal Reserve, California, USA - 14_0903_13_40cm (SPAdes) (version 2) | ecosystem: Environmental > Terrestrial > Soil > Grasslands... | reverse complement strand
CGGCCGAACTGTGGCTGGACTCGACGGCGGGCTGGCTTGCCGTCGTCGATGGCAGCAGCAAGTACGGAATGGTCGAACGTTTCCAATTTGAAGAATCTCGAGCTTATCCGGGCAAGGCGTCCATCATTTTTTGGACGAACGGCCCCGAGGTGAAGTTGAATGCAGAGGGCATTGCATCCATGAGCTCGGGCGAAGATGGAGGTCCACACTACCTGGAGGCGGAGATCAATTCGCCCTTGTGCCGATTGCGCCCCGGGGAGACTTGCAGCCTCGAGACGGAATGGTTTCCCACCCGTGTCGGAAGCGAATTTCATGCTGCGACCGATGCTGGTGTTGTGGTACAGCCTCTTCGAGCTACTCATCAGGAGAATGGCAAGATCAAAGTTTCCGGTGCCTTTGGAGTATTTTTCGCCGGGCGCCTGGTGGCGTATCTCTACAACGAGCACGGCGCGGAGTTGAACAGCGTACCTGTGGCGGATGTGGACCCAGTCGAATTGGTCACGCTCGAAACCGAGATAGCTTCGCCTGACAAGGCTGCCCGAATCTCGCTTCATCTGGAAGACTGGGCTGGGTTGGACCGCGGTTCTTTGCAGGAAGTTCCAGTGGGATCACAGGAGAATGACGGAAAGTGAATTCATGGGGCAAGGTCTTCACCCTGGCCTTGGTTGCTGCTTTTCGAATGGCGGGTTCATCAGCCTGGGCACAACAGGAGGGATCTGCGATCACCGCCGTCGTGAACGTAAGCGCAGGGGACTTGCTCGCGCAGCCGGTCGGCGCAAACTGGACTTCTTACAACGGCGACTACACAGGGCGCCGCTTCAGTAGTCTGCACGAAATCAATCCGCAGAACGTTGCGCAGTTGCGCGCGACGTGGGTCTTCCATCCTGGCAATTCCGAAAGACTCGAAGCGACTCCGGTGGTCGTCAATGGCATTATGTACCTCACCTCGGCCAACGATGCCTTTGCTCTGGATGCACGAACGGGACGCGCATTGTGGCATCACGAACGGCCAGTGAGTTCAGGGCTACTGGATGATGCCGCAGCTCATCATAACCGTGGCGTGGGAGTGTGGCGGAACTTCGTCTACATGGAAACGGATGATGCCCACCTGCTTTGCCTCGATGCCCGCTCAGGAAATCTGCTATGGGACGTTGCGTACGCGGACAAGGCGAAGCACTATGGCGCGACCAGCGCTCCCCTCGTCGTGAAAGACGAAGTGATCGTCGGCACGTCCGGAGGCGACTCTGGTGTGCGCGGCTTCCTGGTAGCCTACGACGCGCTGACCGGGAGCCTGAAGTGGCGGTTCTGGACGATTCCCGGGCCGGGCGAGTTCGGCTCCGCCAGTTGGCCGGGCGATTCCTATCTGCACGGCGGTGGCACAACGTGGATGCCGGGCACCTACGATCCCAAACTCGACACCGTTTACTGGACAACCAGCAACGCCGCGCCCGATTTTGTGGGAGATTCCCGTCCCGGGGACGACCTTTATACAGCCTGCGTTTTAGCGCTCAACCCCGACACTGGGGCGTTGAAATGGTACTTCCAGTTCACACCTCACGACTTGTATGACTATGACGCCAACGAAACACCGGTGCTTGTGGATGTCGAAGAGAACGGCACGACCCGTCACTTGTTGGTACAGGCCAACCGCAACGGCTTTCTCTATGTTCTTGACCGCAGCAATGGCAAATTTGTCAGAGCATCCCCGTTCGTGCAGAAGCTGAACTGGGCCACGGTTATCGGCCCATCTGGCGGCCCCCTACTGTCGGGTCGAGTACCGACCGCGCAAGGCACGTACATCTGCCCCGGCATCAACGGGGCTACCAATTGGTTTTCCCCTTCGTATAATCCCGACACTGGGCTTTTCTATGTCATAGCGCTTGAGAGTTGCAATCTATATTTCAGCAACCCAAAGCTGTTTGCGCCCGGCAAGACTTACTACGGTACGGGCACAAAGCTTCCACCCGATGAACACGCTCAGAAGACGCTGCTGGCGTTCTCCGTATCAGAGGGAAAGCGAGTGTGGAGTTATCCCCAAGTCGGACACGCCGATTCCTGGGGAGGGACGCTGGCCACCGCCGGCGAATTGGTATTCTTTGGGGACGATGCCGGGTCTGTGGAAGCGGTTGAGGCCCAGACCGGCCGAGCACTCTGGCACTTCAACACCGGCCAGAAGATGCATGCCTCACCGATGAGTTACATGGTCGATGGCATCCAATACGTCGCGCTCTCGGCAGGAAGCGATGTTTTCAGCTTCTCGCTTCCGCATTGACGACGCGGTTCTGGGGGGACGATGAAGAGCTGTACGGTGAAGCCCATAGTCGGCCACCCGAAAGGTGTCCCGAAACCGCTTTTTCACGCACGTAGTTTGTTAGTGTCTCGTAGTACAAGAACTGGGTGGGCAGAAACGGATTGCTCGCGTTGCAATCGGTTGGCGCTTCATCGAAGAAGATGCCATCGAAAGGATATTCAAGATACCGGTCCTCGGTTTCCAGAAACTGAGAATGCAAACCGGTACACGGGTTCGGGGATCAAATCCGTGCCAAAGAGAACGCGATCGGAATACTGCAGGAAGAAATTGCGGCCGGTGTAAGGTTGGCGACAGAGTTCAGCCTGGTGATCGGCTCGCGCAATGGCCCACGGAGATCGAGTTTGACCACAGCGCAAGACACTCTATTTCAGCCAGTCGCTGCAACGCTGCAAGACCTCTGGTCCTTTGCTTGGGAACCGGGCGAGTTTTCGTTTCATTGCTATAATGCTTTCTAAACTTTACTATACGTTTCGTACGTGGTTGCCCGTATAGGGCGCAATTTGGGCGTTGGGAAGGAGGGAGCTTGTTCCAGGGGCGAAAGGACGGATTGTTGGCGTTGGTTGATGCAAGCGAGAAAGAAAAAGAAGCCCGTGGCATCCTTTACACTCCGAACGAAATCTTGCGTCAGCCCTCAACTTGGCGGAGGACACACAAAATCTGCGCAGAGCGGCGGCCTGAGTTGAGCCAATTTTTACGGACAGTGGGAATCGGAGCGGAACAAGGGTCCCGCCCTGTCGTATTTCTTGTAGGCGCAGGGACTTCCGATTATGTTGGTCGGGCTTTAACCCCCTTGCTGCATCGGCTGTGGGGATGTGAAGTATGGGCAGTTCCCAGCACCGACCTTCTGACAAACTTCGAAGACCTAGTGTTCGCAGACCGGCCTTACTTGTGGATATCGTTTTCGCGCTCCGGCGACAGTTCCGAGGGGTTGGCCGTACTGGAAGCCGCGATCAAGAAATATACCCAGGTGCGGCACCTGGTGGTGACCTGCAACCAACAAGGACGGATGGCCGCGGTGTGCAAGAAGAAACCCGACAGTACCTTCTTGCTTGCGTTGGACGATACGGCGAACGATCTGGGGCTGGCAATGACGAGTTCTTACACAAACATGGTGGTTGCCGGGCAGTGCCTTGCCCACGTGTTTTCTCCCGATGACTACGGGGATCCGTTTTCCATGTTGCTGCGAGCAGGAGAGCGTTTCCTGGAACGTGCGCAGGAAGTCGCGAATGCGATCGCCCAGGAAGATTTCTCGAAGGTGTGTTTTGTGGGTTCGGGAGTGCTGCGAGCCGTAGGACTAGAATCCGCCCTAAAGCTGCTGGAGCTGACCGCCGGCAAAATAACCACTGTGTCGGAATCCACTCTGGGGCTCCGCCATGGCCCCATGTCGGCGCTGGACCAGAACACCGTATTCGTGAGTTTTCTTTCGCAAGATTTGCACCGCCGAAAGTATGAGCTGGACTTGATAGAGGAAGTCCGCAGAAAGCGCCTTGTAAAGCTTCTGGTGGTGGTAGCCCCCGAGTCCACAAATCAGCTCGACCGGCTGGCGGATCATGTGCTTTCCCTGCATACGCCTGACCTCGCCGACGAATACCGCGCGCCTGTGGACGTGATACTGGCCCAGTTGTTAGGGCTGTTCTGTTCCTTGCGGCTGGGACTCCAGCCTGATTGTCCCAGCCCTAACGGCGCCATCAGCCGGGTTGTATCTCACGTGAACATCTACTGACAAGAAGGATGCCGACTTCCAGCTCTGCGCCGCGGCGGAACACGTTAACTTAGAAGCATTTTCGCCAGCGATGTGCCGGAGGCTACACAGCTCGCCGCGCGCCATAGATAACCGTGCCGCCGGCGGTGCCGCGCTCAGTGGCGGTGGTCTCTTTGCCGAAGCAGGCTTCATCGGAGCGTATGAGGAAGATCATGTTGAAGCCCTTGCGCATGTCCATCGCCGTGATGGGCAAGCCTTCTTTTCCCCTGGAGCCTTGTGTTCCTGTTCCTCCCTGGGAACATCGCCGGCCGTGCCCTTGGAGTTGGCGAAGCTGGAGGGATCGACGAAGTCCAGGTTCATGGCGTCGCTGCGAGCGCAAAACATCTCCAATCCGCTGCATTCGTAAACACAGTCCGATGAGGAAGCCAAGCCCTCAAACCGGACTTTCGGGGAAGTGCGTACCGCCCTCTGCACTCTCTATATGACGAGGCACCGCTCTAGCGAGCTGTTTCAACTAGATAGTTTCAACTCGCGAATCGCCTCTCCAGCGCCGCTGAGGTCGGCGAGCCGCATCTCGGAATACTTGCGAGATAGAATCACGCCTGGCGCGCCAGCGCGGAAAGCCGCCAGGACTGCTTCCTTAACGCTGTGCGGCGTGCACTTGCTGTTATTGGGCTCGGTCGGGATATCGATATCAATGCCTGGCCAGATCAGAGTGCTCGTGCCGGCAACACCCTGCAGCGCGCGTTTCGTCTCGCGGTAGACGTAATCAGCTGAAAGCCCTGTGTGAGGAATCTGGTCGTAGCTGCGCTCCTTGAATCCCATCAGCGCATAGTTAAGATCGATCAGGCTCTGTTTCGAGAGATCTCCATAGAGTGTCGAGCCGATATTGTCGGCGTACAGCGCCATCCGCTCGCCGCCGCAGTTGTTGTACATAACGATCTTGATAAAATCGGAATAATTGGAGAGCTCACGCAGGTCCTGTTCCGCACGATAGATCGGATTGAAGGAATTGTTGTGCCAGATGTGCCAACCTACCGGCACCGTCGGCTTGGCTGTGTTTACCGTTTTGTGTATTGCGGCGTAGGTCTCGCGAAGGCTGTCAGTCCAGAGCATTTCCCAGGCGGCTAGTTCGGGATACCGCAAGAGGAGCCGCCAGAATTGAACGTAGTAGCCGTCCACGGGGCGTTTGCCGCTCCGCGCCGAGCGAACAAATTTTTCCAACTGCAGAAATCCCTGCCTGGCACGCTCCACATTGATGCCGCGTTCTTTCGCTTTGCTCTGACAAAACCCGCAGAAGCAAGTTACATTGCTAGGATCGACCGGCGGTACGTCATGCGTGGCTCCCAAGCCGTCCGAAAGCGCACCCTGGCGCTCGGATCCCCACATAATTCCGTCGATGTCATACGAACGGGCATAGTCCTCGACTAGGCCTGTCAGGAAATTCCGGTAGTCCGGATTGTTGACGCACAGCGTCTCGGCATTCCGCCCGTACAGATCTCGTTCCAGCAGTTTCTCGATGTTCGGCAAGTCGGTGCGAAACACGTCCTCGAGCCAGCAGATGACCTTCATGCCGCGCTTTTTAGCCGCAGGGAGCACTTCGGCCAGGATATCCAGGTCGCCGTGGTCGGGCGCACGAGTGTCCTTGAGGACCGTGTTCTTGTAGTACTGGGGATGAGGGATGGCGAAGTTCCCGCCGTGAAAATTGACATCGTACTCCTGCTTGCCGTGATCGGGCAGCGGCTGGCCCGGAATCTGTCTTCCGGCGATACCCCGACCGTAGGTGAATACCGCAAGAAACAGCGTATTCACGCAGGCACGTTCCTGAAGCACATCGAGGACTTTCTCGGTGCCTTCATCCACAAACGAAACTGCTCCGACTTGGATGCCGATCATTTTGCAGGAAACAGCAGTATGTCCTAAAGTTGGCATGGCCAAGGCTGCGCCGGATCCCGCGGCGATCTTCAGGAATTCGCGGCGATTCACGTCTAATGTCAACATGGATCACTCCCGTTGACTTTGGTAGCAGCCGACGTCTACTTTTCCGGATGTGACCCGCGGTGAACCTTCAAGATCCAGTTCTCCCACCGGCACTCCGTCAGTCGTGCCAGCAGCGAGCGCCGGAGAATCCGACTGCAGATGAAAGTCCTTAGCGGCAGCATCAACAAAATGCGGATCCAGAAAACGGGAATGGCGGTCATTCCCGGTTGACTGAACATCTCTATCGAATCCTGTCACGGTGGCAGAGAACTCTTTCCAGGCGCTCGCCTTCGCTCCGGAGGCACAGTAATAAAGGTTGTGATCGATAGTGACGGGCGGCTGGTTGGTTTCGAACTGAGATTTGTTCACCGTTATAAGGCAGCTGGGCCCTGCGTGCACGATGTTATTCTCAAAAATGTTGTTCGCCATCTTCCACTGCATCTGGAACTCACCGGAGCCGGTTCCCGACGTGTCGTTGTCGTGGAGCGTGTTGTTTACAACCGTGCAATGCTCGGTGCGTCCTCGCTCAGGCGCATAACCCCCGATGGAAACACCTGCGGTATGGCAGTGATAGATAAGGTTATTCCGCGCAATGACGTAACTGGTGGCGCGGTTCTGGTGCTCACTGGCGAGCTCGATTCCGAAGTCCACATCATGAATGACGTTCTGTTCGATCAGGATTCTGGTGCCACCGTCCACGTAAATACCATCGGAAGATTCATCGTTGCGGTATGCCGGATTGCCGCGCGAGGTAATGTTGTAAACCAGATTGCCGCTTACTACTCCGTCGCGAGCCTGGTCGACGGCAGGGTCGGGTGCCGTGCGCTCAAAACCGATGATGTCGATTCCGATGTTGTTGTTGTCGTGGACAACATTGTGCGTGATGTGGAAGGTCGTAACGTTCCCGTTTACCACCAGCGACTCACTAGAACCGGTTTTGAGGTGATGCACCTCATTGCCGTCAATAACCAGTTCACTGATCGGAATCTTGGCGTCGGTACCGTATACAGCAATGCCAAACCCGTTGCCGCCTCGTCCCGGAGCATCACGCCCATTAAAATTCTGCTCAATATGATGGACGTTGTTCTTCAGCAGTTCTAGATGGGAGCCGGCCCCCATAACACTTATGCCCAATGGAGTCAGCCGATGTTCGGCGGTGCGGAAGTTGCGAATTTCAAAACCCTCGATTCTGACGTAACTCTTGGGTCGTACCGTTGCACGCCGATTTTCAGCAGGAGAATTATCAAGGCATGAACGCCAGCGATTATCGCCTTTCCTTCCACGATGAGCCGCTCACCCTCCCCGAAAGCGTCTTTTGTACGCCCGTGTTTTTGCGAGGTCAGGAGAAATCCGGTCCAGGGCTTGTCGGCGGTTGTCACAGTCTCAGAGGCAGTGAACGGCCCCATCAGCGTCTTCGTCTTGTCAAAACGGGCAACCACCCGGCTGCGTAGGTGGTTATCAAATTCAATTCGCAGATTGCCGCCTTGAATCTGAGGCTTGCCGGTGGGGCCGTCCGCAGCGACGGCGGGCGACCAAGACGCAAACCCAATGGTGAGAGCAACCCAAAGCCTGGTCGTAGTCGCGGCTTTCAGCTTTCGAAGCGGGTTGTTGTCAGATTGCAGAATTCTTGTCTTGGTGGAACACATACTTGATCTCACCCCCGGCACATAGTGAAGAGCATGAATGAAATAAAACACAAGCATTCGTAATACAAGGAAGCTGATGATGTCAAATGCCTTGTTGGACCGGGAAGAGGCACATAGTCCCCAGGTCCCTCCTCAGGGCCGATGGCGCACCTACGGTGTTAATCTGCCGGAAACGATTCTTCGTAAAGTCTATTTTGAGAACGCGGCCCGTCAATTGAACGTCGTCGTATAGCACGACCGAGTCCTTGCATTTCTCGCCATCTGTCTGAACCCCTTGCTGGCCGTTTTAGAGGCGCGCGCAAGTATGTTTAGCAAAGCTATCAATCTTTTCAATCTTGCGCTGGACAAACGAAATAAAACGATATAAATAGTAACAGTTCGATAATTGCCGGGCGGTCGCTGCGCGACCGGGGAACAGCCCTACTCTGCCAACGTGCATGCCAATTTGGCGTCGCGCCAGAGGAAAACCCGCCGACTTATCGGTCCACAAGTTTTTCGATATCAAGGAGCAGATGCGCGTTGAGTTCCGGGGACAGTTTTTCAATGCCTTTAATCATCCGGTCTTTTCTCAGTCGGATTCGTTCATCACGGAGGACCCTGGATCTGCCGGTGTGATCACCTCGACAGTGATCCCGCAGCGCCAGATTCAATTTGCCCTGAAGTTGGAGTTCTAGCCAGCGTGGCCGAAGTTCAAATGAATGATGAGGAGGACATGCTCCGATGCAGCGTAGAGACTTTCTAAAAAGTACGGTTGCTGTTGCCGTAGCTGCGGAACTTGGAATGGGTAAAGCGCAGGCGAAGGTTCCCGCACATAACTGGGGAAGCTATGACTTCGGCTCTGGTCCTACGGTGAACGATCGCCTCAATCAGGGCCCATTCCCTCAATACCCGCCGGATGCGGTTATTCCCACTGATGATGTGGTGATGACCACAACTTCTACCGAAGAGGTTGTGCCGAACTTTGGCAAGGGGCTGGTGACCTATATCACAGCAGACAGCGGCCCGGACGAAATCAAGGCGGACAACATTCCCCAGGCGATCGAAGACCTGGTTCGCTTTCCATTAGGCCAGCAGCTTTACATCCGCCCCACGTGGAGGGAAGTGCAGCCGCGGCCCGGACGCCTGCAAATGCCCGACTACCTGAAGCTGGCTTTTGACCTGGCGAAGAAGAACAGCAAGCGGATTGGATTGCGAATTCAGATGTGCGCGCCGGACTATACACACGACGCGGCCCTCCCGGATTTTGTCCTCGAAAAGGTGCCGAAAGTTGATCTGGTGCTTGGCGATCAGGAAGGCAGCGCTTCAGCAAAAAGATATTTGGAGAATCCGCATTCGCGTTATCAGCCCCGGTTTGACCATCCTTCTTTTCAGCAGGCATTCAAAGAACTGGTTGGCCAGTTGGCGGCGGAATTCGATGGCAACCCGCTCATCGAGTTTATGGACACTTTCATGTATGGCTTCTGGGGTGAAGGGCATACCTGGCCATTCGGCAACAATCCTTTTCCTGATTACCTCACAGCAGAGCGGACCTGGATGAATATGCTCGACGTCCAGCTCGAGCACTTTAAGAAGACTCCCCTGCTGACCAATACTCAACCGGACTACAGCCGGGTTGGTAATTCGGAACTGGTAGACCGCACGGTCCGCAGCAACAATTGGATTCGCAGCGACACCATTTTTATCGAAAACGAGCAGATTGAAGCGCTCAGCAACCGTCCACCTTGGATTGCCGCGTTGCTGGAGCAGGGTCTTCCTGGTAAACCTCCCGATCCACACGCCGGATATGAAGGAATATCTCCGGCAGAGAACATGATCGCTCATGTGATCGATGTCGGGGCGAACTACTGGTCGCTCTGGAACTTTCACCAGATCAGCGCAAAAAATCTGATGAGCTACTACCAAGCTTATCCGGCCTCGTTCGACCGGATCAATCGCCGAATTGGTTATCGGGTGAGACCGTCTTTCATCTGGAGCTATAAGGACAGCAGTTACCTGGGGCTGATCATTGGCTTCACAAATGACGGCATCGCGGGCGTGCCGGGCGTGTTGAGGGTGACCGTGGAGAGCCAGGATGGAAAGGTGCTCACCAGCGGTTGTCTGGATGCCGGATACCCGTTGCCGGGCAAGATTCGCCAGGCACAGTTCGTGCTTCCGGACACGACGGATTGGAAGGGATTGAAACTTAGAGCTGAGGTCGAGGTTAAGGGAATGCGCCATCCCGTGCGGTGGGCTTGTCACCAGAAACTGAACGACGACGGCTCACTCACGTTGCGTCCCAACCTCCGTCAGCAGGTCTAGCCAGCAGTTGTTGATGCAAAGAGGTAGGTGGATTCCGGTCATTGCGGGAACGTCGGGAGGATACACAATGCGGCGGAGAGATTTTTGTAAAGACAGGGGCACTCCTGGCAGGTGCGAGCAGTCTTCTGCCTCCGCAAATGTGGGAGCTGTTTTACTTTCAACTTGCGTAGTCGCTTCTGGCTTGAGGGCCAAACCGAAGAAATTCCTGATCTGTCTACTCTTTTGTTGGCTTCGCTTCTCCCCCTTCGTACCAGAAAACTGCGCCCTTGGTAATTGTGGGAAGGGTATAGGACGTGCGGCCATCAGACTCGTGTACGCCGATGACCTCCTGCACATCGCCAAGAAATGGGAGAAAGAACGCCTTCCCCTTGCCGGCCTTCGCAATGCGGACGCGGACTCCAGTTTGCGGCGTCTGCACGGGATTCACCCGGCCGCGCAATCCGGCAAAATTTGCGAAAAAGATGTGCGGGTTCCCTTCGACGGCTGCAATGGAGGTCGCGACCATGGGTGACGCCGTGACCTCGACCTCGCTCATATTCTTCAGGCTTTTCAAGAACTCCGCTTGCGAGTTAGGGTCCGCTCGCTCGAAGTCGCTTTCGATCGCGCTCATATACGCTTTCCCCGGACATCGCGGGAACCGCGTCACATTGGCTGTCTCACCCAGTTGGGTCGCATCGGTGCCGGTGATCACCAGGTTGTGCCGCTGCTCAACGAACTTTCGCAGCAAGTCTCTCTCCTGGTCATTCAGAATGCGGACCTCGGGAAGAATCAGCGTCTCCCCCTTGAACTCCGCCAGACTCCGCGGAGTGACCACTTGAAATTCCCAGTGCTTCTGCATCAGCAGAATCAGCATTCCCCGGTAGGAGCGGATAAAATCCTCGGTAGAGATGTTTCGCGTCTCCGGAGAGAAATACACTCCCACCGGATGACTCGCCACGCGCGGCAGGTAAAACGTCTTCTCGTGCGCTTGAATCCAGGAAAATATCTTCTTCCTGGTCGGCAGATCATTCGACCCAGCCATCGAATGCCCGGGTGCGTCCCAGAAATTCGTCCCCGCCATGATCTCCGACATGGCCAGGTTCATCATCGCCTCGCGCGCATCAACTTTCTTGTCCCCATCCCAGGAATAGTTCAGGATCCAGGTCGCCTTCCCTTGGGCAAACGCGCGGAACGAATGCATCCCGACCTGATATTGAAACCAGCGCTGCGGCGTTCGCGTCGAGGCCGTGTGCCCGCCCGAGCCAAACGAGTACTCATGCGCGATCGCGTCCACCACCCCGTACAGGCTGTACACGTCGGCTCCCACCCGAACCGCTTCCTCCTCGATCCCCGGGTAAATCTCCGGGATTGTCTTGATCTCCGGGTTCACCGATTTCGCGTTCTCATCAATCTCATGCATAAACTCCGTGAAAGTTCTAATCCTAAACTCCACCCACTTGCGGAAATTGGGGTCAGAGAAGTCACCCAGCTTCAAATCCTTCTTCGCATCCAGCCCCGTCTCCTTCTTGAACGCTGCTACCGTGTAGTCATCGAAGCTCGCCCAAGTGTCCTCCCATCCTTTGAAATGGGTCATCCAGTACGGAATGTCGACATAAATTCCATCAATGCCCGTCGCAGCAATCTGCCGCACCCGCTCCATATAGATCTTCCGCCACTCTGGCGCGTACGGGCTCACCCAAACGTCTTCATCGCCCGCCCGGATCCAGAACGCCGTCCCTCCGCCAAAGATCGCAGGTTCGCCCGTGATCTTCCGCTGCAGCCAGTCGGGATGGTCTTTGGCCATCGTGTGCGCGGCTTGATCACCGTGCGCGGTGATGCACTCCGTCCCGGCAATGTAGACGAACGCATGATTGCCAACCTGATGCGCCGCCTGGGCCACATCCCGAATCGCCTTCAGTTTCTCTTCCGGGTGTAGAAAGCTCTCATACCGACCCTCAATGTCGTTGTCGACTTCAATGCCGGACACTCCGCTCTCCTGTGCCTTGCGCACGATCTGCAGCGCGTCGCCGCCCTTCAAGCCATAGGCACCAATGCGAACGTAATTCGTCCAGTCCTGTTTCGTGGAGTCGGGATCAGCCCCCACACGCATCGCGAATAACAGAACCAGAAGTGCCAACCACTTTGTTGTTTTCATTTCAGACGTGGAATTTTCTCGGCAAGCGAACATCCCTAGCGCCAGTCGTCGATACGCCGCCAGGTTCATCTCCCTGCCCGAGGCCGACATTCTGAAGCAGTGTCAAACTCCCATCCTCGTTCACTCTCTGTCGGCCAGCAACGTACAGGATATCTTTATCCTTTGATTTCAACTTCTGCCTTTCAGAACTCGGCACCGAGTGGACCCTTCACCGCGAAGCCCAGGCATGCAGAGAAGCCTTCTTGTCTTCCCTGTGACTCTGTGTCTCTGTGGTGATTCCTAAAACGGAGAAGGCCTGACCCCACGCGAGATCAGGCCGGCGACGACAGCCCTCCCTAAAACTGGAACCGCGCTCCAAACTGCATTCTGCGGAAGTTGTTGGTGGTTTGAGTGACCTGGCCCAAAGCTCCATCCCCCGATCCCAAATCCGGGAAGGCAAAGCGCTGATGATTGAAGGCATTGAACATTTCGGCGCGCACCTGCAGGAGTTTAGTCTCGCGGATCTTGAATTCTTTGGAGAGCGACGTATCCAGGTTGCGAATACCCTCGCCTCGTAAATTGGAGAAGTGGCGGGGTGCATTGCCCGGAATATTGTCGCCAGGATCGCCAAAACAATCCTGATTCAGGACACTCCCTCCCGACTTGGCCGCGTCACGATAGCTCAGGCCGGTCGAGAGTTGAGAGCAGATCACGTTTGGTCTTTGATTGCCGTCAACCAGCAGTCCGGCACTATTGAAGAGACCCAGTGGCTGTCCGGATTGCAGGGTAACCACACTGTTCAGTGCCCAGCCACCGACAATGGCATCCAACACACGGTTCATGCCGCCTCCGATCCATCGGTCTCTCCCGAAAGGAAGGTCCACAATGATGGCTGCAGTCAACCGATGAGGGGTGTCGTTCGAGCTGAGCGCATGCTCGGCTTTGAGATCGTCGAGCACCTGCGGGTTGTCGTACTGGAGGTTACCCAGCCAGGCGTTCCGTCCTGCAGAGGAATCATCGGTAGATTTGGAGAAGGTGTAGTTGCCTTCGAAGCTGATGTAATGGCTCGCTCGCTTCTGGAAGCGGATTTGTAGCGAGTGGTACCAGGAGTTGGCATTCAGTGTCGGCAGCCCCTCGAAGCCGCCGTCAAACTGCGGGTATGGTTCGAGCAGCAATTGTTGCGGAATGGTGTCATCAATGTAGCGGGAGTCGGACACATCAGCCGCGTTAAAAATCGGACTCGCCGGACACCATGAGCCCGTCATCACCGCAGCCGTGGTGAAGAAGCATTGGAAGGGATTAGCCACTTCTGTATTGAGATAATCTGATACAGCGGTGCTGGAGGGATCGTGAGTCGGATTGAGAGACGCTACCAACGCATTACGCAGTGACGAGGGAAGAAAGTTGCGGTTGCGGGTTGAAATGTTGGCTCCGGCCCAAGGCAAGTGCGTGCTGCGGTTCGCGGAGTAATCCACCCCTACGACAATTTGTCCCGGAAGCATGTGCTGAATGCCCAAGTTCCATTGGTATATCTCCGCATTGCGAACGGTGCCGGTGTCCAGGTCGCTTGAATTTCCAAATCCCCACTGCGCTAACTTGCCGTACGTGGTCCCCTGCGGAGACGCGAGGCCGGCGGGGAATGGGCTGGTACAAGTGGGCTGGATGGGTGAAGGTCCCAGGCACGCGTCCTGGGTGTCGAAATTGTCTTTGGTGAAGAACATAGAGGCGGTCTTCGCAAATGCTGGGCCGGCATACTGGAAGTTGGTGGCTACGTTCATTCCGTAGAAGACCCCAGCGCCACCTCGCAAAACAGTATTGTTCGCGAGTTGATAGGCGAACCCTAGACGTGGAGCAAAATTGTTTCGGTCTACCGGCGAGTTGCGACGGCTGGACGTTGGAAACAGCGAGGTGCCCCGGATTGCCCCGATTTGCCCAAATTGGGGAAACACTCTGGAGGCATCGCGATC
>Ga0209056_10004917_pt1 | contig 14017 bp, 12 predicted proteins | sample GraSoiAngelo_114_FD_185876 | JGI IMG/M metagenome (GOLD analysis project Ga0209056, IMG submission 185876) | Grasslands soil microbial communities from the Angelo Coastal Reserve, California, USA - 14_0903_13_40cm (SPAdes) (version 2) | ecosystem: Environmental > Terrestrial > Soil > Grasslands... | reverse complement strand
CTTCCAGGCGAGCGGGAGGACCAGTCCGGTCGAGCCCGTGTCGACGAGTGCGCTGAAGCGCTTCCTGCACGTCGGGTCACGGTGGTTCGTCACGGTGACCTGCACGAGGACTTTTCCCATCGCTGGCGGCCTCCTCGGGAAGAATGGCCGGACAGTGTCCATACCAGCACCTCCTTGCAATGCCTGGAATCGTCATATCATGGGCGCACATGCCCACCACGTCCCGCGGCCCCGGCCCCGTCGCTGCCGTGCACCGCATCTTCATCGTCACCGCGCTGCTCTGCGCGCTCGCCTACGCCGCCTGGGAGCTCCGCGAGATGGCCCGGACCGGAGAGGCTCTCGCCGGCCTGCGCGGCGCGCTGGCACTCCTCGTCGCGGCCGGCACCGGCGTCTACCTCCGCAGCCTGCGCGGCCTCGGCGCCAAGCTCACGCCGCGTGACTAGGGCGCCGTCTTCGGCCGTGAGCGGCACTATCTTGCCGCCGCGCCTGAGGCGGCGCTCGCACCGGCGGGCGCTCGCGCGGGGCACGCCGGTTGCTCCCTCCGCCGCTCGTGCTCCGTCGCCGGCCGCTCGCTTCCCTCGCCCAGGCGCTCGCCCTGCTGCTCGCCATGGCGCCGGTCGCCGGCGCCGGGAGCCTGCTGACGCCGGTCGCGCCCGTGCCGCACGCGCTGCCGCGCGGCGTGGCACGCGGCCGCACGCTGGCCCTCGGGCGGGCGGCGCTCGCGGAGCTGCGCACGCGGACGACGGCCGTGGTGCCGGACTTCCCCCTCGGCCGCGACGCGACGGCGGAGCTGGAGCTCCGGCGCTTCGAGCCGTTCGCGCCCGGGGCGCGCGTCGAGGCGGTGGACGGCGGCGGCGTGCGCGAGGTGAAGCTGCCCGACCACGTCTACTTCACGGGCACGGTGCGCGGCGAGCCCGATTCGCGCGTGCTCCTGGTCGCCGCGCGCGACCACGTGCGCGGTTTCGTGGCGGCACACGGCACGGTCTATCCCTTCGGGCCCGACCGTCGCGGCCGGCACCGGAGCTACGCGCTGCGCGATGTCGACCCGAGCGCCTACCCGCCGCCCGGGGCGTTCTGCGCCAACGACCTCCACCGCGACCAGGTCGGCTCGTTGCTGGTGAACCGGAGCGCACGCGTGGCCGCCGGCCTCGAGCCGCCCCCCATCGCGTTCACGTCCTCCGGGTTGGTCGAGGCCGATGCCGCCATCGAGACCGACCACGAGCTGTGGGCCAGGTTCGGCTCGGATGCGGGGACGCTCGACTACCTGGCGTCGCTCGCCGCCGCCTCCTCGGCGATCGACGAGCGCGACGTGAGCGTGCGCCTGCGCTTCTCCTACATCCGCCTCTGGCCGACGGCGTCCGATCCCTGGAGCGCCACCGCGACCGACCAGCAGCTCGACGAGGTGCGCAACTACTGGACCAACCCGGCCAACAACATGGACGCGATCGCCGGGCCGCACGCCCTGGTCCACTTCATCTCCGGCAAGAGCGTGCAGGGCGGGATCGCCTACATCGGCTCGGTGTGTGATCCGCGCTACTCCTTCGGGGTGTCGCAGGTCTACGGCCACTTCGACCTCTCCGACCCGACGCAGATCTGGGACGTGCTGGTGGTGACCCACGAGATCGGCCACAACCTCGGCACGCCCCACACCCACTGCTACAGCCCGCCGGTCGACGAGTGCTACGACCAGGAGCCCGGCTGCTACGCGGGGCCGGTCGTCTGCTCGCGCGGGACCATCATGAGCTACTGCCACCTGAGCTGCGGCGGCCTCTCCGACATCGACCTCGTATTCGGCGCCGCGGTGAGCGCCCAGATCCGCAGCACGGTGGCGACGGCGAGCTGTCTCGCGCCGGCCGGCGACTGCGGCAACGGTGTGCTCGAAGCGGGCGAGCAGTGCGACGACGGCAACACCGTCGCGGGCGACGGCTGCTCGCCGAGCTGCCGGCTCGAGGTGTGCGGCAACCACATCCTCGACCCCGGCGAGCAGTGCGACGACGGCAACACGGTCTCGGGCGACGGCTGCTCGGCGACCTGCCAGCGCGAGCCGCGCTGCGGGGACGGCGTCGTCGATGCGGGCGAGCAGTGCGACGACGGCAACACCGTGTCTGGGGACGGCTGCTCGGCCAGCTGCCAGCTCGAGCCGTGCAAGATCATGCGCTCCGGGCAGACGCTCTGGCTCAGCAGCCTGGTCTCGGTCCGGCACGGCGCCCCCGGCCGCGACCGCCTCTCGCTCAGGGCCGAGTTCGCCATCCCGAGTGCCTTCGGCACGCTCGACCCGGCCGCGACCGGCATGAGCCTCCTGGTCGAGGACGGGGCGGGCGGCTACAAGCTCGCGCTCACCCTCCCGCCGGGAGCGCACTGGATCGCGCGCCGCGGCCGCTGGCTCTACCGCGATCGGGCCGGCAGCGTGGGCGGCATCCGCAGGCTCGAGATCGCCAACGACAGCCGGGGCGGCGTGCCCGGGGTCAAGGTGAGCGTGACCGGGCGGAACGGCTCCTACCCGCTCGCCTTCGCCGATCTCCCGCTCGCGGTGACGATCCTGCTCGGCGACGCGACGGCCGGCCAGGCCGGCTCCTGCGGCCGGCGCAGCTTCGACGCCGGGTCGTGCAGCGGCACGCGCGGCGGGACCCGCCTGGTCTGCCACTGACGCCCGGCGGCGGTTTTCCGCCGCCTGAAGTTGTGCCAATCTACGCGCCGCTATGAGACACCAGCGGCAGCTCGTTCTCGTCGGTGCGCCCGCGCTCGCGCTCTGCCTCGTCGGCCCCGCGGCCGCCGGGAGCATCAGCATCTCGATCGCGCCCGTGGTCGAGCCGCGCGAGGGCGCGCTCTCGGCGCAGGTCAAGGTGAGCAACGTCGGAGACGAGACCGCCCAGTCGGTCGCCGCGGTCCTCGTCTTCGGCGAGCACAAGGCGCGGGGCGAGATCCATCCCTCGCTCGCGCCTGGCGCGTCGGTGGACGCGGCGCTGTCGCTGCCGGTGGGCGAGCTCGGCACCGGCCACTGGCCGTACCAGATCGCCATCGACTACACCGACGCCAACCAGTACCCGTTCCAGGCGATCCACGTGGGGCTGGTCACGGTCGGCAGCCCGCCCCCGGCGAAGGTGGCGGTGGCGGAGCTGAAGGCGAACCCCCTGTCGAGCTCGGGCACGCTCCGCATCCGCGTCAAGAACCTGGCCGGTGTGGTCCGCCAGGCATCGGTGAGCGTCGTGGCGCCGGAGGGGATCGAGGTGAGCGCGCCGGCGCAGGACCTGAGACTCGCCGCGTGGGAGGAGCGCACCGTGTCGGTGCCGATCGTCAACCGCACGGCGCTGGTCGGCAGCCGCTACCCGGTGTTCGCCGAGGTGCAGTACGACGACGAGGGCGTCCACCAGGCGGTGGCCGGGCAGGGGATAGTCGAGATCGAAGCCGCACACTCGTACTTCGAGGTGCGACGGACATGGTTCTGGATCGCGGCCGGGGTGCTCGTCGCGCTGTGGGTCGGGATCCTGCTGTGGCGGGGGCTGGCCGCCCGGAGCCGCCGCGCGGAGAGCCGCCCGTGATCGAGCGAAGCCGGCTCCGCCCGCTCGTCCGCACGCTCCTCGACCTGGCCGCGCTCGGCGCCGCGCTCGTGTTCCTCGTCTCGTACTTTCCCGCCTCCGTGATGCTCTCGACCACGACCACGAATGGCGGCGACATGGCCTCGCACGTGTACGCGGCCGCCTACATGCGGGACGTGCTCCTGCCGCACGGCCGCGTGACCGGCTGGTGCCCGGGGAACTACTGCGGCTTCCCGCTCTTCCAGTTCTACTTCCCTCTCCCGTTCATCGCGATCGCGCTCGCGTCCTACGTGATCCCGCTCAACGTCGCCTTCAAGCTGGGCTCGCAGCTCGGCACGTTCCTGCTGCCGGTGTGCGCGTACCTCTCGCTCCGCTTCGCGGCCGTGCCGTTTCCCGGACCCGCGCTGGCGGCGCTCGGCACGCTGCCCTTCATCTTCATGGAGGCGAACTCGATGTGGGGGGGCAACATCCCCTCCACGCTGGCCGGGGAGTTCGCCTTCTCGCTCGGGACGGCGCTCGCGGTGCTCTTCGTCGGCACGCTTCGGCACACGGTCGACACGCGCCGGGGGCACGCCTGGAACGGGCTCCTGGTGGCGCTGATCGGCCTGGCGCACGGCTACACGCTCCTCTGGGCGGGCTTCACGTCGCTCGCCGAGCTGGTCGCGCTGCGCGGCTGGTGGCGGCGGGTGGGGACGCTGGTCGCGGTCCACGGTCTCGCGATCCTCCTCCTCGGCTTCTGGCTCGTGCCGCTGCTCGCCTACGCGCCCTGGACGACGGTCTACAGCTACGTGTGGATCATCAACTCGTGGCGCGAGATCGTGCCGCCGATCCTGTGGCCGGCGGGGATCGTGGCGGTGCTCGCGACGCTCGCGATGGGCGTGCTGGCGTTCGTCAAGCGGGAGCCGTACCCGCGCGCGCTCGCGAGCCTGTGGGCCGGGACGCTGCTGGGCATCCTCTTCTACTTCACCGCGCGCACCTTCCACGTGGTCGACATCCGCTTCTTCCCCTTCCTCCAGCTCGGGCTCTGCCTGACGGCGGCCGCGGGCCTCGGCTACCTGGCCGGGCGCCTGCCGGCGCCCGAGATCTGGCCCGTGGTCGGCGCCTGCGCCATCCTCCCCTTCGTGCAGTCGCACGTGAGCTTCATCCCGTCTTGGATCAACTGGAACTACTCGGGCTTCGAGAAGAAGGTGCCGTGGCCGACCTTCCGCGACCTGAACGCGTATATCCGCGGGGACTTCCGCGACCCGCGCGTGGTCTACGAGCACTCGCCGGACCACGAGGCGCTCGGGACCGTCCGGGCGTTCGAGGATCTGCCGCTCTTCTCGGGACGCGCGACGCTCGAGGGCCTCTACATGCAGGCTTCGCCCACGGCGCCCTTCGTCTTCTACGTGCAGTCCGAGATCTCGAACGTCAACTCGTGCCCGTTCCCCGACTGGGGCTGCGCGCGCCTCGACTTCGATCACGGCGTCGATCACCTGCGCATGTTCAACGTCTCGCAGTACATCGTTCGCAGCCAGCAGGCGAAGGCCGCCGCGGCGCAGCACCCGGGGCTCGAGCTCAAGAAACGGGTCGGGCAGTACGAGATATATCGCTTGAAGGACAACGATGGCCGCTACGCGGTGCCTCTCGCGGTGGCCCCGGCGCTGGTCGTGACACCGGACTGGAAGTCGGCCGCCTACCGCTGGTTCAAGAGCGCGCGCCCGGACGATCCCGTGCCGGTCTTCGCGGAATCGGTGAGCGAGGAGGAGAAACGCATCTTCCCGCTGGTCTACGCGGACCTCCCGCGCGAGATCCCGCGTCAGCCCCTCGCCGGGCCGGCCGCGCTTGAGGAGCGGCTGGAGACCGACCGCATCACGGTGACCGGATGCTGGCCCGGCCATCCGGTCCTGATCCGCATCTCCTATCATCCGCGCTGGAAGGCGACGTCCGGCGAGCGCGTGTGGCTGGCCGGGCCGAGCTTCATGCTCGTCTTCCCGAAGGGGGAGCGGATCGAGCTCTACTTCGACGGGGACTGGCCGGTGACGCTCGGCCATCTGCTCACGGCCGCGGGCTGCGTCATCTTGCTGGCCGGCGTGCTGCCCGTCCGCCGCCGCGTGCTCGAGGCGCTGCGGCCCGTCCTCGACCTGCCGCCCATCCCGGCCGCGGCCGCGCTCGTCCTGGCGACGGGGCGCTGGAGGGGGCGCACGCGCGGCGCGGTGCTCGGCGCCGGGCTCGCCGCCGTCGCAGTCGTCTTCGGCCTCGCCGCGGTGGCCGCACGCGCCTCCGACGCGGACGGGACCTACCGCCGGGGGGAGGCGCTCTACGGCGCCGGGCGGTTTGCCGAGGCGGTGCCGTTCTTCGAGCGCGCGCGCCGGCTTGCGCCGCTCTCCATGTCGGCGATCCTTTCGACGTACTTCGAGGGCATGAGCCTCTACCGCCAGGAGCGCTGGGCGGAGGCCGCGCAGGTGTTCACCGATCTCGTCACGACCTTCCCCGAGGCGCAGGCGGCCGCCGAGTCGATGTATCACCTGGGCCTCTGCCGCGCGCGCCTCGGCAATCAGACCGGCGCGATCGAGGCGTGGAGAGACACCGAGCAGAGCTACGCCGGCACGCCCTGGGCCAAGTACGCCGGCGAGCGCCTCGCCGAGGTGGCGGCGAAGGGGACGGGCGGCTGACCGCGTTCACCGTCGGCATACCCGTCTACAACGAGGGGTCGACAACACCGAGCGCCTGCTCGACTTCCTGGACCGGCTCGGGCGCGACTACGAGGTCATAATCGGCTCGAACGGCTCGACCGACTCGACCACCGCACTCGGCGTCGACCTCTCGCGCCGCTTCAAGTCGGTGACGTTCTTTCACCTCCCGCAGCGCGGCGTCGGGCTCGCCTTCCGGGAGTTCGTCCGCCGCGCCATCCCTTCCTGATCTCGCTCGACATGGATCTCTCGGTCGACCTCTCCTTCGTGCCGACCGCGCTCGATCTGCTCGAGACCAACGACATCGTCGTCGGCTCGAAGAAGCTCGGGAACCAGAGCCGCTCCCTCTTCCGCCGGCTCGGCTCCGAGCTCTTCCTGCGCGCGATGCGGCTGCTCCTCGGCATCGCCTACGAGGGCTACTCGATCGCGGCCAAGGCCTTCCCGGGTGGCAACACTCCGGCGCTTCATCGACCGCATCGACGTGGGCTCCTCGTACGTGCTCGAGATCTGCTTCCTCACCCACCGCGCGGGCGGCCACGTCACCCAGGTGCCGGTCTCATGCGAGGACTGGCGCGCCTCGAAGTTCAACCTCCTGCACGAGGCGTTCTACAAGTACCGGCATCTCCTCGGGCTCTGGCTGCGCTACCGGCGGGGCGTCGACTAGCCGAGCGGGTCCGGCGCGCGCTAGGTGTCGCGCTCGAGGTTGATCTCTTCGGTCACGACGTACAGCGGCCGCCCCTTGATCTCGTCCTGCATCCGGCTCAGGTACTCACCGATCACGCCGAGCGTGAAGAGCTGGACGCCGCCGAGGAACAGGATCGTCACCATGGTTGAGGTCCAGCCGCGCACCGTGTGACCCGTCCAGTGCTGGTAGAGGCCGTAGGCGAGCACGCCGAACGACACCGCGATCGCGAGGAAGCCCAGGTCGAGCGCGGCGCGCAGGGGCTTGTCGGAGAACGAGATGATGCCGTCCCAGGAGAAGCGGATCATCTTCCGGAGCGGGTACTTCGTCTCGCCCGCGCGCCGCGGGTTCCGCACGTACCCGATCGCCACCTGCTGGAAGCCGACCCAGCTCACCAGGCCGCGCAGGAACCGGTTGTGCTCGCCCATGCGGTTCAGCTCGTTGGCCACGCGGCGGTCGATCAGGCGAAAGTCGCCGGTGTTCCGTGGGATGCGGATGCCGGCCAACCGGTCGAGCAGGCGATAGAAGAGCGCGGCGGTGGCCCGCTTGAACCAGGTCTCCCCCTCGCGCTCCTCGCGGCGCGCAAAGACCACCTGGTTCCCCGCCTCCCACAGCGCCACCATGCGCGGGATGAGCGACGGCGGGTCCTGCAGGTCGGCGTCGATCGTGACGACCGCATCGCCCCGCGCTCGCCGAATGCCGGCGGTGATCGCGACCTGGTGCCCGAAGTTGCGCGAGAAGCGGATGAGCTTCGCGCACGGGTCGGCGCCTGCCAGCCGGCGCAGGATCGCGCCCGTGCCGTCGGAGCTGCCGTCGTCGACGAAGATCAGCTCGTAGCGGTAGGCCGGCAGGTCGCGCAGTACGCGCGTCAGCTCGTCGTACGTCTGCTCGATCACCGCCTCCTCGCAGTAGACGGGCACGACGACGGAGATCCGCTTCTGGCTTTCCATGGGCGCCCCGCTCATCAGCGGATTCCGAGCCGCTTCCGCAGCCGCTCGAACCAGCCGGCCTGGGCGTCCAGCATGGCGAGCTGCTCCGCGGCGTACCGGCCGAGCGTCTCCTCGCGCGGGAACTGCCGCCGCACGGTCTCGAAGGCTTCACGCGCCCGGTCGTGGTCGCCCAGCGCCGCGTACGAGACCCCGATGTGGTAGTAGGCGGCCGGGACCCAGCGGCCGGCCGGACGTCGCCGCACGAGCTCCTCGAAGCCCGCGATCGTCTCCTGCCACCGGCCCTCGCGGAAGAGACAGATGGTGTAGAAGTACTCCGCGTCCTCGGCGAACGCCGAGGCCGGGAAGTCGGTGAGGACGGTGCGGAAATAGGGCGCGGCCTCCGTGGGCTTCCCTTCGTGGAACCATGCCATGCCCGTCTTGAAGAGCTCCTCGGGGCCCCGGCCGCTCTCGAACCGGTCGGCCGGCTTCGGCTGCGTCGGCGGGATCGGCTGCGTGAGCTTCGAGAGGCGCACCGACTCGGGCAGCGGGTGGTAGGCGAGCGGACCGTAGTCCTTCAGGACCTTCCACGCGGGGAGGAGCCCGCTTGGAAGAGCGCGAGCCGAAAGCCGTCGCGAATCGCGCTGTAGTGCGCGCAGCTTCCGAAGCCGGTCAGCAGAAACGTCCCCGGCGCGAAGTCGGACTGCCGCCGCTGGAGCCACGCCTCGTAGTCGCGCGCGTTGTCTAAGACCAGGGGAATCTGCACCACTTGGACCTCCCGGGCGAAATCGTTGAGGTAGACGCTCGAGAGGAAATAGGCGAGCCAGCCCTCGGTGACGAGCATTGGCGGGCGCCGCGCGCGGACCTCGCGGACGACCGCCATCAACGTCGCCCGGTACGCGCGGCTCGGCGCGGTCGCCTCCGCGGCCTGATGCAAGTTGAGGCTGGTGAGGGCGAGGAGCCCGGCCACCGCGAGCCAGGCGGCGCGCGCGGGCACGAGGTCGAGGACCATCTTCACGAGATGGAGCGTCATCGGGAAGGACAGCAGCGCCAGATAGCGGAAGATGCGCGGCATCGAGTAGTAGCGGTCGAACGCGACCGAGTTGGGGAAGAACTCGAGCAGGAGGGCGAACGAGGCGTAGGAGCCGAAGAGCGCCCAGTCGCGCGCGTCCATGTGGTAACTGACGCCGAGCCGGCGCGCGAACGTTCCGGCGAGCTTCAGCACGAGCCCCAGCCCCACGAGGTAGGGGACGCTGCCGAAGAGCGTCGTACCGAACTCCGAGCCGTGCAGGAGCTGATCGGGGTAGATGCGGAGGACGCGGGCTAGATCGCCGGGCTCCACCGGATACGTGGCGGCGGCGTGGGACCAGATGAAGGGCAGCCAGTAACCCGTCCGCTGCTTCCAGCACGCGCAGGTCGCGCCGTGCAAGACGAGCGAGGCGAGCGCGACGACGACGACGCCGCGCTACCGGCCGCACCGCCACGCCTCGACCAGGTAGTGGACACCGAGAGCGGGGAGGAAGTAGACGACCCAGAGCTTCACGTAGAAGCCGAGCCAGCCGAGGAGCGCGACGACGAGCCCCTGCCGCACCGGTCGCTCGTCGAGCACCACCAGGGCTACCATCGCCAGGCCGACCAGCCAGGCGAGGATCACGTCGTTCGCGCGCACGGTGCCCATCAGAATCTCGAACGGCGCCGCGGCGATCATGAGCGCGGCCGCGAACGCCGGGAGGAGCGCGTAGCCCCAGCGGAGGAGCATCGCGTAACCGACCACGCTCAGCGAGGCGGACATGAGGACGGTCGTCACGAAGAAGCCGAACTCCGAAATGCCGAAGAGCTTGAACGCGGCGACGTTGAACAGCCAGGTACCGAAGCGCAGCTGGAACTGGCCGGACAGCGCGGGGCCGCTGGCGAACACGTGCAGGGAGGTCCAGAGCTCCTGGCGGTCGTCGCAAAGGACGAAGCCGGAGAAGAGCACGACGCGCAGCGCGCACGCCCACGCCAGGATCACGGCCGGCAGCACGACGCGCCGGAGGAGCGCCGGCCATCTGCTCGCCGCGACGGGCGTCGGCGAGGAATCGGTGCTGGAGATGTCCATACCGCAGGCTAGCTAGCAGACATTTCTCACCGTAGAAAATCGCACCGGCCGGGCCCACATCTGCTAGACAGTTCTGCGCCAACATTAAACTTCCAGCAGGAGGGGCGGGGCGGTGCGCGCAGACTGTACGGAAGAGCAGCTCGTTTTCCAAGGGGTCGGCGGCAGGTGGTGGCCCGCTTCGACGGGGGCCGGATCACCTCGGACGCGGGCATCCTGTTGCTGCGGGAGGTCCCGACCGCGACGTCCGATAGGACGGAGTGGGACCCGATCTGCCTGACGCACGACCTCTTGAAGCTGTTTCGACGGCCTACCGGGCTAGCGGGGGCCCGCCCTTGAGCACGTAGAACGTGTGGTCGGTGCTGCCGAAGTAGATGCGGCCGTTCGCGATCGCCGGCGAGCTGGAGATGACCCCTCCCGTCGTCCACGATGCGAGCTGCGCGCCCGTCGCCTCGTCGTACACCCGAAGGTCATGGCTGGTGCCGATGAAGACCATGCCGTTGGCGATGCCTGGACCGCCTAACTGATAGTCGGAACCGGCGTGCTGCCACACCGTGTTCCCGGTGGCGCCGTCGATGGCGATCGACGCGCTCGGGTGGGAGGCGTAGATGCCCAGGTTCAGGAACAGCCGGCCGTGGGCGTTGCCCGGCGGGGAGAAGATCCCGCCGCAGCCTAAGTTGCACGCGCCGTTGAGGTCCCGGATCCAGACGACCTGTCCGTTGCTGCGGTCGAGGCAATAGAGCCTGCCGTCCTTCGACCCGGTGGCCACGAGGTCGCGCCCGCCCGCCGTGAAGAGCGTCGGCCCGGACCCGCCGAAGTCGCGGTCCGTCACGTCGCCGGGGATGGCCTGGTAGGTCCAGACTTCGCTGCCGGTGGTCGCGTCGAGGGCGACGATCGAGTCCGTGTGGTCTCCCGGCGTGTCGGGCGGTATCGGGTCGCCGCAGCCGGGGTTCCCGTTCGGCGGATTACCCGTCGAGAAGAGGACGAGGTTGCGAACGGCGTCGATGGCCGGGGTTTGCCAGATTCCCCCCCCGACATAGCCTGGAGGCACCGCGTCCCAGTTCCAGAGGAGCGCGCCGGTCATCTCGTCGAAGGCCTGCATCTTGCCGACCGTGCACGGGTTGTCGAGGGTGCCGTTCGAAAGGCCGGCATAGACGCGGCCATTGTAGACCACGGGCGAGCAGAAGCCGGCGTCCTGCGGGGGAGCGAGGGCCGTCCACACCGGCACACGGTTGACGAGGTCGTACTTGACGAGGTTGCCGGAGGCGTCCTGGTAGTAGATGAAGTCGCCCTCCACCGTCGGGGTGGAGTAGGCGCCCGATCCGTAGGCGTTGCTGCCCAGGGCGAGCTGGTCGAGGACCGCGCCGGTGTCATTGTTCAGCACCCAGAGGGTGCCGCTGCTGTCCCCGACGAAGACGCGGCTGCCGGAGACGGACGGCGACTCGTAGATCTCGCCGTTCGTCGTGAACTGCCAGAGCAGATTCAGCCGCTTGACGGTGCCCTTGGTGAGGGTTTTTTCCTGGTCGTTGAAGGCGGTGTTGCCGAGGTCGAGGTGGAACTTGTTCCAGTTGACCGTGGGAGACGGTTGAGGCTTGGCCGTGGGCGTCGGCGTCGCGGCGACGAGGATGAGTGCGGAGGCGGCGGCGATGCCCGCGACGAGTCCCTGGCCCGCTGAGGCCACGCGCTGAGGCATGGAAATCCCTTTCTTCCGAACGAGCAGTGACGGATCGGGTTCGGATCCCTTCGCGCGACTCTGCGGAAAGTGACAGAAGGAAGGCCGGAAGGCCGCTGTCTAGCGGCGACAGGAAGACCTGTCAAGCCAGCGACCGCTCAGGCGGAGGTCACCGCGGTCGCGTCCAACGTCGGCTCGGGTGGTCGGCAGTGCTGAGCAGTCCGTAGCTCGCGCCTCGCGGACGCAGATAGCGGATATTAGCGGCCTTTCTCGGGCCAAGGCGAGATATACGGCGACCGCTTCATCACCGAGCGCGGCTTCTCGTGCATGGCCAACGTCCTGCTGAAGCTCCCGCCCCTCGCCCCGATCGTCACGGAAGTGCCCCTCGTCCTGCGCTACGATCGAAGCAGGGGGAGAGCAAGATGCGCGTCGGCAGCACCGTCTGGCGCTCGGCTCGGGCTCGCCCTCCGTCGGCGCCTCGGGCGGATGGACTAGCTAGCTAGGCCCGACGTACCGGAGGGGTGCTGCAGTCGGTCGCGTCGTCGAGGAATGCCTCGAGGTCGCAACGGAGCGCCACCTCCGCGCAGTGGTTCATGTTGCGGTCCATGGGATAGACCTGCGCCATGCCGAGCATACCGATCCCCGGCGACCAGCCGCTGAAGGGCGGGATGCGGTCCCGGAATCCGAGATCGTAGAGCGGGGAGGCGACCGCGGTCCGGAAGACGAACTTCCGCTCGACCAGGCTCGCGTCGAACCCCGGGTAGAGCCGCGCGAGCGAGGGGAGATGGAGGCGCAGCAGGTCCTCCGAACGCAGGCGCATGTAGGGATGGTCGGGGCGGAGGTAGTTGATCACGTAGAGGAGGCGCTGGCCGCCGTAGTGCTCGGGCGGGACCAGGTTGGTGTGCTCGATGCATCCCCCGAAGGTGACCTCGGGATCGAGGTTGTTGATCCAGTAGAAGTCGCTGAGGCGCCGCTTCACGAACAGGATGAGGCAGCAGGCGGCGACGTACTCGATCCGGCTCGCGAGTCGGGTGACCATCTCCTCGGGCGGCTCGAGGATGCGCGCGAGCTGCGCAGGCGGCGCGGTCCAGATGATGCGGTCGAAGACCTCGGCGCCGCGCGAGGTGTGGACGCGGAACCGCCTGGGGCCGAGCCGCTCGATCCGCTGCACCTCGTGATGCAGCCTGACTAGCACGCCGCGCTCCTCGAGCCGCACCATCATCGCCTGCATGAGCCGGGCGAAGCCCCCGCGCAGATAGCCCAGCGTCTCCACCCCCTTCTCGCGCGAGCGCGATCGAGGGTAGATCCGGCCCCAGAGGAAGGCTGCCGGGATGCGGGCGTACGCGTCACCGAACTTCGCCTTGAGGAGCGGCTCCCAGAGACCTCGGTAGCCGCGGAGGCAGGAGCGCGACGCGAAGAACTCCTCGCACGTCATCGCATCGAACTGGTCCCAGTCGCTCGTCTTCTGGAAGACGCGGAGGCTGAGCCCCATCTTGAGCCGCTCGAGGAGCCCACCGATCGGCCGGCAACGCAGGAGCTCGAGCGGCGTGCCGAACGGCCAGACGCGACCGTCGGCGAACAGCCCGGAGCGGCTCGTCTGCCAGATCAGGTCCGCGCCCAGGCCGAGCTCCTCGATGAACCGCACGATGTGCAGGTCGGAGCGGAAGAGGTGATGGTAGAATTTCTCCAGCCACACCCCCTCCATCCCGGGAAACGGGAACCCGGCGGCGAGACCGCCCGCGCTCGACGCCTCGTAGAGAACGATCTCGTGGCCGCTCTCGGCGAGCCGCGTCGCGGCCGTGAGCCCCGTGATCCCGCCCCCGACGAGGGCGACCCTCATCGCTCCCGGTCCAGCAGCGGCGCCGCAGGCGGCGTGTGGGCGAGCCGCTCGGCGAGGCTGCGCGAGACGCCGAGCGTGTCGCGCACCGTCCACATCGGGCGCTGCTTCACGTCCTCGTAGATGCGCCCGATGTACTCACCGATGATGCCCAGGCACAGGAGCTGGATGCCGCCCAGGAAGAGCACCGCAATCACCGTGGTCGCGAACCCCGGCACGGGCTCGAGACCGATGCGGGCGAACTGCTTGGCGAAGATGCGCTGCAGGAGCGTGAAGAGCGCTCCCAGGAAGGCGACCATGGACACGCAGCCCCCGAAGTACGTCGCGAGCCGCAGCGGCTGGCTCGAGAAGCTGAACACCCCGTCGACGGCGAGCTCGACGAGCCTCCGAACCGTGTACTTCGTCTCTCCCCCTGCGCGCCCGTGGCGCTCGTAGGGGACGGCAGCCTTTCGGTAGCCGATCCACGAGCGCAGCCCGCGGATGAAGCGGCGGCGCTCGGGCATCCTCTTCAGCAGATCGACCACGCGCCGATCCATCACGCAGAAGTCGCCGGAGTCGAGAGGAATGTCGATCTCCGAAAGGCGGGAGAGGAGGCGA
>Ga0209056_10004914_pt1 | contig 14020 bp, 10 predicted proteins | sample GraSoiAngelo_114_FD_185876 | JGI IMG/M metagenome (GOLD analysis project Ga0209056, IMG submission 185876) | Grasslands soil microbial communities from the Angelo Coastal Reserve, California, USA - 14_0903_13_40cm (SPAdes) (version 2) | ecosystem: Environmental > Terrestrial > Soil > Grasslands... | reverse complement strand
CGATGAACAGGAATTGGCGATCATCGCGTTCATAAGAGATATCGACCGAGTCTCGCGTAGTTCCCGGCAACTCGCTCACGATTGCTCGCTCGCTCTGCACGATCGCATTAATCAGCGAGGATTTACCGACGTTCGGGCGGCCGATGATGGCAATGGCAACTGGTGGAGGGTTAAAGGTTGAGGGTTGAGCGATGGATTCCGCGGGCGAGGGGAGCAATTGGTCAACGATGCCGAACAGCTCCGAGATGCCGCGATTATGCTCAGCGCTGATCGAGACGATTTTTTCAAAGCCTAACGAGTCGAACTCAGCCGCCAGCGGCTCGTGTTTGTCATTGTCGATCTTGTTAACGACAAGCACGATCGGCTTTCGCGATTTGCGGAGCCTACGCGCGAGATCCTGGTCGTTTGGCGATAGGCCATCCTTAGCATCGACAACAAACAGGAGGAGATCGCTTTCGTGCAGCGCGTCTTCCGCGGTGCGGCGCACCTGCGCGGTGAGGTCCTTTTCTCCCGCGCCAAAAATTCCACCGGTGTCCCAAAGCGTGAACGGCCGTTCTCCGCGCGAACAGATTGCCACGATTCGATCGCGCGTGATGCCGGGCTGATCGTGAACGATTGCGATTTTGCGACCGATTAGGCGATTAAAGAGCGCAGATTTTCCGACATTCGGACGTCCAATGATCGCGACGTTCGGCAGTTTTGCCCGTCCTTTCATCGCACGAAAATCGAGAGTTAGTCCGCGCCAGCGTGCGCATGTCCCTCAGCTTGCAGCTGACGCACGCCTTCCATCACGTAGATGACGCCAGAAACAAGAGTAAAAATGCCGGCGACGAAGACAACGAAGATGAGAGGAAGGAAGTGAAGCTGCAACATCACCCAGGCGATAGCGCACATTTGGCAAACGGTTGCTACTTTTCCGGTCCAACTTGGTTTTATCCGCATTTTATTGCCGATGAAATAGTGCAGGATGATGGCACCGACCAGAATGACGGCGTCGCGCGTGATAACGAGAACGGGAAACCATGCCGGAAATCTGCCGTAATCGGGATCGACTTCGCTCCAGTTGCTTATGCTCAAGGTGATGATGCCGCTGAGCAACAATCCCTTGTCCGCAATCGGATCGAGAATCGCACCGAGCGCGCTCCGCTGTTTGTAGCGCCGGGCGATGTAACCGTCGAGTCCGTCGCTGACCGCCGCGATCAGAAAAATGGCAATCGCCGTGAAACGTTGCCACTCGAGAGGATCGTGACGTTGGATGCTTTGGCCATAATAAATCGCCATGGTGACGAACGCCGGGATCATGAGGATGCGAACGACAGTGATCTTATTGGCAGTCGTCATCGGCTTTTACTGTAGCGGCGCTCTGTGAGCGTCGACAGTTTCTTTTCCAGCTTCTATGCGGGCGGCTGTTGCAACGCGGTTACAATCTGAACGCGATGTCTCTAGCGTGTGGCAACCGCGGGAGGCTCCCCCTCTATGTTAGTACTACGCAGATAACGGCGGCGGCTGGGACGTGCCCGATCTCGTGGAAAACAAGGGAGCGGCACATCTGGAAGTGCCGCTCCGAGGGGAAAACAGCCGCGTGTGATCCCTTGCTCCAAAGGTACATACGGCGTTGGCGGGTCGAAGTTCCAGGCTTTTTCGAAAACTGAGGCTGTTCCTTGCGCCAGACAATGTGAATTGTAGGAAAAGCGCTTAATGCACTCCGGCTCGGAACCTTGCCGTTGTCAAAAGAAGGCAGGCGACGCGCCTGCCCTACAAAAAATCAATCACCCGGCGCATAAATCATTTCATTTTGGCGTAATCACTTCTCGTGACTACACTTCTCAGCCGTTAAAGCCGCCGATGTGGCGAAATGGCAGACGCAACGGACTTAAAATCCGTTCCTGCGAAAAGCGGGGTATGGGTTCGAATCCCATCATCGGCACTTCTATCAAAACTGTGAATGGTTAAATCGTTACACCGTTACATCGGGAGATCGAATCACGCATCACGATTCACGAATCACGATGCCGCTTAGCTCGCGCAATCCTGTCTAGAAGAATGGAACGTCCGCTTTTCATTCCACTGATTCTCGGCACTGCGCGCCAGGGCCGGGAAAGCGAACACGCCGCGCGCTTTGTCTTTGATCAGACAAAAAAGCGCGCTGGCGTGGAATCGGAATTCATCGATGTGCGCGCGCTGCCGATGAAACTCGACGACGCCGGCGAGCAGATGAAGGACCCGAAATTTTCGGCCGCGATCGAGCGCTGCGACGGTCTCATCATCGTCACGCCGGAGTACAATCACAGTTTCCCCGGGCTGCTGAAGCACGCGCTCGACATGAATTTGAAGGAATACATCCACAAAGCGGTCGGGATTTGCGGCGTATCGGCCGGAGCTTTGGGCGGCGCCCGCGTGATCGAAACTCTTTTACCCGTCATGCGCGAGCTGGGATTGGTCACGATTTTTGAAGACGTTAACTTCGGTCGGATCGGGACGCTCTTCGATGAACGCGGGAAGTTGCTCGACGAGAACTTTGTCCGCCGCGTCGACACATTCTTAAACGAACTGATCTGGATGTCGCGCGTGCTCCGCCATGGCCGCGAAAACATCGCCCCAGTCTGATTCCCACAAGGGCGAGACACTGTATTTACACCAGTCGTTCCGATGGTAGATTTTCCGGCGCGGCCGTGTTTTGACCGCAACGCCATTCGCAATTTCCAATGGAGCAGAATCCGCCACCACCGTTTCCTTCGCCCGAGGAGTTGAAGACGAAGATCACCGAGTTCATGAAACAGAACTTCGGAGATCGCGTCTCGGTCGCGGCTTTTCCAGCGCCCGAGCCGGCGGAGGCCGAGACCGAAGAAAAGCCGGAGAAGATCGACAATCAGGAGTTCGAGTTCAATTTTTTGCCGCGCGATATCAAGGCGCACCTCGACCGGTTCGTGATCAAGCAGGACGAAGCGAAGAAGGTGCTCGCAATCGCGGTCTGCGATCATTACAACCACGCGAAATATTTGCGCCAGCTCGAGAAGGAAAATCCGAAACGGGCTGAGCTGACCGAGTACGCCAAACAAAATGTGATCCTGGTCGGACCGACCGGCGTTGGGAAAACGTATCTGATCAAGCACATCGCGGATTTGATCAAAGTGCCGTTCGTGAAAGCGGACGCAACCAAGTTCAGCGAGACCGGTTACGTCGGCGGCGACGTGGAAGATTTGGTGCGCGAACTGGTGCACAAGGCCAACAGCGACGTAAACCTGGCGCAGTTCGGCATCATTTACATCGACGAGATCGACAAGATCGCCTCGGCTGGAAATTTAATCGGGCGTGACGTGAGCGGCCGCGGGGTTCAAACCACGTTGCTGAAATTAATGGAAGAAACCGAAGTGCCGGTTCGGAGCATGAACGATCTCCAGTCGCAATTGCAGGCGGCGTTCGAATTCCAACGAAAGGGCAAAGCCAAGCGGGAGACGATCAACACCCGCCACATTCTTTTCGTGGTCAGCGGCGCGTTTGAAAAATTGAAAGAGCAAGTCGCGCGGCGCGTGCGTCAGGGACAGATCGGTTTCCGGGCGGAGCCGGTCCAGGTGATGGACAACGAATTGTTTCAACACGTCACGACGAAGGATTTTGTGGAGTACGGCTTCGAACCGGAATTCATCGGGCGCTTGCCGGTGCGCGTGGTTTGTCTCGATCTCGACGCTGATGATCTGTTTAAGATCATGAAATTTTCCGAAGGCAGTTTGCTTAGGCAATACGAGCGCGCCTTCCGCGCCTACGGGATCGACATCAGTTTCGATGATGAGTCACTACGCTTGATCGCCGAAGCTGCTGCCGCGGAGAGAACCGGCGCGCGGGGATTGCTCACCGTGTTCGAAAAATTGTTTCGCGATTACAAATATTACCTGGCCGGGTCAGGATTGAGCCAGCTTCGGGTCACGGCCGAGCTGGTACGCGAGCCCAAGCGCGTCCTTGATCGCCTCATGGCCGAAGGCGAAAAACAGGAAGCAAAAATGCTGGAAGCCGCGGCCCGGCAGTTCGCGGAGACCTTTGGCAAAGAGCACGGACTTGAAATTGTTTTTGACGACTCGGCCTTACGGCGTTTGGTGGAACGCGCCCAAGCCGAGCGGATAAACATGAACGATCTCTGCGCCCATCTGTTCAAGGATTACCAATTTGGATTGAGCCTGGTGAAAAAGAACACTGGCCGGACAAAGTTTGTCCTCGGGGCTGAAGGGATTGACGCGCCGGACAAATGTTTGAGTGAGCTGGTAGTGCAGTCATATTATCCAGACGCCGGGAGTGCGAAGTCCTGATTTCTTTCATGAAACCTCCGCTTCTAGCCACTTTGATCATCGGCATTTTTGTCGTGGTCGTCGTCAGCGCGATGCATCTCAGTCCGCAATTGCAGCACTTTGAATCGCGGGTCGCGGATTATATTTCTCCTTACAGCGCGGCCACGCACATCGTGCCCAAGCAATGGCAATACGTGTTCGTGTCGATCTTATCGTTCGGCGTCGCGGCGTTGACGGTGACAAGTTTGCGACGCGGCCGGATCGCTTTGCTGGCGGTCGGATTATTGATCGAGCTCGCGGCCGTTTCGTGGATTTGCTCGCTCTACCGGGTTTTTTTTCAACCGCTGCCGTCGATGTTCGCGGTCGCGATCGCGTTTATCGTGGCCGACCGTTACACCGCCATCACGCAACGCGGTCGTGCTGTAACCGCGCGCGCGTTTTTCAGTGATCGGTTATCGAAGGAACAAGTTCAGCGCATGATCGCGGGCGACATTCCGTTTGATCCGGAAGCGAAGACTTATGAAACGACCGTGGTGGTTTGCGACGTCGCGAACAAATACGATCTCGCGGAAGATTGTGAGCCGCCGGTATTCGGCAAAATTACCGAAGAATTTATTCGGCGGGCGACGGATGTTTTCATGCAAGCGGGCGCGTACATTCAGACGGCCGATGCCGAGGGTGTGGTGGCGCTCTTTGGTTTTCCCGAAACAGACGCACATCATGGCGACAAAGCAGTGCGCGTGGCATTGGACGTGGTCGACCAATTTCATCAGGCACGCATCGGCAATGGCGAAGCGAAATGCGATGTGCACCTTGGCGTAAGCTCCGGGACAATGATTGTTGCGCCGTTTCAAAATGGTGAGCGGTCGGGATTGATCACGAGCGGTGAACCGGTTGAACTCGCACGGCGTTTTTGTGTGGCGAACCGTTTTTATGGTTCGCGGGTTTTGATCGGACCACGAACGTTTGAACTGGCGAGCAGATACATTGTCGCACGTCCGATTGATTTTCTCAGCGGTGTGAATTCGCGCGAGCGCCACGAAATTTACGAACCTCTCTGGCCTGCGGCGGAGGCGAAACCCGAACAGTTGGCGCGACGCGATTGTTTCTGGAACGGCGTGGTGTTTTATCGCGAGAAACGCTGGGCTGAGGCGTATTCCGAATTTCAAAAGGCGCGTGGGCCCAACGAGGAAGAAGACGCGCCGCTGCAATTGTATCTCCGCCGCCTTGAGCCGCTCGCGCTGAATCTGGCCGAAATGCCGATGAGGCAGGGGTAAGCACGGGCGCGTTTTGAGAAAGACGGAATATCCACCCGCACTGCGGGATTTGATCGCGCAACTTCGACAAATGCCAGGGGTCGGCCCGCGCTCGGCCGAACGGATCGCGCTCTGGATGGTGCAAGCGCGCGGCGGTCAGCCCGAACAAATCGCGCGTGCCATTTCCGAAACGCGCCGCGGAATTCATCCGTGCAAGCTTTGCAGCTATTTCGCCACGAACGAACTCTGCGATATCTGTTCGGATTCGTCGCGCGCGGTCGAGTTGCTCTGCGTGGTCGAACAACCGACCGATATTTTGCCGCTCGAAAAAACCGGCGCGTTCCGCGGACGCTATCATTCGTTAGGCGGACGGATCTCGCCACTCGATCATATCGGTCCGGAAGATTTGCGGATCAAAGAACTCCTCGAGCGGATCGAGAAAGAAAAGTTTAGCGAAATCATCTTCGCGCTCGCTGCCGATGTCGAAGGCGAAGCGACTACGAACTACCTGGTCGATCTTTTGAAAGACAAACCGATCGCGCTCACGCGCATCGCGCGCGGTTTGCCGGCGGGGGCGGGTTTGGAATCTGCCGACGAGCTAACGTTGCAGCAGGCCCTTACAGGCAGAACAAAGCTTGCGCGATGACCCGAGATGATCTTAGCGAGCGTCGCCTTTTGGGAACATGACCTTTTCGGGTGCGGCATTGAGAGCGGCGAGTAATTTTGGAATTAATCGACTCTTGATCGGGCCGGCTTCGCGCGGCGCCACCAGATAACGGACGATCGCGTCGATCCAGGTCACTTCATCGACTCGAAAAATCACGCGCGGATGTTCGCGCACCTCGAGTTCATCTACCGGAGTGCGCGCGAGCAGACCGCGGTAAACTGAAACCCGTTCCATCATTTCCTTTCCGAGTTCTTCGGTGACGATCCGCTGCATCGTCTCGGCGACGAATTTTAAATCGCTCTGGTAGGCGACTTGGAATTTAATTTCGTTCCAAATGTAGGGAAAAAGCGGCCAGGAATAATTCCAAACGATTTCATCGAGCACCTTTTCATTCGGGAACCGGATGACCCGGCCGCTGGGATGGTCGCCGGAAATGTATTGACCGCCAAATTCCCAGAGCGTGGTATCGAGATAACCGACGTCGATCACGTCGCCAGTGGCATCGCCAATTTTAATGCGATCACCAACGCGAAACGGTTGCCGAACAAGAATAAAAATCCAGGCGATGAAACTTTTCATCGGGGTTTGCACGGCCAGGCCGATGATGATCGAACCGATGCCGAGCGCGGTGAGCGCGCCGTACCAATTCACAAACACGACTGAGATGACGATGACCGCGATTAACAATCCGGCGAGGAGGAGCAGAATACGTCGAAGAGTGAAACGAGTGGCCGAATCCTCGATTCGCCCGATGGCATAAACTCTGACGGACTTGGCAGCCGCTAAGACGATAACAACCAGGGCGAATCCGCGCAGAAAACGGCGGGCCAAATCTGCGTCTGATTGAGGAAACGGAATCAGCTTCGAGCCGATAAGGTAGTAAAAGACGGCGCAGCCGATCAGGAGCAAAGCGTGAGTGACAAACCAAAATTTGTCGGTCGTTGCAGCCTTGACTTTTTTTTCGGCTTTCTGCTCTTCAGTACGTTCGAGTTCTTTGCGGACTTCCGGTTTCTTGGCGATTTCCTCGGCGGTTTCCGTCTCAGGCATCAATATTAATTCGCACGCGCAAACACATTTGCGCGCCGAGTAGATGTCGATCGATGTCTTGTAGCCGCTTCGCTGTGCGAAGCGTGCGCGTCGCCCACAGGGCGACGGCTACATATTCTAGGATAGTTAGGCCGTTTCCAGCCAGGCGCGTAACACTTCAGCAATGCTCCAGGCTTGCGCGATGCAACCGCCGGCGTTATGCGGCTCGCGGGCATCGAACACTTCACTAATCGTTCCGATACCGGCGTCGTTCAAATGTTCCGGAAAACGTTCGAGAAATTTGCGAGCAGCAGACCGATCGTGCGGATGCACTTTGAGCCAGGCGTCAATGAACGGACCGATAAGCCAGGCCCAGACCGTGCCTTGATGATACGCGCCGTCGCGCGATCGCAGGTCACCGCCGTAAATTGGTTTGTAATTGGGATCATCGGGCGAGAGCGAGCGGAGTCCAACTGGCGTGACCAATTTTTTTTCGGCGATTTCCACGACCGATCGCCAGCGCTCCGGATTCAGTACCGGATGATCGAGTGAAATGGCGAAGAGCTGGTTCGGCCGGCACGAAATATCGAAGGTGTTTGGCGGATTATCGCAGTCGACGACATCATAAAGATAACCGCCATCGCCGAACCAGAAGCGTTTATTAAAAGACGCGCGCGCTTTCTCGGCCCATTTGTCGTAGCGTTTCGCCGAAGTCTCTTCCCCAGTTTCGCGCAGCCAATTCGCCAGCAGGCAAAGCGCGTTGTACCAAAGTGCGTTGACTTCGACCGCCTTTCCGCGGCGCGGCGTCACGACCCAGTCGTCCATTTTCGCGTCCATCCAGGTGAGCTGATAACCGGCTTCGCCTTGCGCGAGCAGTCCATCGTTGGGATCGACGCGAATATTAAATCGAGTGCCGCGCAGATGATGTTCGGCGATGTCGATCAGCGAGGGCAAAAGAAGTTCGAGCGTGTTGAAATCTTTTGTGCGTTCAAGGTAACGGCCGAGCGCGTGAAAAAACCAGAGCGTCGCGTCGGCCGTGTGATAAACGCCTTCGCGCGCGCCATCCGGAAACATGTTTGGAATCAGACCGTCGCGAATGTAATAAGCGAACGTGCGCAGGATGTAACCGGCTTCGAGCCAGCGCCCGGTGAGCAATGTTAATCCTTCAAGGCTGATCATCGTGTCGCGTCCCCAATCGGTGAACCAGTGATAGCCTGCGATGACGGTGCGGACTTCGTCGCCAGCGGCGTGCGCGCGCGCAGCCTCTTCGAACCTGCCTGCCGGCGTGATGACGAATTGATCGGCGGCAAAAATTAACTCCGCCGGAAAATCGCGTCGTGCTTTCGGCACGGCGCCTTGCAACAATCGCGCGCGACGTTCCTGTTCCGCTGCCAGCGCATTGTGGGGACCCAAGACTTCAACGATGTCCCATTCTTCCGTCGAGCCGACTAGAGTTGCAGAATCGGTTTCTTCAAGATCGACATGAAAAAAGCCGGGACTCCAAAGATCGCCTTCGTGAGCGTAGCCGCGGCTCTGTTCGGTCCGATAAACAACCTGGCGCAATTTTTTCGCCGAGATTGTAAACGCCGAGGCGCAATCACACACTTTCATCCGCAACGGTGGCAGTGCTCGCCCGCGCGGAGCCGCGATTTCATAACGATCTCCGACTGAGGTAAGTTTGTAAGGACCCGTAGTCCCCACGTCGACCGGCGCTTCGTGATGCCGAAAATGAAACGCCGGACGCAATTCCAAGCGCGCCCGTTTTTCTCCTGCCAGAACTCGGTAGTTGACGTGCACCGTGTTTTGCAAATGCGGAAGAAGGACACTCTTCTCCAGCACGAGATCGCGAACGTGATACGTCCAAACCGGAAGTCCATCTTCGAGCCGGAATTCGCGAAGAAAATCCGCGCCTTGCAAGTCGAGCTGACCGCCGGCGCGTTCTTCACCGCCGAGTGAAACCACATCCTTGGGACCGAAACGCAGGAATTCCGAGACGTGACTCCACATCACCATTCGACCGTGCGGCGCGGGCAGAGCGGCAATAAGTAATCCATGATAACGCCGCGTGATCGCGCCCGAAATCGTGCCGGAGGCGTAACCGCCGAGACCGTTTGTGACAAGCCATTCGCGGGTCAATAAAATTTCGCGGGACATCTGGGCGCTGTCCCACGACATCGCGCGGACGATCGGCCGATCTTTTTCCATTTGCTTGTTCATCGATGCTTGCTGTCGATGGAAAATTGGGTCAGCCCCATTTTCTTGGCTTGGGTTGTCGCCGTGGCGTTTTCTCGGGCACGAGTCGCAAGGCGACTGTCGCTTCCGCCGGTAATGTCCAATTCTCCTGTGTTGCCACGGTCGCCGTTCCAGATCCGCCGTAGCGGGCGGATTCGCTTGACCACAGCGTCTCCCATTCCAAGCCAAGCGGCGGCGCAAGCAACGGCTCTGGAGCAGGATTGAGCTCGCGGTTTTCGCCAAAGTTTACCACCAGTAATCGGTCATCGGTGTTGCCGTCGCTGAAATAGCGGAGAACAAAGCTGGCCGGTCCAAGCACTGCGCCGTCCACGCCACTCGGTTTCTGCTCGCGAAAACGCGAGTCTTCCCGGCGCAGCCGCAAAAGATCGACATGCAGATCGTAAAGTTCTTTGTTCTTTTGGCGCTCGGCAAAATCGAGTTTGGAACTGACAAAGACGGTCGGATCGGAAGGGACCGGCAGGCGTTCCTGCACTTCTTTGGTGGCGAAGGATGGGAACTGAGCGAGAAATGCGAACCGTCCTTTGCGAATGGCTTCGCGCATTGGGCCGTCACCCACATCGGTGAAAAATATGAATGGCGTGGAGGCGCCGAACTCCTCGCCTTGAAAAAGCAGTGGCGTCCATGGCCCGAGCAGAAGCAAAGCAGTCATCGCGCGATAGCGCCCGGGCGAGCTTTGAAAACGCAGCCGTTCACCGGCCGCAGTATTTGAAACTTGATCGTGGTTCTCGATGAACGCGACGAACGCTTCCGGGCGCGCGCCGAACGCTGTGCTGCCTCGCGGTGCTTCCTGCCAAAAATGCGGTTGCCCTTGAAACAGATATCCGTACTTGGCGGCGGAAATAAATTCCTGCGGAGTGCCGAGATAATCGGAGTAGTACGCTTCGCGCTTTCCAGTAAGGGTGACGACCGCGCTGTGATGGAAATCGTCATTCCAAACCGCATCGAGATCGTCTCCGCCCTTTTCGCGCGGCAAAATTAGTTTCGCTTCCTGCCGCTCGTTTTCCGCGATCAAAATAATCTTGCGCGGCCGCGCCGTTTCGCGCGCGGCCCGTCCGATCGCGCCGATGATGTATTCGTCCGATTCATCTTTCACTTCCTGCGTCGCATCGAACCGGAAGCCGTCGAAATGAAATTCGTCGATCCAGTAACGGCCGTTAGTGATGAAAAATTCGCGGACCGGGTCGGATTCTGGGCCGTCAAAATTAATCGACTCGCCCCAATCGTTTTCGAAGCGGGCGTTGAAATAATGATCGGAGAAAATGCGAACGTAATTGCCGTCCGGACCGAAGTGGTTGTAAACGACGTCGAGAATGACGGCCAGGCCTAACGAGTGCGCGCGATCGACAAATTGGCGCAGATCTTCCGGCGTTCCGTACAAGTGGAACGGTGCAAAAAGATCGACCCCGTCGTAGCCCCATCCGAAATTTCCGGGAAAATCGGCGATCGGCATCATCTCCACGACAGTGACTCCAATCCGCGCCAATTCGGCCAATTGTTCGGCCGCGGCTTGCCACGTTCCTTCTTTCGTAAACGTTCCAATATGCATTTCATAAATGACGTGACCTTTCATTTTCACGCCACGCCATTTTGAATCGGTCCACTTGAACTGCGTCGGATCGACCACGCACGAAGATCCGTGCGGTCCGTGCGGTTGAAATCGCGATGCCGGATCGGGATGAAAATGCTCCGCCTTGTTTACGCGGAAACGGTAGAGCGCTCCGGCGCCAACATTAGCGACGCCCGAGAAATAACCATTATCTTCGCGCTCCAGGGGATGAAACGTCCGCTTCGCCTCTTTTTTCGCGCTTTCTTCCAATACAAGATCGACGTCCTGTGCCTTCGGCGCCCAGATCCGGAAATGCGCCTGATTTGGACCGATTAGTTCGGCGCCGATCGGATATCGGCGAGAAGTCGCGCGCTTCATGGCTGAACCCTACACAAAATGCGCGGACGCGCAGTGCGAGCTTGATCAATATTTCCCGAGCCGCTCAAATCGTCCCATGAACGGCAGTAGCAACAAGATCGAGATCTTCACGCCATTCGGCGAGGCGTTCGAGCTGATGAAGAAAATTCTTTTTCAGCCGTTCGACTTGAAGAAATGGTTGGTGATCGGCTTCGCGGCGTGGCTCTCGAATCTGGGCAGTGGTAATTACAACTACAACTACCGCGGGCGTTCGGATTGGAAAGACGTTCCTTTTCTTCAAGACCTCGACAACACGTTCAATCAAATTCCGCATTGGATTCTGTTCACCGGCCTGGCGATAATCATCGCGCTCGTGCTCGCTCTCATAATTTTATTTGTGTGGTTGAGAGCACGCGGCCGTTTCATGTTCGTCGATTGTATCGTCAAAAACCGTGGAGCGATCGTCCAACCGTGGCGAGAATTTCGCGAGCAAGGTAACAGTTATTTCCTTTTAGGGCTCCTGGTTGGTGTCGTCATCGCCGTGATTGTGTCGGTGGCGTCGCTGCCGTTGACGCTACCGATCATAAGAGGAGTAACATTCGCGCATCCCGACGCGTACCTCATCTGCATCATTGCGGTATGGGGTGTTCTTTTAATCCTCTTGATTCTGGCGTGGTCGCTTATCTCGCATTTTATGGTCGCGGTGATGTACCGTCGCCGTTGCCTTGCAGTCGAAGCTTTTCGCGTCGCGCTTTCCTTGATCGCCAATTATCCGGGTGAGATCACGCTCTATTGTTTATTCTGGATTGTGCTGGGAATCGCAGCCGTAATTACTGCCTGCGCGACGATCCTAGCGACGTGCTGCATCGCGCTAATTCCCTATATCGGCACAGTAATATTGCTGCCGTTATTTGTTTGTCTGCGCGCGTTCGGGCTCCGTTTTATTCGGCAGTTCGGCCCGGATTACGATGTGTGGGCGGTAATGCCTGAGGCTTCGCCACCGCCGCCCTCAAGTCCGCCGCCGCTGCCAAGTTGAATTATACCTCGGTCGCTGCCCAGAATTTTCGAAACGCAGTCGGCCAGGTGCGGTCAATCACACTTTCGCGCGCAAGGTCGCCCATTCTTTTTCGCCGCTCCGGATCGGCAACCAGCTCGCGAATCGCGCGGGTGAGATCTTCGACATTGTGCGATTTCGTGATCAAACCGTTGCGATTATTTTCGACAAGTTCCTTTGGTCCGCCCGAATCCGAAACGATCACCGGAACTCCGGACGCCTGCGCTTCAATGATCACGTTGCCGAATGTGTCGGTGGTGCTCGGAAAAACGAAGATGTCGGCGGAAGCGTAAGCGGCAGCCAGTTCTTTGCCCGTTAGATATCCGGTAAATAGAGCTTCCGGCAACGATTCGGAAAATTCGCGCGAATACGGTCCGTGGCCGACGACACAAAGTTGGATCGACAATCCCTCATCGCGCAGGCGCCGGTAAGCTTCCCCTAAAAGATCGAGATCTTTCTCGCGCGAAACGCGACCCACATAAAGCAATCGGATCCGACCGTTCCTGGCGCCGAACTTTTCGAAGAATCCTGAATCGCGCCGAGTGGGATGGAACAGCTGTGTGTCCAGTCCGCGTGGGAAAATTTTCAGTTTTTCCGGATCAAAACCGCGTTTGATCCAGCTCCCCCGATATTCCTCCGAGTTCACGAACACGGTATCGAGCTGTCCGTAAAACCAGTGCATGTAACGCCAGGTCACGCTTTCGAGAAAACTGTCTTCGGTCAGGATGCGGACGTATTGCGGAAAATCGGTATGATAAATGCCGCTGGTTTGCAGGTTGAGCATCTTGGCCGCGAGCAGGGCCGTGAGACCGATTGGTCCAGGCGTGCTGATGATGACTTCGGTGAATCGTTCTCGCTGGATGTAGTCGAGCATTTGCAAAATCGGCGGGAAACTCAGCTTTTGCAGCTCGTACTCGGGCAATTCAAACTCGCCGATCGGTCTGAAGTTCTTGATCGGGATACCATCAATCATTAGTTCGTTACGCGAGGTGATGACGATCAATTCCTTTCCGGCCGCCGCGCCGGCTGCGGTCATTTTCCGAATCGTCGTCGCCACACCGTTGACATCTTCGAGCGTGTCCGTGAACCAGGCGCGTTTCTTGTTTTGCAAAGCTTCCGGAATCTTTCCGGTCATCTCCTGGAAAATTTTTTGCAGCCATTTGCGTGACGGGGCCTGGCTGTGAAACCCATAGATGTATGGCGCGAGAATGATCAGGATTGGTGCGATCGCAGTCAGGGCCTGCACGCTTTCAAGCATATTTCCGCTGCTGATTTGTTGGACAAATTTTTGGAAAAAGCGAAATGCAAGTTGCTCGGCGACCATGTTCGCCATGACAAAAGCGCGCCGCTCAGGCTCGGGAATTGAATCCAATCCCTGGGCCATTCTTGCCTTCACTTCAGGTCGCCCGAAATAACCGGAAAGTTCCTTCCAGAGAGAAACATTCGCCGGCTTGAAGAGCTCGAAGATCTTACCGGACCTCACAGCTTGCCCGAACAAACTCGCTTTCTCTGCGAGCGTGAATTCGGTCGGGTCCCGGCCTTCCATGAACCGGGAGAACATCTGTTCAACCAGAGCCGCAC
>Ga0209056_10004913_pt1 | contig 14023 bp, 7 predicted proteins | sample GraSoiAngelo_114_FD_185876 | JGI IMG/M metagenome (GOLD analysis project Ga0209056, IMG submission 185876) | Grasslands soil microbial communities from the Angelo Coastal Reserve, California, USA - 14_0903_13_40cm (SPAdes) (version 2) | ecosystem: Environmental > Terrestrial > Soil > Grasslands ... | reverse complement strand
GTACGAAAATCTCACCAGCGCGCACGTGCAACGTGAGATCGTCCACCGCGACGCGTTGGCCGAAAATCTTGGCAAGACGAGAGAGACAAATCTCTTTTGGGCTCCTGGGTTTGCCGGCGTTGCGGATTCGATTTGATTCATTTCGTTCCCTCAATCGCCAGCAGATTTTTAATGTGGCCATCGGCGTAGAGGTAGTTGACGCCCTTCTTCTGACCGCGCGCGCTGTGAAACGCTTCCTTGTCGAAGAACACGGGAATCTGGTGCGGATCAAAATCCATGTTCAACACCTTGAGCTGCTCGGCGTCCTGGCCGTTGAGCAAGCTGTTCCACGCATAGCTCGAACCGGTCTGTTCGTAAATCCGTTTCCGGTCCGACGGACAACGCAGCACCTTCACCGCGCCGAGGTAATTCGACAGCGCCACGTCCGGACCGGGCAGCGCGTTGGTTGGCAGCGCGTTCGTGTCAAATGATTTGTCGCGCATCACCGGCAGACGATTGTTGTTGTCCTGCACGTAAAGCTGCAACGCGATGCCAATCTGCCGCAGGTTGCTCAGGCACGCGGTCGCCCGTCCCGCCTCTTTCGCTTTGCCCACCACGGGCAGCAGGAGACCGGCGAGAACACCGACAATCGCCAGCGCAACCAGTAACTCCACCAGCGTGATCGCTCGCGCTCGTTCCGATTTAACGTTGTAACGATTCAACTTATTTAACGACCGCCTCGAAACAACCGCCCGCTTTCCATCGTCCGTTGCAACTCCTCCAGCAACGGCGCCATCTCGGCCTTCGTCTGCGCCGAACTTTCGCTGTAAAACGACTTCAACCCGATCTTCGTGATCTTTTGCTGCAACTCTTCGCTGAGGACCGGCGGCGCGTTGGTCGTGGCGTCGGACGGCGCCTCGCCGGCGTCCTTCATTTCTCCCTGCGCTTCCTTGAGCCGCTTCGTCGCGTCGTCAATGGCCCGACGGCGTTTCTCCTGTGGCAGCTCTTCAAACGAAGCAAGCATCTGCCTGAAGCCAGTGGGCATGGTCAATTCGATGAATGTGCCTTTCTCGTCTTCCGTCATGGCTCCGAACCACTGTTGCCAGACGCGCGCCATTCGCGCCTTGCGACGTTCCTCCGGCGAAAGTCGGTTCAATTTGTCCGCCAGCTCGCGGATTGCTTTCGCCCGCGCGTCACCCGACACCTTGTTCAAGTCCACGGACTGCGCATAAGCCCGCAATTTGTCTGCGGTCATCCTGGAGTTCCTCGCAATGACGTAGCCTGTGATGGCAGCAATCCACGCGACAACGAGGACGGCGATGGCAATGAAAACGGCACGCTGTCGTTGGCTCGGCACAACCAGACTCTAACGCAATCCAGGGTTATCGCCAGGCTCAAATCCCGCTTGCTTTGCCGCCGACGCCACTTACTTTCCTTCCATGTTCTCGACGGAAACGGCGAAAGAAAGCCCGACCACTGAAACCCGGCGGCCCGCTCCCGCACAGATGGAATTGTTGAGGCATCCCGACCGTTTCGTTCGTCGACACATCGGCCCCGGCGCGGACGACACTCGCCACATGCTCAGTGAGCTGGGCCGTTCCAGCCTCGACGCGCTGGTTGACGTTGCAGTGCCTGCCAGCATGCGGCTCAAGCGCCCGCTCGATCTGCCGGGCGGCCGAAGTGAGTTCGGTATTCTGAACGAACTCCGTTCCATTGCAGCGAAAAACCAGGTCTTCCGCTCGTTCATCGGCCTGGGTTACCACGATTGCATCACGCCGCCGGTGATTCAGCGCAACATTCTGGAGAATCCCGGCTGGTACACTCAATACACGCCTTATCAGGCCGAGATTTCCCAGGGCCGACTGGAAATGCTGCTGAATTTTCAGACGATGATCTGCGACCTCACCGGCCTCGAAATCGCCAACGCCTCGCTGCTCGACGAAGCCACCGCCGCGGCGGAAGCGATGATGATGTGCCACCGCCTCAAACACGAGGAAGGCCGCAACGTTTTCTTCGTCTCGCAGAACTGTCATCCGCAAAACATTGAAGTCGTCCAGACCCGCGCCCGGGCGCTCGGCATCGACGTTGTCGTCGATAACCACAGCTCGTTTGCTTTCGGCCCGAAGGTTTTTGGCGCGCTGGTTCAATACCCCGACACGTTCGGCGCGATTCACGATTATCGGTCCTTGATTGAAGGAGCGCATGGGGCTGGCGCATTGGTGGTAGTTGCGGCGGACCTGTTGAGCCTCACGTTGCTCAAGCCGCCCGGTGAATTCGACGCGGACATCGCGGTTGGGAGCGCGCAGCGTTTCGGCGTGCCGCTCGGCTACGGTGGGCCGCACGCGGCGTTCTTTGCGACTCGCGACGCCTTCAAACGTCACATGCCCGGCCGGCTCGTCGGCGTCTCGAAGGATTCACGCGGCCGACCGGCGTTGCGCCTCTCGCTCGGCACGCGCGAACAACACATTCGGCGCGAGAAAGCCACCAGCAACATCTGCACGGCCCAGGCCTTGCTCGCCAACCTGGCGGCGGCTTACGCGATCTATCACGGGCCGGAAGGTTTGAAGAGAATCGCGCAGCGGGTTCACAGGCTCGCCTGTGTGTTGGCGGAAGAATTGGAAGGGGTCGGTTACAAAATAGTGAACAAGTCATTCTTCGACATGCTTGCAGTCAAAACCAGTCGAAGCGGCGACAAGAAAACTGCAAGGCAGGTTCTGGCTCACGGCGAAGACTGGAGCATCAATCTCCGGCCCATCGACGACGCCACCGTCGGAATTGCGCTGGACGAGACGACTTCATTTGAAGACGTGCTCCGCTTATTTTCGACTGTCGATTGCAACAAGCTCTTGCCGCCGGCTGATCGAATTCTGGAGAGAGCCAAAGACCTGGAGTCTCGCATTCCACCGTCCCTCCAGCGGACGGGCGAATTCCTCACGCACCCGGTCTTCCACCGTTACCACTCGGAAACGGAAATGCTCCGTTATTTGAAGCGGCTCGAATCGCGCGACCTGTCACTGACGACTTCGATGATTCCACTCGGCTCCTGCACGATGAAGCTGAACGCCACCTGCGAGATGCTTCCGGTGAGCTGGCCGGAGTTCAGCCGGATTCATCCATTCGCGCCGTTGCGCCAGACGCAAGGTTACCAGGTTCTGTTCAAGCAGCTCGAAGGATGGCTCGCGGAAATCACCGGCTTCGCGGCCATTTCGCTGCAGCCGAACGCCGGTTCCCAAGGCGAATACGCCGGCCTCCTCCTGATCCGCGGTTATCACGAAAGCCGCGGCGAAACGCATCGCAACGTGTGCCTCATCCCGACCTCGGCCCACGGTACCAATCCCGCCAGCGCGGTGATGGCTGGTCTGAAAGTCGTCGCCGTCGCTTGCGACAAGGAAGGCAACATCGACCTCGCCGACTTGCGCGCCAAAGCCAGGACGCACCACAACGACCTCGCCTGCCTGATGATCACCTATCCGTCCACACACGGCGTGTTCGAGGAAAGCATCAAGCAGATTTGTGAAATCATCCATGGGTTCGGGGGACAGGTCTATCTGGACGGCGCGAATATGAATGCGCAGGTCGGCCTTTGTCGCCCGGCCGACCTCGGCGCGGATGTCTGCCATTTGAACCTGCACAAGACGTTTTGCATCCCGCATGGCGGCGGTGGCCCGGGGATGGGACCGATCGGCGTGGCCGAGCATCTCGTTGAATTTTTGCCCGGCCATCCGGTGGTGAAGCTCGGCGGGCTAAATCCCATCGGCGCCGTCGCCGCCGCGCCGTGGGGCAGCGCGAGCATTCTGCCCATCTCCTGGGTTTACATCGCCGCGATGGGCGCCGCTGGACTGGCTGAAGCCACGAAGGTCGCCATTCTCAATGCGAATTACATCGCCAAGCGGCTGGAGAAATATTTCCCGACGCTCTACCGCGGCCACGGCGGCCTCGTCGCGCACGAGTGCATCCTCGATCTGCGCGACTTCAAAAGCGTGACCGCCGAAGACGTCGCCAAACGGCTCATGGATTACGGCTTTCACGCGCCGACCTTGAGCTGGCCGGTCGCCGGCACGCTGATGGTTGAACCGACCGAAAGCGAATCGAAGGCCGAACTCGACCGCTTCTGCGACGCAATGATTGCCATTCACAGCGAAATCATGGCCATCGAATCCGGTCGGATTGACAAGCAGAACAATCCGCTCAAAAATGCGCCGCACACCGCGGACATGATCGCCGCCGAAAACTGGAATCAGCCGTACTCCCGCGAACAGGCCGCTTTCCCCGCGCCCTGGCTCAAGGAGCACAAATTCTGGCCCGCCGTCGGCCGCATTGACAACGTTTACGGCGACCGAAATCCAGTTTGCACCTGCGTCGGGATGGAAGGTTACGCACCGTAATATTCCTGTGGGCATGGTTTCGTCCGTTTCGCTTGCCGGGATTCCCGGCGAAGGTGACAACAACCGACGGAAAACATTCAATCCACTTCTAGACTAACCTGAACGAGACGCCGCGTGTCACTGACTCGGAACTATTCTCTCCTTTTCCCAATTCGCGAATCGATCCTGCGCCGATTCGACATGGATTTCCGCGTGCCCATCGGCAAATCCGTAAGCTCTGGCCCAGGTGACCTGAGCTGGCGGACCTAAGGCTTGCGTCGGCTCCTTTTCCCTCATCACGATGATCATGTTGGGATTTTGAATCTCCTTCAGCGCCCCATGATAAACGATCTCGAATTGAGCCGAATCATACTGGTTGTTGAATTCAACCGGTAGATAGGACTGCGCCTCGGCAAAATCCTTTGGCATCCGACCTTCATGAGCCTCCGCATACAACATGAACGCCAGTAACCAGCCTTTGTTGTAATTCAACTTAGCGATAAAAACCTGCTTTTCGACCTCCTTTCTCGCTTCAATGTCCTCCGGCTCTCCCGAAGATTTTTCAGAAACACCCGGCTTCTTTTGCTGCCGCAACCTAGCATTCTCATCCGCAAACTTTGCCAATTCTGCCCGCTCGCGGCGCAGTTGCGCGACTTCCCCGCGCAGTTTGTAAAGCTCCGCCGCCTCGCGTCGAAGCCGGTCCAGCTCATCGTTCCCCGCTTGAAAGCGAGCCACTTCATCCGCGTGGGACCTTTGCAGCTCGCCCATTTGTGCCGCCAATCGCTGATTTTCCGCCCGAAGTTTTGAAACGTTTTTTGATTCAATGACGAGGGTCGTTGCAGCCGTCACCGCGCACACACCCACTGCCACTGCTGATTTCAGATTCATCCACGTCATAAATTTCAATGCTCCCATAGTTAAAGTTGAACCCGCCGCCGCGCCCGACACCATCACTGCCGCCGTCACAGAAGCCGCCAAACCGGTCGGCACCGCCTGTACGGCCGAGGTCGTCAACGCTCCCGCAAGAACCGAGGCTGAGATCACCTTGCCCCGCCGCGCGAAGAAACTTCGCAGCTTCTCCAGCGCCCTCGTGATCCGCTTCTGGGCCGCGTCTTCATTCGTTCCGAGTGATTCCCCAACCTCTGCGAGGTTTTTCTGCTCAAAAAAACGAAGCAGCACTGCGTTGCGATCCGTTTCGCTTAATCCGGCCATTGCTTCGTCGAGCAACGGCGCGATCTGCGCCCAAGGCGCGTCACCTTGTGATTCGTAGAGAGTTTCCATGGCTTTCTGCTCCCGCTGTCGCCGGCGGTTTTCCGTCCGCATGGTTTCCGACGCCACAAACCTTGTCGTTCGGAACAGCCAACCGGACAGGATGACGCCGTCGCGAAACGTCCGCGCCTTCTGCGCGAGACGAATAAAAACCGTCTGTGTCACCTCTTCCGCCAGATGCGGATCGCGCACTTGCCGCAGCGCCGCCGAATAGACCAGACCAACATGCCGCGCCACGAGCGTTGCGAACACCTGTTCGGAACGTGACGCCGCATATTCCCGCAGCAATTCGAGGTCATCCATAACCGGCTTCACTGAAGAATGGCCGCTCAACGGAAAATCCGACAAACTGTTTTTGCCCGATTCTGAAACCTGCTGTTGGAGCGCCGAATTCCAATTTGCGACACACCGATACCCTCAACGCGTCAAATCCGGGTTTGGCGCTCCTTCTTCTCGGCACCGCGCCTGACAAACCGGTCACGGCCGAACTGCGCCGGAAAGGCTCTCAGAAGACCGCAAAACGGTTAGTGGCAAGGTCAATGCTCCTGAAGGATTCGCAAGACAGAAACGTCATATTGAGACCGTTCCTATGAAAATTACCGAAGCGTTGCTGGCGGAACACGCCGTTTTCCACAACCTGTTCGACTATGCCGAGCGCACCGTGCCCAGGCTCAAGACAGTCGCGGAGGTCAGGTCGTTGGCGCATTTGGTCGAATCGTTGTTGCAGGCCCATTCGCAGACGGAAGAACAACTGCTGGTCGAGCCGCTGGAGCATTGCCTGGAACAGATCGGCCATCGCGAGACGTTCCATCAAGAGCACCAGGAGATTGAGGACCATCTGAAAATGGCGCAGACGGTCCGCAACCTGAAACAGGCGCGCCATCAGCTCCTGGCCGCCGTGGTGTCGTCACGCAAACATTTCGATAAAGAGGAGCGCATCGTCTTTCCGCTCGCCGAGAAGCACCTGAAATCAAAGACGTTGACGGAACTCTGCTTCACCTGGACGGAACACCGGAATCGCGCGATAGGCCAAGCCGGAGCCTAACTCACAGCGCCCAGTCCTTGCGATACGGTTTGCGGATGATCCGATCCGCTTCCGAACAATTCTTCGACCGCAAATTCACCGGGTCAAGGTTGATGAAACCCGGGCGCCTTCTGGAGTGTCTCTTTGACTCGGGTGAGCGCACCATGACCAGCCGTTTAAGCCAACCGCTTTGGATCGTTCCGCTGGCAATCGCCGTACTGGTGGCGATCTTCGGATGGTGGGGCAACGCCCGGCTCCGCCAGACAATCGAAGAGGAACTGAAAGAGGATTTGGCAGCCACGCTTAATGCAAACGTGACGGCATTGGAGATCTGGACGACGGACCAGGAAAAGCTGGCTACCACCCTGGCCGATGAACCGCGCGTGCGGGCCCTCGCGATCCGTATCTTCGAGGCGCTGGAGCGGGCGAACGGCGACACTAACAAACTCTCGGAACTGCCGGGGTTGGAGGAGGTGGGAAGTTATCTCCGACCGCGCCTGAACAAAACGGGCTATGAAATCGCGCATCTGGTCAGCACGAATTTCGTCGTCGTCGCAGGTCCCATGCGCGGCCGTTTGGCTGCAACGTTTCCCGTTTACGAGGAGCACCTGGCCAAGTTCTCCGAACTATTTGCTTCCGGGCAGCCGGTCATCATCACCCCGTTCAAACCCAAACGCCCGGCGGTAGGAGGACCGCGATCACGCCGGCCACGAAACGATGAATCCCGCAAATCGTCGGAAGATCCACTTCCACCCCGCGAAAAGGGAACGAACGACTTCCCAAACCGGGGACGCCCGTCGCCTCCCGAGTTGGCGCGCTTCCGGCGCGGCGATGTCACGCTGATGCAGGTGGCGGCTCCCGTTCGTGACAACAACGGCGTCGTGCGCGGCGCGCTGGCGCTCATCATCGACCCGGACGCCGAGTTCACGCGGATTCTGTCGGTGGCGCGATCAGGTAGGTCCGGCGAAACGTACGCCTTCGACCAGCACGGCCTGATGATTTCCAAAAGCCGCTTTGACGACCAGCTCAAGAAACTGGGATTGATTGAAGACCGTCCGGGTGCAAGCTCCGCTCTGAACCTTCGCTTGAGCGTTCCCGGAAACGTTCTGTCGAAAAAGTCCGGCCCGGATGGATCGACTTCCGCGACACATCCATTGACCCACATCGTCGCCAATGCCGTGGTGGGCGGAAGCGGAGTGGACGTGGCGCCTTCGTCGGACTACCGCGGGGTGCCGGTGGTCGGCGCGTGGCGCTGGTTGCCACAGCTCGGCTTTGGTGTCGCAACGCAAACCGACGCCACCGAAGGTTACCGGCCGTTGCGCGTGCTCAAGCTGCTTTTCCTGATCCTGTTTCTCCTGTTGTTGCTCTGCGCGACCGGCATGTTTCTTTTTTCGTACCTCAACGTTGTCTGGCGCCGACGGCTCAGCGAAGCCGAACTCAAGTTGAAACAACTCGGCCAGTACACGCTGGAGGAAAAAATTGGTGAAGGCGGCATGGGCGTCGTTTACCGGGCGCGACACGCGCTGATGCGACGCGATACGGCCGTCAAACTCCTTCTGCCCGACCGGGCCGACCCGGATTCGATCCAACGGTTCGAGCGCGAAGTGCGCCTGACCTGTCAGCTCACTCATCCCAACACGATCCAGGTTTACGACTACGGCCACACGCCCGAAGGCATCTTCTACTACGCGATGGAATTTCTGCGCGGACTGAACTTACACGAGCTGGTCCCACGATTTGGTCCGCAGCCCGAAGGCCGCGTGATCCACATCCTCACTCAAATCTGCGATGCGCTGGCCGAGGCGCATGCCCTCGGTTTGGTGCATCGCGACATCAAACCGGCGAATATTTTCCTCTGCGACCGCGGCGGCGTGCCCGACTGCGTGAAGGTGCTCGATTTTGGTTTGGTCCGCGAATACCGCAACGGCGGCCGTGACTTTACGCGCCTGATCGGCGGGAACGGGGCGGAGGGGACGCCTTTGTTCATGCCGCCCGAAGCGATCGAAAATTCCGCTCGCAGCGATCCACGGAGCGACATCTATTCGGTTGGCGCGCTCGGTTATTACCTGTTGACCGGCGAATACGTCTTCGCCGCCGAATCCATCCGCGATCTTTACCACAAACACGTTGCCGCGTCGCCGATTCCGCCAAGTCGGCGCACCACCAATCCGATAAGTGCCGCGCTTGAAGCAACCATTCTCCGGTGTCTGGAAAAGGAGCCGGACCTTCGCCCGCAGTCGGTCACTGAACTGCGTGCGCTGCTGCTGGCCAGCCCGCGCGCGGCGGAGTGGGGACCGCAGGCGCGGGCCGCCTGGTGGGCACGGTATCAAAGCAAAACAGGCGCGGGCTCTGACGAAACCGATCTTCACGAATCCTCTTCCATCGATGCCAGCGTGAAGATTGACTTCAACAGCCGGATAAAATAGCCAAGAACGATTTCCGAGAGCCGGCGAAGACGCGAATGCCGACTTCGCGTTCATTGAGATTCGCGGGGCCGAACAACCGTCTCGAACATCAGCGCGGCGCAGTCGGCGTCGTCACGCTGGCCGCCTTCAAGCGCTCAATGCCTTGAGCAACTGGGCGCCCTGCGGGCTGCCCCAACCGGTGCAAGCATCCCAGCCCGGGTGCGCTTTGTACTTTTTTGAAGAGGAGAACGCCCCGTTGTCACCCTCCACGATGTCGTGAAAACAGTTTGTGTTATTGGGCGGCTGATAAAGCAACGGATTGATGAAGCCGATGGGCTTGCCCAAACCCTGGTTGACCAGCGTAATCAGCGCCGCCCACAGCGGTGCCACCGCGCTGGTGCCGCCCGACGCCCCCTCAGCTCCGTCCACTCGAATGATATACCCGGTGTCGCTGTCCGCGTCGCCGGCCACGTCCGGCACTCCGCGACCGCGTTTGCCGCCGGGATTCATCGAATTGGGCACGTTGGCGTTCGTCTGCCAGGCCGGCAACGGAAACACTTCGCTTACGCCTCCTCCCGTGGCCCAGCCGTCGCGTGTGTTCCAGACCACTTCTTTGGAAATCGTGCCGTTGGCTGCTTCCAGATGCGTGCCGCCGCACGCCAGCACGTACGGGCTGGACGCGGGGAAGTCCACGTTAACCCTTTTGGAAGGTTTTTCGGTGTCGTCTGTACCGTGGTCACCAGCCGCGCAGCAGATGGTGACTCCCATCGCTGCCGCCTCCTGACACACCGCGTCGTAGTCCCTCAAGCTCTGTTCCGTGGAGCTTAGTTCCGGCGCGCCCCAACTGATCGAGATCACCGACGGTTTGCGCACCGAATCGTGGACGGCCGCCCGCAAGGCATTAAGAAAGCTATCATCGCTGTTCGGCGCGAAATAAACCGCCAGCTTCGCCTTTGGCGCGATGGCGCCGGCTACTTCGATGTCGAGCATGACTTCGCCGTCGGCGCTCTGCGGGTCGCCCGTGGGGCTGTTGTGGCCGCCGTCCACTGAAACGGCCGTTACCGTGGGCATCGGAACACCGAGGCCGGTGAAATACTTTTTGAGGTCTGCTCGGCGATAGCCACCTCCAAATTCGAGGATGGCGATGCACTGGCCGCTCCCGTCCACACCCGCCGGGAAATTATACACGCTGGCCACTTCGAGCGGTGTGAATGGCCGCGCGCTTCCCGCGCGCGGCCGTTTGACTTTTGGGAGCGGTTTGAAGCGAAAATGCGCCCGGACCACGGGGCGATTGTCCAAACCGAAAACGCCTTCAATGAGCGGCGCCACATCCTTTGGCACGCTGATCGCCCCGGACCGATGGCGGAATTTGACTTTGCTAAATACCGCTGCCTTCAGTTTGACACCGAACGCCGCCTGCATCGCTTTGAGAGTTCCAGACAACCGAACCGTGCGCTGACCAGCATGACTGCTCACTACGTCCAGGTCGTGTTCATGTGCGAACTGTTCGATTCGCTCCACGTCCGCCGGGTCCGCGCCGAAGCGAGCGGCGAACTCCTCACGGCTCAAAGGCCGGCGCTGGGCCGGCGGCGAACCAGTCAGGGCAGCGAATTCAGTCGAAGCAGCCAACGCCGCGCGCGGCCGCACGCGCACGGTCACTTCCAGGCGTTCATTGGGATCGAGTTTCCCGGTCAACTTTGCACCCTTCAGCGGTGTTTTGTGGCTACCCTGTATGACAACACGCGTGTTTCTTTGCTTGGCTTTCATGGCTGTTCTCTTTGCTCAAACCGACACGATTTTGGCGACTGATCCTGACAAACTGACTACTCCCCCCTCTGCTGGCAGATTAAACCTGGCTCGGCAAGGAACATTTTCAAGGAGTTGCGAGCGGAGGCTCTGGGATGTGAGGCGGCCGCACGGGCGAGCGCAGTCGATCTTTCCGGCTGATTTGGAACGAGGCGGCCCGCTCTCCTCGAATTCGTTCTACTTTGCCGGCTGCCGGACGTTCTCGTAAGTCAGCAAACGTATCGGCGCGAATAGTTGGGGGAATCTAACCTTTGTCGAAGACTTCCTGGACGCGCCTGCTGGTCCTGCAAACTGCCTAAAACCAGTGGGGTCTTCGCCCCTTACCAATTCAGGTTTTCACCCGGCTACTCGAATTTAATGATTCGGCTAAACAGGATAGTGGCTCGGCGTTCAGTCGCCCTCCGGGCGATAGAAATGAAGACCGGATGAATCAACTTTTGAAACCGCTTTGGAGCAGGAAAACAGAAACGCAGAAATTCCAAGACTGAGAAAGGATGGATGAGTTTATGAAGACACGTTGCGTATGGCGGCGGGTAGCAACTTGTGCCGCGGCCAGACAATCGCATCCCGCGAGATTGCCGGTTGAGTTTGCAAGTTTATTGGTTGCCATCCTCGTTCAACCGATTGCATCAGGCCAAGTCAAGCCGCCGGTGCCGGTCAACCTTCAGGTTGGCGCCGATCCGACGCGTTCCGACCGGATTCGCCTCCGCGTTTCAGGGGCGCCCGGGGCGACCTACGTCGTGGAGGAGGGCAGCGATCTTTCCGCCTGGACTCCCGTAGTCACCAACATCGTCCCCAGCGCCGGTTACTTCGATTTTGTCGAGCAGGCAGGCCGGTTACCGCAGCGGTTCTATCGGGCGGTGCCTTCGGCTTCGGCTGATTCCGTCTCCGCGCAAAATCTTTTAGAAGACTTCCGACAGGACAGGGTTTTGGTCAAGCCCAAGTCCGGGATTTTGTCCGCCTTGGGAGACTTGCACGCGTCGGTGGGAGTGCAGGTTTTAAAGAGCTATCCGGGCATCGGCAATTTGCAGGTGGTAAAGGTGCCTGCGACGGTGAGCATCACCGATCTGATCTCCACTTATCGACGCAGCGGCCTGGTCGAATATGCCGAGCCGGATTATCAAGTGCAGGCGCTGCAGGCGCCCGATGACTTTCATTATGGCGATGGATCGCTTTGGGACTTGCACAACACCGGCCTTTACGGGGGCACGCCCGGCGCGGATATCAGCGCGGAGGCCGCGTGGGACGTTCAGAACAGCGCGGCCAACATCATCGTGGCGGTCATTGACACCGGTGTGCGCTATACACACGAAGACCTGGCCGACAACATGTGGGTCAATCCGGGCGAGATTCCGGGTAACGGCATTGACGACGACGGCGACGGGTACGTGGACGATGTGCATGGCATCAATGTCATCAACCATACAGGTGATCCAAACGACGATTACGGCCATGGCACGCACGTCAGCGGGACGATCGGCGCGGTGGGCAACAACACCGTCGGCATCGTCGGCGTTTGCTGGAAGGTGCAAATCATGGCGTGCAAGTTTCTGGACTCGACTGGAAACGGGTTCATCTCCGATGCCATCAAGTGCATGGATTACGCGCGCAGCAAAGGGGCCAAAGTCATCAACGCAAGTTGGGGCAGCACGAGCTTTACCTCACAGGCGTTGCGCGACGCGATCGGTACCTTGCGCCAGGCCGGCATCATCTTCGTGGCCGCCGCCGGCAACTCGTCGCAAGACAACGGCGTCAATCCGATTTACCCGGCCAGTTACGACCTGGACAACATCATTTCCGTCGCCGCCACTACGCGCAACGATGATCTGGCCGTCTTTTCCAACTACGGCGCAACCACCGTGGACCTGGGCGCGCCCGGGGATCCGATCTTTTCCTGCTGGAACGGCTCCGACAGCGACTACCGCTATTTTCAGGGCACATCGATGGCCGCGCCCCATGTCACGGGCACCTGCGCGCTGTTGATGGCCCATTACCCGAACGACAATTATCAGCAAATTATCAATCGCATCCTCTCGAACGTTGATCGGCTGCCGAGCCTGGCGGGCAAGTGCGTTTCCGGTGGCCGGCTGAATCTGCAAAGAGCACTGTCGGGAGGCTCTACGCCGCAACAACCTACAGTCAGAGTGGTGGCCACGGACCCGAACGCATCGGAACCGGGACCGGATTCAGGGACCTTCACCATCAGTCGCACGGGAAACACGTCGGCTGCGTTGACGGTGCACTACACGTTAGGCGGCGCGGCGCAAAACGGAACGGATTACCAGCAACTGGGCACTTCGGTGACGATGGCGGCGGGCACCTCCTCGGTCACGGTGACGGTGACGCCGATTGACGACACTGTAGCCGAGGGCAACGAAACGGTGGTGCTCACGATTTCCACTGACGCGGCTTACACCGTTGGTTCACCCAGCAGCGCGATGATCACGATCGCGGACAACGACGGGACTCCACTTCCTGAGGAGCCGGTCATCACGCTGTCGGCATTTAATACGGAGGCTTCGGAGAGCGGGCCGGATGATGGCATTATCCGCTTCCACCGGACCGGCGACACTTCGCAGGCGATTCAGGTGAGCTGGACTTTCTCCGGCACCGCCGTCAATGGAGTCGATTACCAGCAACTGCCGACCACCAGCCTATTCCCCGCTGGTTTGGCGGATGCCGACCTGACGATCACGCCGATTGACGACTTGGAAGTTGAAGGGGATGAAACGGTGATTGTGACGCTGGTGGCCGGAGCGGGATACACCGTCGGCTCGCCCAGTAGCGCCACGGTCACCATCCACGACAACGATCAGGGGCCGCCGCAACAACCCACCGTGAGCGTCGCGGCCACCGATCCCGAAGCGTCCGAACCAGGGGCTGATTCAGGAACCTTCACCCTGAGTCGCAGCGGCAGCATGGCCTCGGCGCTGACGGTCCGGTATTCGCTGAGCGGCTCCGCAGCCAACGGAATCGACTACCAATCCCTCCCCACCTCGGTAACGATTCCAGCCGGGGCCGCTTCAGCGACCGTCACGGTGACGCCGATTGATGACAGTCAGACGGAGGGCGATGAAACGGTGGTGCTGACGCTCTCGCAGGACGCAGCCTACGATGTGGGTTCAGCCAACAGCGCGACGGTAACCATCCACGATAATGACTCACCACCTCCGACC
>Ga0209056_10004910_pt1 | contig 14033 bp, 16 predicted proteins | sample GraSoiAngelo_114_FD_185876 | JGI IMG/M metagenome (GOLD analysis project Ga0209056, IMG submission 185876) | Grasslands soil microbial communities from the Angelo Coastal Reserve, California, USA - 14_0903_13_40cm (SPAdes) (version 2) | ecosystem: Environmental > Terrestrial > Soil > Grasslands... | reverse complement strand
CGCAACGGAGGGATTTCATCGATTCACTTTTCACGGCGGAACCGCAATGCGCTCCAGACATCGTCGATGGCGATTTGGCGGACCCCTCGGATCCGTCGTTTCAGGAGGTGCCGCCAGAGGATGTCCCGATTGAGATCGGTGCCCAGCTGGCCCGCTTTCGGGTAGGCGATCCAAGCCAGTCGGTCCTCCATCGCGGCTTCGACCCCCGGATCGCACAGCGCATCCACTTCGGCGAGGCTCGTGACGAAGACAAGCATGGCGTCCGCCTGATTGGAGTTCGTCGTCGTGACGTCGTCGAGGTCAACTCCGGCCGGCTTTCCCACGACGCGAACCTTCATTCCCTTCTTGATGTTCAGCTTCTCGGCGAGATGCGTCGGAATCCCCTCAGGAAACACCGAAGCGCGCCTGAGCTCGGGCTCGGGCGCGTGCGGCCTCGGCCTCGCGGCTCCGGGGGTCCGCGGACGTGACCAGCGAATGAAGCAACGTTTGGGCGGCCTCGGCGACCGCATCGACGGCATCGTTGAATACCGCCTCGTTGGCCTTTGACGGTTTGCGAAACCCCGCTAGCTTTCTCACGAACTGGAGCGATGCCTCCCGGATCTCGTCGTCGGTCGCGGGTGGGTCGAAGTTGAACAAGGTCTTGATGTTCCGACACATCGCATCGTCTCCTGAATCCGATTCGCCCCCGGACCGCATGGATCCCGAAAGAAGGTTTGGCCTCCTGGAATTGAGCGTAGGCTCTCGATTGGCGTGGCTGCACCGGTCGAGACGGCAGCCGGGCCTTCGTTGCTGGGCCCGCCTCTCCCGGGTTGTGGCGCGGCGCCCGGAATTTCGGGGCCGCGCGGGCCTATGTCGGGTTCAGGCCTTTCTCAGGAGCTCCGCAAGCCGGTCCCACGTTTCCGCGGCCCCGTCCTCCATGCCGGACTTGAGCATCCCATCGCGGTCTTCGACCGACTCGAAGCGCGACGTGACCGTCACCTTCGTCTTCCCGCCCCGTTCTTCGAAGGTTGCCGTGTCGACGACGACGTGGCCGGGCATCCCTTCGAACTCGAAGGTGCTGACCAGGCGCTCGGGCCGCTTGATCTCGCGATACGTGCCGTGGAACGCAAACTCGGTGCCGTCCGCCCCGCGCGAGATGTACCGCCAGACGCCTCCGGGCCGGACGTCCATCTTGTCAACCGTGGTCGTATATCGCCTCGGCCCCCACCAGAGCGGGATCAGTTTCGGGTCCGTGTACACCTCGAACACCCGCGCGCGCGGCGCGTCGAACGTGCGTTCCATGACGATCTCCCGATCCGTCGGCAACGTGAGCGTGTAGGCCTTCTTGTCGTCCGCTCTTCGGCCTTTCCCCTCTGACGATTCCTTCAAACTCTCCGCGAGCTTGTCGAACGACTCGCTCCAGCCGACCTGGGCTCCCTCGCGGTCCTTGCCGGCGGGAAGGCCGTCGTGCTTCAATGTCATCTTCGTCTTGCCGTCCTGGTTCTCGAACGTCACCGTCACCAACATTTCGAGCGGAATTTCGGAGCTCATCCCGTAGTACGTCGCGGGGACCACGTTGCCTTTCTCATCAGCAAAGGTGTCCGTGTAGACGATCCGTGTCACCGGGACGATCTCGCGGTAGACGCCCGTGCCCCAGTAATCCTTTCCCTCTGGCGATCGCATGCAATAGAGAAGAGCTCCACCCACGCGGAGGTCGGCCCGGAAGACGGGCGTCGTGAATCCCTTCGGCCCCCACCAGTGCTTCAGCTGCTCCGGGTCCGTCCAGGCTTTCCAAACACGTTCCCGCGGCGCGTCGAAGATGCGCGTAATGACGACGCTTCCCTTCGCGGCAGGCCCTCTTCCTTTCGTCGTGGTCTTCGTCGGCACGGTCACTCCTCCAAAGCTTTCATCGCCGGTCGAACGGTCGTTGCCGGTCGCATCGTTTTCGTCATCGGTTTTCCTCCAAGTGTTTGGCCAATCGGTCGAAGCGGTCCTCCCACAAGACTCGGTAGCGCGTCAGCCACCCGAAAGCCGTGCTGAGCGGCGCCGCATCGATGTGGCACCGGCGCACACGGCCCTCGGGCTCGACGACCAGCAGGCCGGCATCCTCGAGCACCCGGAGGTGCTTCGAGATCGCCGGCAGGCTGACATCATGCGGCTTGGCGAGTTCACCGACGCTTGCGTCACCGCCGGCGAGCTGCTCCAGGATGGCCCTCCGGATCGGATGGGCCAGCGCCGCGAAGATGGCGTCCAAGTCCAGTTTGGCCGCAACTCGATTAACCATTCGGTTAAGTGAAAGGCCCGGCGGATATTTAACGGTTTGGTTAAATGGGGACTCTGCCCTTCCCGCGCCTCCTGCAATCCCGCCCGAGACTCAATCGAGATAGGCGTAACGGAAACTCCATATCGGATGCGGGTCGGTTGCGCCGCGTCGTGGATGATGCCGCCGGCATCGCTCGTCCGCCCACTCCCATTCCTGATCGCGTTCAGCTTAATGTTGACCGCGACGGCGGCCGCCCAAGGCGGTTCGATGCATCTCGCGGGGATCATCGATGTGCCTCTCGGCGGGGACTTGCAGAATGCGCTCGACCAGGCGCAACCCGGAGACACGATCCGACTTGCCGCGGGCGCGACGTACACGGGCTGGTTCACGCTGCCACCGAAGACGGGAACAGGGGACATCCTAATTCGCACGAGCGCCCCGGACTCGGCCCTCCCTCCCGCGGGGACCCGGATCAACCCGTCATCCTTCCCTGCGCTCGCGCGGATCAACGCCGCCGCGGGCGGCTCGGTCATCACGACGGATCCGGGAGCCCACAACTACCGGTTCCTCGGCCTCGAGATTGCGCCGACCGCGGGGACCTTCCTATACAACGTGGTGACGCTTGGCGCGGCGGAGACGTCCGTCAACCAGCAGCCGCACAACATCACGTTCGAACGATGCTACATTCACGGTGACACGGTCGCAGGCAGCCGCCGCGGCATCGCCATGAACGGCGTGAACATCGGGGTGTACGATTCGATCTTCACAGACTTCAAGGAAGTCGGCGCAGATTCGCAGGCGCTGGCGGGCTGGAACGGCGCCGGGCCCTTCACGATTGTGAACAACGAGCTCGAGGGCGCGGGGGAGAACCTCATCTTCGGCGGCGCCGACCCTCAGGTTCCCGGCCTCGTGCCCGCGGACATCGTCGTCCGGCACAACCACTTCTTCAAGCCGCTCTCTTGGAAGGTCGACGACCCGGGTTACGCCGGAACCCACTGGAGCGTCAAGAACCTCTTCGAGCTGAAGAATGCGCGCCGCGTCCTGATCGAGGGGAACGTGTTCGAGAACGACTGGACCGACGCGCAGACCGCAACCGCGATCCTGTTCACGGTCCGCAACCAAGATGGGACTGCGCCCTGGTCCCAGATCGACCACGTCACCTTCCGCAACAACATCGTCCGGCACACCGGCTCGGGACTCAGCGTGCTGGGGTACGACAACAACTTCCCAAGCCAACAGACGAACAACGTCAGCATCGAGAACAATCTGTTGTACGACCTGAACGGCACGACATGGGGAGGCTTCGGCGCGTTCGTCCTGATGCTGAACGGCACGGCCGATGTCGCGATCGACCACAACACGGTGTTCCAGAGCCAGCATGTCGTGATTGCGGACTCGCTCCCGAACTCCGGATTTGTCTTCACGAACAACGTCGCGCCCCACAACTTGTATGGGGTGTTCGGGAGCGGTCGTGGGTCCGGGAACGACTCGCTCAACACCTATTTCCCAGGGAGCGTGTTCCGACGCAATGTGATCCCGGGGGCCCCCGCGGCCTCGTATCCGGTGGACAACTTTTATCCCGCAACGCTGAACGACGTGGGGTTCGCGGACCTCCCACGAGGGGACTACCGGCTTGCCCCTTCTTCGTCGTACAAGAGTGCGGGCACGGACGGCAAGGACGTCGGCGCAGACATCGATGCGGTCGAGGCGGCGACCTGCGGCGCAGTCGATGGGGTTCCCTGCTCGGCACCGAATCCCGGATCGCCCCTCCTTTCCCTTCCTCTGATTGCGATTGGGGCGGCGGTTGCCGTCATCCTCGCGGCGATTGCGGTTGGAATCGCCATCGGGCGCAGGCGCCGTCGCAAATGAAGACGGCCTTCAGGCGCGCGCTCGTCTTTGACGACGCCGCCGCCATTTGGGTTACGGCCGAAAGAACCAACCTGGGAAGAACAGGATGACGCTTCCCACCACGCTGAGGATGACGAAGAGGATGGCATACTTGAGGGAATCAGGGATTTTCATGGCCCGGTCCTCGTTGTTCGTGTGAGATAGCGGCAAAGGCGCACATAACTCATTCGGGGCGACTCGTCCATCGGATTTCACCTCGGAGGATCGCGGCCGCGTCCTCGGGCACGACCGGGTTGATATAGAATCCGGTCCCGCGCTCGAAGCCCGCGATCTCCGTGAGGTGCGGGGTGATCTCGAGATGCCAATGGTACGCCGCCTCGCGCTCTCGCACCGGCGCCGTGTGGATGTAATAGTTGAACGACGGGTCGTCGAGGGCTCGATACAGGCGACCGAGGACATCCTTCAGGCTGCGCGCCAGGACCCGGCGGTCGGCATCCGACACCGAGTCGAAGGCGCGCTCGTGGGCTTTCGGCAGGATCCACGTCTCGAACGGGAAGCGGGCCGCGAACGGTTCGAGGGCGACAAACGACTCGTTTTCGACGACGATACGGCGCTCCATCTCGAGTTCGCGCCGGAGGATCTCGCAATACAGGCATCCGACGTCGCCCTCCGCGCCGTGCGCCCGGATCCCCTCGATTTCCTCGAGGATCCGGAGGGGCACGATCGGGATCGCGATGACCTGGGAGTGCGGGTGGGAAAACGAAGCGCCGGCCCGCTCTCCGTGGTTCTTGAAAATCTGGACGTACCGCACCCGCCGGTCGGCGGCGAGGGCTCGGTGGCGTTCGGCGTACGCGCGAAGCACGTCCTCGACCTGCAAGTCCGGCAGGTTCGCGAGGTGTCCGTCATGGTCCGAGGACTCGACGATGACCTCGTGGGCTCCGACACCATCGACGGAGACGAGCAGCCCATCCCGGTGTTCCCGGACCTCGCCGGACCGTTCGAGCGCGGGGAACTTGTTCGGGACGCATCGGATGCTCCAGCCCGGCCCGTCCGCGGTCCCGCCATCCCGATACGCGAGGACCTCGGGAGGCGTCATCCCCTCATGGCCCTCACAGAACGGGCAGTCGGCTTTCGGGGTGGCATCCTTCGTATTTCGGAAGGCTCCTGGTCGCTGGGATCGGGCCGCAGAGAACACGACCCAGGTCGGAGTCGCGTAGTCCTTCCGGATCTCGGACATCGTACCGCGCCGGTACGCGCACCCAATGGTATTGAGGATTGTGCGCGTCGATTCAACCCCGTGGTGCGGTTGCATCCGAAAGAGTAATGCGGCGTCGCACCATTCGGGGCCTCAAGGGAGGAGGAGGATTTGTCTTCATCAACGCAAAGTGGAACACCGGGTGCTGGAGTCGGCGGCTATCGTCCGCCGCGGCGATTGCCCATACTGGTCATCGCGATCGTGGCCGTCGTCATCGTGTCGAGCCTGGTCACGGGCTTCGCGGTCTACTACCTCGCGACGCCACCGGCCGTGGGGCCCGTCCCCGTCCAAGTGATTGGCCCGTGGGCGGGATCGGAGTGGTCGAAGTTCAAGCCCGTCCTGGACAAATTCAAGACGGTCACCGGGATTCCGTACCAGTATACGACCTCGCGTCAAGAAGACTTGACGCCGACCCTGCCAATCAGCTTCCAGGCTCAACAGTCGCCCGCCGACGTCATCTTCATGCCGAGCGCGACGATTAAACAGTACGCGACGAGGGGATGGGTCACGGAGCTGACGACGACCCTGAGCCCGTCCTCGTATCAGCCCGGGGCGCTCGACCCACTCACCGTGAGCGGCAAGATCTGGGGCGGCGCCTACACCGGGAAAGTGAAGCCGGGATTCTGGTACAACGTGTCGTACTTCAACGCCAACGGTTTCCAGGCGCCGACGACGTGGGCCGGGTTCGTCAGCTTGCTTTGGGCGCTCAAGAACAAGACGGGCCAAGCTCCCATCCTCGCGGGGGACGGCGTCGGCTGGCCCCTCTCGGACGTGACGGAGCACTTCATCGCGACGTACGGTGGGGCGGCGATGCATCAGGCCCTCGCGCAGCGGACGCTCGCTTGGACCGACGCGAAGGTCCAGGCGGTCTTCCAGAACTACCTCGTGCCGACGTTGCAGAACGGGTTCTGGACCCAGCCGCTCACTTGGAACGACCCGGCCGTCTTGGCCTCGTGGTGGGGCGGCACCACTCCCCCCACCCATCCCCTGTACTTCATGGGGAGCTGGATCACGGGGATGGTCCCGAACCCGAACGATCTCGGGGTGTTCTCGTTGCCGGGCGGGGCGTCAACCCAAGGCATCGTCTTCGCGGCGGACTACTTCTTCGTCCCGAAATACGGCCTGCACCAGGATCTCGGGAAGCGGCTGGCGGCGTTCCTTGGGTCGGAGGCCGCGCAGGAGGAACAAGTGAAGCAGGGCGGCCACATCGCCACCGCGGCGGGGGTGCCCGCCTCGGCCTACCCGACGGTTGACGCACGGGTGGCGGGCCTCTTGCAGGGGAAAGTGGTACTTGCGGACTTGGACGACACGATCGGGAACCCGTTCCAGGGGAAGTTCTGGAGCGAGCTCCAGAAGCTTTGGGCGACTCCGGCCCAATGGCAGACGATTCTGGCGGAGATCCAGGCGGCAGCTGTAGCGCAACCATGAACCGACGGGGAGGCGGGCTGCTGCCCCGCCTCACCTCTCTTTTGCCCGAGCCCGCGACGATTCAGCGGTGGCTTCGGTCCCAAGCTAAGTTTCTTTCTTTCTTCCTGCCCGCCGCGATCCTGCTCGTCGTCCTCGTCATCTACCCGATCGCCGCAACGCTGACCTTGAGTTTCCTAGGGCCCGATGGTGGGTTCGCGGGTCTCCAGAACTACGGGTCCGTCCTCGGCTCCCCGGATACCTTCAACTCCGCTTGTCTCCAGCAGGGTCTACCCTGCGGGACCCTGCTCAACAATCTGATCTGGACCGGAATCCACCTTCCCCTCACGTTGTTCATGGGACTGTTCCTCGCGGTGCTCCTCCAGAACGTACGCGGGGCCTCCATCGTCAAGTCCCTCGTCTTCCTCGGGATGGTCACGCCCCTGATCGTGATCGGGGTCGTCCTTCGGTTCATTCTCGAAGCGCCCATCGGACTCGTCCCCGGCTTCTTCGATTGGCTCGGGATCAGGTCGCTTGCGGTGAACTGGATCGCCAACCCTAGCACCCTCCTGTTCGGCCTCATCCTCGGGACCGTGTGGTCCTGGACCGGCTTCAGCATGGTCGTCTATTCTGCCGGCCTCACCACGATTCCGAAGGACTACTTCGAGGCCGCCCGCGTCGATGGTGCGTCGGAGTGGCAGATCTTCCGGAAGATCACGTGGCCTCTGCTCCGCCCGGTCACCCTCGTCATCGTGACGATGACGATCCTTTGGGAGCTCAAGCTCTTCGACATCGTCATCGGGGCCACGGCAGGGAGCCAGCAAGGTGGCGTGGGAGGCGCGGCCGATGTCTTGGCCCTCCAGATGTATCGGTACTTCTTCATCATCGACTACAACCGCGCGGCGGTCGTCGCGACCCTCTTGACCATCTTCACGCTGATTGTCGCCGTCGTCTTGTTCCGAAGGCTCCTGACCGCGCCTCGCCGGAAGAAACGCCGACGGCTGACGCCATCCGTGCGGAGGATGGAAGCTCGACGGGTCGGGCCGGAGGAGGCGGGGGGTTCCGAGGTGGTCACCTGAGGCGAATCCGTCCGCGGACCGTCTTGATCCACGTCGTGGCGTGGGGCATCGGTCTCGCGTGGATGTTGCCGTTCGTCGGCGTCGCGATGGTGGCCTTCCGCCCCCTATCTCAGACGAGCTTTGGATGGTGGAACCTGTCCCCCTTCACCGTGACGGTCGACAACCTCATTGCCGCGTGGAACAACCCCGGCTGTCCGCTCTCGCTGGGCCTCCGGGATTCGTTCCTCGTTGCGCTTCCCGCGACAATCATCCCGATGTTCGTCGGCGCGCTCGCCGGGTACGGGTTCGCCCGCTTCCAGACGAGGACCCGGGACTACGTGTTCCTCTCTGTCGTCCTCCTCATGGCGGTCCCTCAGATGATGGTGGCTGTGCCGGTCTACAATCTCATGATCGCGCTCCATCTCGTGAGCAGCCTCTGGAGCCTGATCCTCTTACATTCCGCATGGGGGATCCCGTGGATCCTGCTCTTCATGCGGAACTTCTTCCGGAGTCTGCCCCCTGAAATCGAGGAGGCGGCCCGCGTTGATGGCGCCTCGGATTTCAAGATTTTCTTCAGGATCGTGCTGCCGATGTCTTTGCCCGCGATGGCGGCCGTCGTCGTGTTCCAGTTCATGTGGGTCTGGAACGACTTCTTCTTCGCTCAAGTGCTCATCCAGAACGCGAACTGGTACCTGTCGACGCAGTGCGTTCCGCGGCTCGTGGGCCAGTACGTCCGCCCGTTCGACCTTCTCTCCGCTGCGGCCATCCTGACGATGTCCGTCCCGGTGGCCCTGTACATCATCCTCCAGCGGTTCTACATCCGCGGCCTCATCGGATGGACAATCAAGGGCTGACGCCGGGATCGTCAGCCGAAACCATGTCCCAGAGGGCTCCAATCGACCACGCTTGGAGGGGGTTCGCCCGGGTCGGCGGATCCCCAACGGATAGGTCCACGAGCTGGTCGTCGATACACGCGTAGAACTCCGGGATCTTGCCGAGCGTTTCGTACGCGCTTGTGATCGCCTCGCGGACCCGCTTCGCGTCGGCGTCCCGGTGGACCACGCGAAGGCCGCGCCAGACGAACCAGTTGTCGTGCGGCCAGATCGTCCCCATGTGATAGCTGAACGGATCGAAGTCTGGCTCCGAACTTGCGTGGGTCCGAACCCCGAACGGCGTCCACAAGTCGTGGCGGAAGAGCCGGGAGACCATCGTCGCGAGTCTGGTCTCGGGCACGACGCCCATGAGAAGGAGGTGCCCGGGATTCGAGGTGATGGCCCGGCGGAGGTGTTTCGCCCCGTCGAGTGCGAGGCCGTAGTAGCCCGCTTCGGGCATCCAGAAGTCGCGGTTCAGCGCATCTTGTAAGCGGGAAGCGGCTTCTCGGGCGGCTGCCGCCCCCTCGTCCTCCCCGTATCGTCTCGCGAGGGCGGCGAATCCGCGGTGCGCCGCGACCGCATAGCCTTGCACCTCGACCATCGCGACCGGCGGGTCGATCCTCAGATGGTCTCCGGATCCGTCCTTCCAACCCTGGTGGAACAGGCCTTGCGGATTCTTCCGTTCGTATGTGATGTAACCATCGCCGTTTGCGTCGCCCAGTGAGGACATCCATTGGTGAGCCGCCTCGACGGCCGGCCAGAGGACATCCAAAATTCGTTCGTCCCCGGTCGCCTGCACGTACTCCGAGGCAACGATGAGGAACAGGGGCGTGGAATCGACGCTCCCGTAGTACGGGAACTCCCAATCCGGCAGCTCCGCCCGGGACGCCAGATCGAAGCGGTGTTCGTGCAGGATCTTCCCGGGCTGTTCTTCCGACCTTGCGTTGACGCGACGCCCCTGGTACGATGCGAGGACGCGCAGGGTCGATGCCGCGATCGATGGGTCGTATGGGAGCATCTGCCAAGCTGCAATCAGCGAATCCCGGCCGAACAAAGTGGCGTATCGAGGCGCGCCGGCGCGCAAGTACCCTTGCGGCGCGCGGAGTGAGTTGAGATCTCTCTGGAGGCGCCTTCGCAACGCGTCGAGGTCCATGTCAGCTCGATGAGAGCCTAGGCGATTGCCTCGCCACTGCTCCGGTCGAAGAGATGGGTCCGTTCGGCCACGAATCGGATCCAGACTTTCAATCCCGCATCCCCTTCGAACGCGGCGGCCGCGATCGCTTTGAGAAGCTTGTCGCCCACCTTCACGTCCAAGATCGTCGAGTCCCCCAAGGGTTCCGTCGTGTAGATCTCGGCCGGGATGCAGCCCGTCTCGGTCGGTTCCACCGTGCTCACATGGATGTCCTGCGGTCGGACCCCCAGGACGAGCTTCGTCGTGGAATTGCGCCCGCACGCCTCCGCGAACTGGTCCGGCAGCGGCACGGAGAAGTCGGCCGCGTCGAGGAGGCTCCCGTCGACGAGGTCGCACTCGATCAGGTTGATCGGCGGGCTGCCGACGAACCCTGCCGCGAACTGGTTCGAGGGATGGCTGTAGAGCTTCCGCGGGCCGTCATACTGTTGCAGCACGCCCTTGTGCAGGAGGGCCACTCGGTCCGCCATCGTCATCGCTTCGACTTGGTCATGCGTCACATAAATCGTCGTCACGCCGAGGACCTTCTGCAGTTTCTTTAGCTCGGCTCGCATGTGCACGCGGAGTTTCGCGTCGAGGTTGCTGAGCGGCTCGTCCATCAGGAAGACCTGAGGCTCCCGGACGATTGCCCGGCCGAGGGCGACCCGTTGCCGCTGTCCGCCGCTGAGTTGGCTCGGCTTTCGGCCGAGTAGGCCTTCGATCTGAAGCAGCACCGCGACCTCGTTTACCCGCCGAACGATCTCTCCTTCCGGGACCTTCGCGTTCTCGAGCGGGAACGCCATGTTCTTGTACGCGGTCATGTGCGGATAGAGCGCATAGCTCTGGAACACCATCGCCACGTTCCGTTCCTTCGAATCGAGGTCGTTCACGAGGCGGTCGCCGATGTAGATCTCCCCGTCGTCCGGCGTTTCGAGTCCCGCGACACAGCGGAGCGTCGTCGTCTTGCCACATCCGCTCGGGCCCAGGAGGACGACGAATTCCTTGTCCTTCATCTCCAGGTTGAGTCCCTGGACCGCGGGGGCGTCGTCGTACGCCTTCGATAGCCCCCGCAACTCGACCCGCGCCAACGAGAGGTTGGACGGGGGAAGAACGGATAAATAATCTTCGCTTTCCTCTCCTCAAGGTCTGGGGGCAGGAATCCGTTGGAGGAAGTCCACGTCACGGAGAAACGGCTGTCGGACTACCGAGCGATCATCGGCGGTCCGGCGTTCGCGGAGATCTTGGCCCTCGCGAGTCGGCTCAAGGGGAAACGGGTCGCGCACGTGAACGCGACGCCGTACGGCGGCGGGGTCGCGGAATTGCTCCATAGCCTCGTCCCACTCCAACGGGACGTCGGGCTCGACGCACACTGGTTCGTCCTATCCGGGTCGAACGCCTTCTTCACGGCGACGAAGACGATGCACAATGCGCTCCAAGGGTCGGACGTCGTGCTCTCGGCGGACATGCAGGCGACGTACCGCCACTTCAACGAGCTCAATGCATCGAGTTTCGAGGACGAGTACGACTACGTCGTGATTCACGATCCGCAGCCGGCGCCGCTGGTCAACCTCTGCAAGCGGAGAGGCGCGTGGATCTGGCGTTGCCATCTTGACCTGACGTCCCCGAACCCATCCGTCCTCCCAATCCTCGCGCCCCACCTCGAGGCTTACGACGCGGCTGTGTTCAGCGCGCGCGAATATGTGCCGCCCACCATCCGCTTCCCGCGAGTCTACGTGAATCCACCGGCGATCGATCCCACGAGCCCGAAGAACCGACACGTCTACCGCGAAGAGCGGGAGACGATTTTGCCGCGCTTCGACGTCGACTTTGACCGGCCGGTCATCAGCCAGGTCGGACGGTTCGACCCATGGAAGGATCCGCTCGGGGTGATCGACGCGTACCGGCTCGTCAAGAAGAAAATCCCGAAGGTCCAGCTCCTCCTCGTCGCATCGATGGCCCGCGACGATCCGGAGGGGTGGATGTGGTTTGAGCGATCGGCCCGGCACGCCGGCGAGGATCCCGACATCCACTTCATGACAGACCTCCGCGGGGTCGGGGCGCTCGAGGTCAACGTGCTCCAGAGAGAAACGGACGTCTCGATCGCGAAATCCCTCCGGGAGGGATTCGGGCTCATCGTGAGCGAATCGTTGTGGAAGAGCGTCCCGGTCGTGGGCGGGGACGTCGGGGGGATTCGACTCCAGGTCAAAGATGGGCGGCACGGATACCTTGTCTCCAGCGTCAAGGAGGCCGCGGATCGGACCGTCCAGCTCCTCCGCGATCCGGCGCGTCGGAAGTCGATGGGACGGGCCGGCCGCGAACGAGTTCGCCGCCATTTCCTCATCACACGGTACCTGCGGGAGTACCTTCGAATCTTCGCGGAACTCAAGCCACCGGGATGAGCCGTCCTCCGGTCCGGCTCGGTCGTCATCCTTATCCCGGACTCGCCGACATTCCGCGGGGACACGCATGCAAGGCAGACCATCGATTTTGGGGATGCGGTGGCGAGTGGCCGCCTCGATTCTCGTCGGGGTGGGCTGGATTAGCTTCGTGTTGCGCTACGCCGCATTCTGGTCCGGCCCGTATTCGTTGTTCCAGAGCATCGTGATCGTCCTCGTGTCGTTCATCCTCCTGGCCGGAATCACGGGCGCGAAGTGGGCCTCATGGGGCATGCGGTTCGCCCGCATGGGAATGCCGCCGTAACGGGAGAAAGCCCTCCGAATCATCCACGTTCTTATACCTGCTCGGCGTGCGCGCTCTTGAGTGGGACCGTGGGCGCGATTGTGCGGAATCTGCCGGAAGAACCGTGGGAGAAAGGGATCGGACCCGGGATCGTCGACAAGAAGATCATGGGGCCCAACGACAGTAATTTCATGCTCATGGGGCTCGCGAAGATGGATCCCGGCGTGAAGTCGCCGCCCCACCGGCACCGGTACACTCAGGTGTTCTACTTCGTCGATGGAAAGGGGCAGGTCGTCGTGGACGGCGAAAAGCACGAGGTTAGTCCCGGCTGCGTCGTGCGATTTGTGCACGGCGAGGAACACACGGTGATCAATCCCGGCCCCGGACCGCTTACGCTCATCGAAGTGCGCGTCCTCCCGCGAGGGCAGACGGTCTGGGAGTAGATGGCATCCCTCCGGACGTGGTTCCGGGCGACCCAGCCGCGCAGCTTCGTCGCTTCCCTCGTCGGCGTTGCGCTGGGCACCGCGGTCGCCTGGAACAGCACTCAGATGTTCGACCTCGCCGCGTTTCTCCTCGCGGCCCTCGGCGTCGTCTGCCTCCATGCGGCTACGAACATGAGCAACGACTCGATCGACTTCAAGCGCGGCGTCGATGATTTGCCGACTCGCCTCGTGAGTCCGTTCACCGGTGGAGCGAGGGTCCTCCCGGACGCCGCCGTGTCGTTCGAGGCGCACCGTCGCGTCTGGATTGGTTTCTTCGCAGCCGCCGCGTTGATTGGAGTCGTCCTCGCATTCATTCGCCCGAAGGGCTGGATTCTCCTCGTCCTGGGCGGTATCGGAGGGGCGATTGGCGTGTTCTACACGCTCCCTCCTTTCGCACTCCAGTACCACGGCGTCGGCGAGATCGCGGTTGCGATCATCTTCGGACCCCTCGTGGTCCTCGGCTCGTACGCCGTCCAGACCGGCGCGGTCGCCTGGGAGCCGTTGCTCGCATCGATTCCGCTCGGCCTGCTTGTCGCGGCGTTCCTTCTGGTGAACGAAATGCCGGAGCACGAGACCGACCCGCGCGGCGGGAAACGCACGATTCCTGCTCGGATCGGGCTCGAGAAGTCCGTTACACTGTACGAGGTTCTCGTTGCGACCGCGCTCGTCCTGCTTGTGGCATCCTCGCTCCTACGACTCGTCCCCTGGGTTGCCGTGATCGGCCTCGTCGCCGTCTTACCCTTGGCCCGCGCCCGCGCGGTCCTTCGAGCTCACTACCGCGAGTACCCTGCCCACATCGCTGCGAACGCGGGAACGATCCAGGCCGTCCTCCTGCTCGGCGCGGGGATGACGGCGGCGTACGTGATTGCCGGGACCACGGCCCTATAAGCCGAAGGCGAAATCGAGGATCAGCCCGAACCCGACAAACAGATGCAATGCAATCGTCAGGGCAATCGCGAATTCGTAGAACTTCGGCACTTTGGCTCCAAGGTGGAACGCAAGGAGGACAGGGGCGGCAACGAGCA
>Ga0209056_10004908_pt1 | contig 14039 bp, 11 predicted proteins | sample GraSoiAngelo_114_FD_185876 | JGI IMG/M metagenome (GOLD analysis project Ga0209056, IMG submission 185876) | Grasslands soil microbial communities from the Angelo Coastal Reserve, California, USA - 14_0903_13_40cm (SPAdes) (version 2) | ecosystem: Environmental > Terrestrial > Soil > Grasslands... | reverse complement strand
ACAAAAGAGTTCCAGATCCATGGAAACGGCCACTGCAGCAGAGACAACTACGCGCGTTGTTATCGAACGGGATATACCAGAACCTGCAGTAGCGGGACTTGTAGAATTCATTGACCGATACTACATCCGATCGAAGACGAGATTCATCCAGGACCTTTCCTATCGCAAAACCGCTAGCGGGACCGGCTTCGAACTGTTCTGGATACTCAAGCCCGTTGGATCAGAGCAAGCGGCTCCTCTCGCCGTGACTCTGAAGATAAGCCAGGCGGCCATCGAGCTTGATTTTCCGGGGTTAGACCCGAGTGACAAGCCCCTTCGGAATGCTGTCGAAAGAACCGTTGATGAGATCGAAGCAGCTGTCCTTTCTTATTTTCAGAACATCAAGACGACCAGTCTCTACTTTGTCATCGGCGCGTCCGAGGAGCACTCCGAGGCGCCTGACCAGAGGGGCATAATGCGAAATGTCGCGAAGAGAATTTTCACGGGTAACACAACAAGCCTGTTCCTCTCGTTCATTCTCCTAAGCTTCGCCCTATTCTTCATTATCGGAGTCTACACCGTCTTCGTATTGATCAGTGTTCAACTTGTAGCTCTGATTTTCTCAGACAGGATTGTTTACAGACTGGGCAGTGTCCGCCCTGACGCTGAAAGACCACTCGTAACAATAGTAAGTGTCCGATCCAACCCTGAAACTCTCAAGTCTATCTCTCAGCATGGCAAGAAGATACTCTCACAAATTCGAGAGGAAATTGCGAGAAGCGCGTCGGCCACATATTCTGCATCAGCCAACGAGGAGCTCAAGTCAACAGTCATAGGCTCGCTGCTCAGGCATGGCATTATTGCGTCCGGCAAAGAGATCGTTATCAAGACGAGAGACGTTTACCGCATCGTTCACCAAGTATCGGAAAAGTTCGGCAGACAGACCCCAAAGATCACCATCGCAAACACGATCGTCTCCAATGCTTCCGCGACTGGAATCTCGTCGAGCCGTTCCACGGTAATGATCACGGCCGGTTCATTGGAAGACCTAAACGATGACGAACTAGAAGCGGTTATCGGTCACGAGCTGGGACACGTGGCAGGCCACGATCCCGTCATTCTGTTCGCGGCTACATCTTTCGAATTTCTCGGAAGGTTCTATCTCTGGCTTCCTGTATTACTCTCTCTGGGCTTTTTCTACTTCCTTTTGGCATTTGGCGCGATCTATCTGGTAGGGAAGTTTCTCGAGACTAGAGCTGACACCGAATCCGCGGTAGTCGTTGGAAACCCAGAGGCGCTATCCTCTGCTTTAACAAAGATTGGGTTCAGGCAGCTCTATCGTGAGAAATACAATCCAGGCGCAAAGCTGTTCGACTGGTTTCAGTTTGACCCACATCCGCCTATCTATTTCCGAATAGCTAGGCTGTCAAAGTACTCGGGGAAACAAGAGCCCGTAAAGCACACATTTCTGGTCTCGATACGAGACATGGTCGTGGGCTTCTTCTCTGCGTTGTTCCAGGTCTAGACTGAGAATTCACCCAACTCACACGAGTCTTCAACCGTGGACGGCAGTTCTTCTGCCACTACGGTAGGTTGCTAGAGCTCCCAGTCCACTAATCAGCAGAAGAACAGCAATTGGGAAGACCGGGACAATTAGGAAGGTACTCACTATCCTGTCGGTCGCTAGGCTCACAGTTCCGGTGTAGACGCCCGAGAACCGCAGCGGCAGAGCCGTTAGATCCTTTGATCTGGTAGCGTCAGCAATCCCACTGGAGAAGTACACTCCTATCAGGAAGGTCGATAGGGCTCCGAGAACATTGATTACTCCACCAGGCAGAGTAAACCTCGCCAGCATGAGGCCGCTTCCCAAGAGCATGATGAAAGCCAGCACCAACTGAGCTAGCATCAAGTTCTGCGACTGTGAGGATGCTACATTCACCGCGCTCGGAAGGTTGTATGCCCACAAGGCCCATCCGATCGCGAGGAGGCTCGAGAATACTCCCAAACCTCCAGAGAGAAGGGCCCTCAGGTGCTTCGGCGCCTGTAATGCTCCTTGAATCTTGACAGTCGACATGAACACGCGACGTCAACCTTTGCTCTCTCTATAAATCTACGAATTTGAACGGGATCTCCCGTGTAAATCATGTGCCAAACCAGTGAGGTAGCGAAGGGAAGATCATCAGCAGAGATAATGGCGGGTACCGCCTAGGACGATTGTAGCGAACCGCATCCCGGGCACTTCTGAACCCTGGGTCCTACTTCGAACCCGCAAGCTGCGCACTTTCTAAGATTATCGCCAAAGATTGCTGGCTCCCACGGTTCAGGTTTCTTGTCGCCCTTGTCATTTTGTCTGAGACCGGTGTAAGCGCTGAAGAACTCGGTGTCCGAGGCAAGGATATCGCCACGATAGAGTGCCGTTACGATTGGTTGGCGACCGCATTTCAATATTCGGAGCAGCGTTATCGATTGTACTCTGGGCCTGGAGCAAGATTCGCCACCGCGGGAGACTTGGATAGATAAATTCCTTCGGCGGCGAAGAGCTCGACTCCAAAGTTGATACCGTAAATAAACCGATCACCTGACATTACCTTTCTTTCTCATAAAGATAGGAGACGCTTAAGAAGTAAGCGCCTCGGTAAAATAATCTTCAGTCTTGTCAGATACTGTGGGAAATCACCAGATTTCTACTCGTCGAGCCACGAGAACCGCGCAGACAGTCATTACAAAACGGTTGAATGTTCTGATCGTCGTTCCGTTGCTACTGGCGTCCATAGTCTCTCTCCCTGTTCTCTTTCATCTTGTGAATGCCACAGCATCTGCTCCCAGCTTTACCTTCACCGCAGCCGGAGACTACGGGGGGATCATACCGCCTACGCTCAGCACACATGGGAGTAGGGGATATAATGTGACCCAGAAGATCGCCTCGATCCGTCCTGGTTTCCACCTAGCGCTTGGAGACCTTGGGTATACTTCCCAGAACCCCTCGAACTGGTGCGGCAACTTCACACAGATATACCCCGGCACTGGCACCGGTGCCCTCGTACTCGTAACGGGTAACCATGACACTAACAATACGAACGGTGTCCTGAAGACCTATGGCGGTGGTAGCGGGGGAAGCGGCACACCGTCGGACGTGATAACGCGCGAAACAACCAACGATCCTGTTAATGGTTTCTGGGACACGTACTCCTCCAGTGGGAAGGGGTATGCTTCCGCGTGTGGAACACCACCGGGAATAGGCTGGGTTGGGAGCCAGACGTCGAGCAATGGCCTGACCTGCAACAATGCTCTTACCGCCCCGACGTGTTATGGGAGGGAGTACTACTTCGACTATCCAACCACCAATCCCATAATGCGTTTCATCATCATCTCTGCCGGTATCAAAGGTCCATGGCCCAACTACAGTGTCGGCTCCCCTTCTTACAACTGGTTGAAGGCCCGTATAGATGATGCTAAGAACGCCGGGTTGTGGGTTGCAGTGGCAGTCCACAAACAGTGTATTTCAGACGGTGCTACTAACTCTACAGGGTTCGGGACTGAGGCCTGCGCCTCCACCTTCCCACCGTTCAACCTTGCAATGAGCGAAATGAAAGGAGTTGACCTGTGGCTTGACGGGCACAGCCACGACTATCAGAGAAGCTTCCAGCTGAGCTCCCCATGTTCTTTATCGAGCACAAGCATCGCTTCATGCACTGTAGCAAACAACAGCACGGGGTCCACATACGCGAAAGGTTCTGGTACGGTGGTGAACATTATTGGGACTGGAGGATCGGGCAACACGGCCATCTGCACCCCGTCCACGACTAATACATGTACAAACCAGAACCAGTTCGCTAGACTCTGCGGCTTTAACGGTGCCATAGCAGGCGTCAATCCAACAAATGGATGCAAGAATGATTACGGCTTTCTCTACCTCAACGTGACCACGAGTAAGATACTGGCCCAGTGGGTGGATGTACAGTGCAGCTCCTCCCCGTGCGCATTCTCTGACAGCTATTCGATAAACGTGAATCCTCCGGGCGATTTCAGCATGTATCAAAACCCGTCCACGGTTCGTCTCTTCTGCTCCATAAACGACTGTACCACCTCAACAACATCAATTCTGTCGCTCACAAGCTTCGGCTCATTTTCGGGAAATGTCTCGCTCATCTACGTGAAACTTAACACGACAAACAACATCTCGGTTACGGGACTTTCCTCGGCCACGCTTGGTCCTAATGGAATAACCACGTTGACGATAACGGCGAGCGGTGAAGACAACGGTCTCTTCCTCTGGAACATAACAGGTACGTCTGGCGTGATAACTCACTGGGAACTATTCAGAGTCTCGGCCTACCACTGTACCCATTCCCCATGCCCCGTAGCACCGACGGGCTAGGGTCGCCTCAAACCCATGTAGGCGGGTCATGTCGCAGGCTTTTCGGTGCGAACCAACGCGGCGGGAATCAGAGATTCTCGTAGAGTCAGAAAGGTGAATGGCTCCCGCTATTCTTATCTGACAGTCTCGCCCTGCTAGCCTGAGGCCGGGTTTTTGTCCGTTCTAGACCATCGTGTCATCGCGACCTGTCTGTTGACTCTGGTCATCTTGTCTCCGATGGTCCTTGTCAGAACTGTTCTCGGCGAGAGTGCAGCGCCTACCTGGGACCGGACCTACATGCCTACCATAGGAGAAGGCGTCAACTCTGTCGATCAGACCCGTGACAACGGATTCATCATGTCAGATTATGGCCGGGTGATGAAGACGAACGCTGCCGGTATGCTCGAGTGGGAGAGAGGATACTGGCCCGTCACACGCGGGGCTGGAGTATTCAGCTATCCTTACGGTCGAGTGGCGCAGACAGATGACAGCGGCTACATAGTCGCAGGCAGTGCCCTGGGCACAAAGCCTACACTCATAGGGTATGATAATGTTGCTTGGCTTCTCAAGCTCGACCATCGAGGCAATGTAGAGTGGAGCAGGAGCTATGACATGCCCGGAGAAGAGGGATTCCTTTTGGCCCGGCAGACCTCTGACGGTGGATACATTGCACTGGGAACTTGGACGCCGTCCTGGAGCCTGTTCTCACAGGCCTGGCTTGTCAAGCTCAGTCCGACGGGTGATGTTGAATGGCAGCATGCATATGCAGCGGTAGCGTTCGTGGAGCCACAATCCGTCCAGCAGACAGCGGACGGAGGCTTCATAGTAGCCGGTGCATTGCCTCTCTACAACTCCCAGAGGGCCTGGGTGTTCAAGACAGACCAGATGGGTAGTATGGTCTGGCAGAAAGCCTACGCTGTCCCGGTGGAGAACGCTGTCATAGATGACCATGCTCACTGGGTCCATCAGACCTCTGACGGGGGGTATGTGGTGGTTTCCGACGTGACCGTGTTCAGAAACGGGGGGGCGGAGTCTGCTCTTGCCTGGATTCTTAGGCTTGATGCCGATGGGAGCATCGTATGGCAGAAACTATACAACGGGGGTGGAGGTGGTTTCACAACGCCTGTTTCTGTGGATGATATGTCGGACGGAGGATTCATAGTCGCCGGTAATTTCAGAGTCTCAAGATCAGGTAACGGGCCAGGCGGCCCCTGGCTTCTCCGGTTGAATGCTGAGGGAGGCTCGGTGTGGCAGAAGATCTATCCTGGAGGTGTCTTCTCCGAGGCACGAGGGACGAGGAACGGCGGTATAATCGCGGTAGGGAGCTGTTGTGGTGGTTTTGCATCTGCTCTGAGGCTTGATTCTGACGGTAGTGTTCACGGGTGTTCTGTCGGAGTCTCGTCCAATGCGACACTGACAGACACTGACTCGATAGTTACTGACACGAACATCACGAGTGTGGATACAAGCGCTGCCGTGACACCTGTCAGCGTAACCGTGACAACACCCACATTCCCCACCCAGGAACAGTGCACAGCCCTACCGAACAAAAATCAAAGCTAGAACAAGCACCGAGCACCATGCCCCGTAGCACCGACGGGCTAGGGTCGCCTCAAACCCATGTAGGCGGGTCATGTCGCAGGCTTTTCGGTGCGAACCAACGCGGCGGGAATCAGAGATTCTCGTAGAGTCAGAAAGGTGAATGGCTCCCGCTATTCTTATCTGACAGGCTGATTGTATTCGAGTCACTGTCTTGTACTCTCCGGCTCATAGGATAATAGTGACCAGCCTATTCTTCCTTGTCCTATTCTCTCCACTAGTCACGGTCCGGCCTGTAGCAGCAGAGAGATCAGTGGGACCGACCTGGGACAGGACGTTCTTGTCTATAGATCCTGGGGGTGGGAGCTCTGTGGAGCAGACGAGTGATGGTGGATTCATCATGTCAGCCCAAAGTTCTGCCGAGTGGGTAATGAAAATGAACGCTCGTGGTATGCCCGAGTGGCAGAGAGAGTACGGCGGCGGAGGAAATGGCCAGGTCTCTCAGACCAGTGACCGTGGCTACATAGTGGTAGGTGGTAACCAGCTTCTCAAGCTCGACCACATGGGTAACGTGGAGTGGAGCAGGAAGTATTACCTTACTGGAGGGATGGGCCTCCTTTCGGGTCAGCAGACCACGGATGGAGGATACATAGCGCTAGGGGAATGGTTACCGGTTGTTGGCGGCCTCTCGCAAGCATGGCTTGTGAGGCTGAGCCGAACAGGCGCTATCGAGTGGCAGCAAGCCTATGCCGGACAAGGCTTCGTAGAGCCATATTCTGTCCAGGAGACGTTCGACGGGGGCTTCGTAGTGGCGGCGGGCTTACCCTGGAACAACTCCCAGAAGGCCTGGGTCTTCAAGACAGACCCAATGGGGAGAATGGTCTGGCAGAAGGCATATTCTGTTCCCGGAGAGATCGATCATCACGCCTACCAAGTCCGTCAGACCTCTGACGGAGGCTACGTCGTCGCCGCGGACATTATTGTGTTCAGGAACGGAGCGCAGTCTTCTGTCGCCTGGATTCTGAGACTTGGCCCTGATGGGAATATTCTATGGCAGAAATCTTACGATGGAGGAGGGTTTGTGCAGCCCTCGTCCGTAGCTGAAACGTCTGATGGCGGATTCATAGTCGCAGGAAGGTTCATGCCGAGATATTCAAGCGTCTTCCCATTCCCACCTGTTGGACTTAGCGGTCCCTTCCTGCTCAGACTCGACTCTGCTGGAAACCTGGTCTGGCAGAAGATCTATGGCGGAGCGAACGACTTCCTCTTCCGGGTGCAGGAAACAAGTGACGGGGGGATAATAGCGGTGGGCAGTAATGTAGGCGGTTTTCATAATTGTTGTAATAATCTTGCATGGGCCCTCAAGCTTGACTCTAATGGGAATCTCCGTGGTTGTCCTGTCGATGTCCCGTCCAATGCGACACTAACAGACACCAACGCCATCGTTACGACCACCACAGTGACAGCTGTGAATACCAACGCCATTGTATCCTCGACTGATCTAACGGTCACGACACCCACATTCCCCAGCCAAGACCTGTGCAGTGCCAAGACCAAGACCCCGGTAAGAGTTCTGAGATAGCAGCAAGCTCTCGTCCAAGGCGGGGTTAACAAAAGTGGTGTCGGGTTGCACCCAGCTAGTCGGGATATGCACCCGGAATATCGAGCCGTCTAGTAGGCCGTTGAAAGCGTCAGGGCCAATAGCCTCAACGGCGGAGTTGTAGGAGCCCCAGAGGAATATGGCTCTACGACGTTTCGGTTTTCCCACTTGGGATTCATACAGCCTGGACGCAAACCCTCGCGGAGTATCTTTTCCTCGTTTCCAAGCCTGGTAACATGATAATAGTCGCGGTATGGTCGCAGACATCTAGAAGGCCTCAACCCTTCGACTGTTTGGCGTGCCGGTAGGCCTCGGAGATTAGCGGTTCAGGAATCAGATTCCTTAACGCGTTTCTCTGAGCTTTGCTGACGGCTTTCGCTAGTGCGAACTCGTCCGGGTATGCCTCTCCCTCTATAGGCTTGAACATCTTCGATACTCGTAGTACAAACCTGTCGTCTGGCCGACAGGTTTGCCCGTGAACTTGTAGGTCTCGCTACCCTTGGAGGTGTTGTCCGAGCCGGGCTCCAATCCAGACAATCTTCAAGAATTTTACAGTTGCAATCTTTCGCAGCCTCGGGGAAGATTCGGCTGTCCAACAAGCCAAGGACACAGGGCTCACCACGCCTCAGTGTCACAACATGAGAAGCCTCTCATCGAACCGTTAACGACGTAAGTGACTAGGCTCTTTCCTCCTTCCAAAACTATCGACCTCCTCAACCGACAAGGGGGCCGATAATTGCATTGCGATATTTTCTGCAATCGCCATGATTTGTCCCGGCGTGATCTCGAGGCTTGCTATTGACATCCCATGTTCGAACCTTGTTTCCATAATGCAGTGGCTTCCCAGAACTAGCTCTGTAGGATCAAATGCTAGGGAACAGAGTCTACCGAACCTGGTTTGAGCATTGGCGCTCAGTCGCTTTCCGTCGTGACGTGTAAGGGTCCTCGATTAGGGTCGTTGACCTGCCCTTCCCACTTTCCGAGCTGAAGGCAGAAGAAGTGGATCATTCGATTGAAATGAAGCTGTGATCCTGGAGTTATTCTACCTCGTCTCACTTGAAGCAGTAATAGGGCAAGTTCGCTTCCGGTCTCCCACCACTTTTGAGTGATCGCCCATCCTTTTGGATTAGCGCCGGTCTCGTTGAACGATGCAGCTTCTCCTTGGTAGTTTTGGCCCGGCGCGCCATGATTGCCATAGTAGAAGTCTGTAATGCTTGAAGCCGCCTTGGCGCGCGAGAGCTCTCTGTCTATGATAGCTCTAAGCGAGGGAAGGTCTGTAGGAGACTTTGCCCGAAACCGAATCCTAGTAACTATGACGTTTTGTTGTGGGGTCCCTCGCCAAGACCCGTCTTCTCGAAGGTAATGCTAGTTCTCTATCAAAGAGTGTGCCCTGATGTCTAAAAGCGCGGGAAGCAGGAAATCTAAGAGAGAATCTTCCCAGTTGAGCGCGGGTGAATGTTGTACGTTGACTTCGACCCAGGGTTCTGGCATGGTCCAGCATTTACGTTCCCCGACTTAATGGCACCGGGTCTTGGCATACAAGCTCGTGCGGTCTTTCTGCTCTTCAACCTCTGCGTTCTATATGCTGTTTAGGAATCAGTGTTTCGTGTAGACAAGCTGAAAGCCGACTGGTACGCCGGGTCACTAAGTCTTGAGACTGGCCAGGCGCTTCTTGATCTCCGGGTCCTTGGACAGCTCCCGCAGCAAAGGCAGGTATTCCCTAACCAGCGTTTCCACTTCCCTCTGCTTCGATAGCTCGTCTTTCAACTGTTTGTTTTCGTCTCGCAAGTCTGCGACCTGCTGGCCCAAATTCCCAACAGTCTGGTCGACGGCACCTTGTTCGCTAAGATCGAGATACCTGTAGGCTTGCTTGTACAACTCTCGCAGCTCATCGACGTTCCGGTCCGTGTAGTGGATCCTTACGCCCTGAGAGTGCCCTTCCAACTGTAGCTTCTTGTGAACGTCCATTCCCAGACGGTCTAGGCTCTGCTCGAAGAATTTGCGTAAGCCATGCGACGGCTGTATCTTCCGGTCGAGGTTTCCCTTCATCTTGGCGAGTTGCAGGGCCTCGAACATGGAGCTATACTTGAACGGGAATATCTTCGCATCCGTCTCGGTCTTTACGGTTCTGTTGTTGATGAGCTGCTTCAACAGGCGGACTGTGTCAGGGCCGATGAATGTGATCCCGGCAGTCTTCTTCCGGTTGTAGTAGGCTGGCTCAAGTTCTAGGTGGACGTAATCCTCTCCTTTCTCTAAGTCCTTCTTCACATGGCGGTAGAAGAGGGAGAGCAGATCCTGGGCGCGTAGTCCGCTGTCTTTGGCGAATAGAACGTACAATTTCTGGATAGGCCTGTCGAGATAGGCTAGAAGCTGATGGAGTTCTCCCCGCTTGTATCCGGGGTGGTATTGTAGCTCGCCGGGCAACTGATCCATCTTGGGGAGGTTGTTGTACCCGTTCTTTCTAAGAAGGCTTCGCAGGCAGACCGTGGCGCCGTTCTCTGTTGCTCGTCGCTGGTTTTCCACGATCCGCTCTATCGCGTCCTCTACGTCCGTACCATCTCGCGCCTTAGCCCAAGACACGAACTCGTCGGGAGTCTTGGCTCCCGTTACTTCTCGGATCTTCTCGCCAATTCGGCTGTGGCGGGTCAGGTATTCATATTTGGTTCCCATAGCCTTCTTTCTCAACCATCTTTCCACCGAGGGGAAGGCTAGCGGGTTTCTGTACGGCTCTATGTTCCTATCCGGGCCGATGCTTGCGGACGCAGACGACAGGTTCCTGGTAACTACTATTTGCGCGTTCAAACTTGATTCCTGGTGAGTAGGGTGATTCTGCTACTTAACTCAATGGAAAACTACGGGTTTCCCCGTAGTTATCTACGAATTTGAACGGAGCGATTCGAGCATATCCGACAGTTTCATCTTTCGTTTTTTCGCTTCCTTTAGCAAGACCTTCTGGACTCCGCTTGAGTATTGCACAGCTCTTTTTGGCCGATTGACCACAGATTCAGGCAATTTCCAAGAAGCAGCAAGCCTCCTAAGAACGTACTTTCGAACTACACCGTTGCCCGTAAGTCGTAACTTCAGTGAAATAGGAATGCTCAGTGCGTAATCGACGAGTGGAAGATGTGCGAATGGACATTGAAGTTCGAGTCGATGAGAGACAGCTAGCTTGTCTCCAGGCTCAAAGTCGTTCGTCGCCGCGGCCAGAACACTCCTCAAAACTTCCTTCTTAGCTTCTAGAAAGCGGTGTTTCAGAGCTAACGCCTCAAATCTGCCGTATCCTGCGAATAGTTCGTCACTTAGCTGACCGACAAGAAGATGCCCCATTCCCATCTCTTCCGCTACCTCGCAGACGAAGAAGAGTGGGACCGAATGGCCCACCAATGTCGAGTCAGTACTCTCGACAGTCTCAACGACCTCTCTAAGACGATCCATAATTTCTGATTGTGAGAGTTCTCTGACAGTAATTTCAAGCCCAAGTTGCTTTGCTACCAGTCGGGCGTGTTCTAATTCGGGCTGACCCTTCAGTCCCACTGTGATCAGTTCGGGTCCCAATTCGTTCTCTCTCGCGGCATAGGCCACTAGGGTGCTGTCCAAACCGCCAGAAAATGCTGTGACGTAACCTTCCGGAACGCCTTCGGCCAAAGATTCTAGGAGAAGTTCTCCTGTCCGAGCCGCGGCTTGATCCTCTCCAACTTTCAATTCTTTGACGCGAGATAGCGTCTCTCTTGCTAGAACCGTCACACGTTTGGTCGACGCTGCGAGCAGATGGCCTGGAGGGACGGTCCTAGGGTTCGAGATTCCTAATTTCGATAGAGCTGCCTTGAGGCTCGCAAAGGCGACAGTCCCCTGAGGGTCTCGACCATAGTAGAGGGGCTTCTGTCCGAGTATGTCTCGGCCAGCCAGGAGTCTTCCTTCTGAAATTCCGAGCACTGAGAATCCTCCAGGTTCTCGAATAGATTCCGAAAACGCCTTTTGTCCTGCCTCCCCACCGATTTCTTCAAGTTCCAAGTTTGCTGGAAGAGATCCGTCAACCGCGAAACTAGTCCTCTCGACGCTAACTTTCGGGGAATGTTCTAACTGATGAGAGCATGAACCTAATGCGACTGATCCATATTTTCCGTCGACCGTTATCGATTGAGTGAGAGTGCCTCGGGTCTTCATGGCCCTCAAAGCGGTGTCGAGCTTGGAAGACACCTTTCTGGCCTCTGGTCCGATGATTCCGGCTATCCCTGACAATGGTCGCAGGATGTTGCTCGGAGTTGTTTATTATCATGCCACGCCGGAGTCTCGTCGATTTCGATTGCCGATCCTTCCAATCGATACGGGCAGATATGGCAGTCCTGAAATGCGGCGTATCTTCGATGAAGAGAACAAGCTTCAGCTGTGGCTTGATGTCGAAGCGGCTGTCGCTGAAGCTCAAGCCGCCGTGGGAGACATTCCCAAGATTGCCGCTCAAGAGATAGCGAAGAATGCCAACACGAAAATCGTGACGTTGGCTCGGACAAAGGAGATCGAGAAGGAGACTCGACACGATCTAGCGTCAATGGTACAAGCATTGTCGGAGGCGTGTTCTGGAGAAGGGAGAAAGTACGTTCACTACGGGCTAACGAGCATGGATGTCGAAGATACGGCCACCGCCCTCCAGTTCAAGGCCGCTTTCGCTCTGATCGAGAAGGGATTGGATCAGCTAGAAGCGACTCTAAGCACGATGGTCCGGAAATACCGTGGTTTGGTCGAGGTTGCCAGGACCCATGGAAGGCATGCGGGAGTCATCACGTTCGGTCTGAAACTTGCAGTCTGGCTCTCTGAAGTCAAGCGGCACAAACAGCGTCTGAGACAAGTCCGTGAGAGAGCCCTCGTTGGAAAGATACTGGGCATCGTTGGAACTGGGGCTGGACTTGGGAAGAACGCGCTAAAGGTCCAGGAGAAAGCCCTGAGGGGTCTTGGGCTGAAGCCAGCTGGGCTAGTAACCCAGGTGATCCAGCGGGACATTCACGCCGAGGTAGTCACCTACTTTTCTTTACTCGGGTCCAGTCTAGACAAGTTTGCAACAGAGATTCGCAATCTTCAGAGGAGCGAGATTTCTGAAGCATTGGAGCCTTTCGATCGAGCGAAACAAGTGGGAAGTTCGGCTCTTCCTTCCAAGCGAAACCCACAACTCAGCGAACGTGCGTCCAGCCTAGCAAAGCTACTGAGGGCTTTGGCATTACCGGCCTTAGAGAATGTTCCACTTTGGCACGAACGCGATCTCTCTAATTCGGCGAACGAGAGGTTCATCTTTCCAATGGCTTTCATTCTAACAGATGAAATGCTGTTGATCGCGTCTAGAGTTCTCAAGGGGTTGGAAGTGTCTCCGAAGAACATGCAGCGCAATTTGGAATCGTCCCAGGGGGCCGTTTTGGCGGAGAGAGTTGTCAACATGCTCGTCGAGAAGGGAGTAGCGAGGCAAGACGCCTACGACCGAGTAAGAAGGGTCTCAGTAAGATCATTGGACTCTGGGGCCCCATTCAGCAAGGCGATTCAAGAGGACAGTTTCGTTTCTAAGAGACTCACGCTCAAAGAGATCAAAGAGGCCCTCGATTATCGCCACTATCTCGGAGTCACGTCCCAGCTCATCAATATGGCTCTCAAAGAGTGAGAATGCCAAAGGAATAGGTACGATTCTCTAAAGAGTAAATCTTAATTCCGTTCCTGCGCAGCCATCGGATTGAGAGGAGCCTCTTGCGCGAAGCCATGCTTACCGTCGGAACTCTCCTTTTGTTCTTTGGTGGACTTGGTGCGATAGCAGCAACTACCCCTATGGGTGAAGGAGCGTTGATTCCTCCAGCAACGCTTGTCCAGATGGGTTGGTCGATCGGTATCTTCACTGTGATCGCGTTCATTGGTGCCGCTCTGATTATTCGAAATCGCTAGTTCCGGATTTCAACCAAGTTTAGAACCCCAGTGCAGGTGCGAGAGTGCCGGGTTTCTATTGGGAACAGTTACTGCTTAATACCCGCCCAGATTCTATCCTCGCCCTATGACGGATCAAAGCAGTAACTGGAAAATCCACGTGAAAAAGGGAAGTTATGAGGTAGAAGTTGAAGGTCCAAGTCCCGAGCGCGTGGAAAAGATGTTTGATGAACTCGTAAAGAAATACATGAAGAAAATCGCTTCACCGTAACACTCTATTTTCTTCCTGCTTTTTCAAGCGGGCTAGGCCCGTCTCTTTGCTCTGAAAAAGCAACCCTAATTCGGTGGTCCCATTTCGTCGGAGAGGAGATCATCGAGTTCCTCTTTCGCGTCTAGCGAGACGGCAATCCGCTCGTATTCGTCCGGGTTGTGCTCATAGATGAATCGAAGGAGGGGAAAGTAGAGCTGTGGGGCTCGACGGACGGATACATGGCTTTTTACGCCAATAGACGCGGCGGCCTTTCTGCGGGTATCTCTAATCGATCGGGTCCGGGACATCGAACTAATCTTCTGCGGAAACCTCATCGGGACCCAGCCGCTCAGGGATGTTTGTTTCGCAATAGCCACACCCGCTGTCATTAGGTCAAGGGCGTACGACAGGAGATGCCA
>Ga0209056_10004906_pt1 | contig 14043 bp, 8 predicted proteins | sample GraSoiAngelo_114_FD_185876 | JGI IMG/M metagenome (GOLD analysis project Ga0209056, IMG submission 185876) | Grasslands soil microbial communities from the Angelo Coastal Reserve, California, USA - 14_0903_13_40cm (SPAdes) (version 2) | ecosystem: Environmental > Terrestrial > Soil > Grasslands ... | reverse complement strand
CAACTCCTGCGTATCAAGCTCCGGTCCAGGAGAATTCCCCCAGACAAAGTAGAAGACTTGCAGCAGGAGACTTTTATTCGAGTCATTGGCGTCGTGCGCAAAGACGGCGGTGTGCGCCAGCCGGAGCGCTTCGGAGCTTTCGTTAACTCCATTTGTAACAACATCTTACTGGAGTACTACAGATCTTCCGCTAAGAGCCAGCCGATGGAGGACGCGCACCAGGATATACCGGACAAAACATTGGATCTGGAGGGCATGCTGGTCACCAAACAATCCGGGGAGCATGTGCGGCGGATCCTCGACGGAATGCCAAAACGGGACCGCGCGCTTCTTCGCGCTATCTTCTTAGAAGATAAGGAGAAGGACATGATATGCCGGGAACTGGGGGTCGATCGCGAGTACTTGAGGGTGCTAGTCCACCGCGCCAAGGATAAGTTCAAGGCCCTCTATGAGAAAGGCCAGAGGGGGATGGCCAAACAGGCGGCTGGCCTGGGAAAACAGTGAAACGTTCTAGTGCCCCCCTGCACTACCCTTCGGATGGCAAATATGGATCACCACGAGGCAATACAACTGCAAGCGGCAGTAAAGTATGTGCTCGGCGAACTCTCCCAGATCCAGCGGGAGGAATACGAAGAACATTATTTCGAATGCGCGGAATGTGCCATCGATCTGAAGGCGCTGGCCACCTTTGCCGACACGACGCGCGAAGTCTGGCGGCAAGAGAAGGCCAACCAGCTCGCGTCAGATTCCGTTCCGGCGCTTGGCGGATGGCTGCGCTGGTTCCAGCCCAATACGGCGATACCGGCGCTCGCGGCTCTGCTGCTGATCATCGCTTATCAGAATACGGTCACCATTCCTCAAGCGAGGGAAGAAGCCGCTTCCGGTGCGGCGCAGCTATTTGTTTCCTCTCATGCGCCAAAAATGGCAGTCACACGCGGCAGCGAAGAAATAAAGCTTTCTGTTCGCCCAAACGAGAGCCTTCCGCTCAAATTCGACTTCACCCCTAAGACACCTTTGGACGCCTACCTTTGCCGGCTTCAGGATCGGTCTGGCCGGTCCGTGCTGCAGGTCCGGGTCCCGGGATCGTTCACCAACAAGGAACTGAATTTGGTGGTTCCAGCAAGTCTGGTCAAGCCCGGGCAATACACGCTGGTCTTCACCGGCGAGCCGGGGTCCAAGGGACAGCCTGCCCAGGACGAAGTCCTGCGTCTCAGCTTTGCTATTGAGTTTCTCCCGTAGATGAAAGATTATCAGCCTCCGAATTAGATAATCGAGGTGACGTCCATGCCCGCGAAGCGCTCCAAGAAGACCACTAAGACCACGAAAACGGCGAGTGCGAACGAATCGAAGCAGCGCATCCCGTTCCACTTTCATGCTGAGGCGCACGCCTTCAGCGGCACTTTTCATCGGCCGGTTCTTTACCCGATTGCCGCGCAGGCGTCTGTGTCGCTGCCGACGATCGGAGGCCACGCCCACTCGCGCGTGGAAAACTTCCGCGTCGATGGTCTCGTGCGCTTCACTGCCGCCTCTAGCCACGTCTCCGGCAGTTGGCAGAACGATGAGATCGTCACCACGCACGCCACCGCCGTCATTGAGGGCCTCAATATTCTGGACTTCATAACCGCCGACCGCATCGTTGCGCGCCTGACCTCGGAGCATCACGTCGGGGAGCGGGAGGGCCACTTCATCGCCCTCGGAAGCACGTTCGAAGGCCTGAAGATTGCCGGTCACGCCGTGACGGTTACTCTGCGCCACGACTTGATGGTCGAATGCAGGACTTTCGCTGCCCTGCGCGATAGGCTTGCAAAAGACAAGAAACCAGACAAAATATCCGCCACCACTGACGGGGTAGCCTTGTGCTCGCTTGCGGAAGATATCAACGTCCAGTTTCCTGGCCTTCACAAGGAGGGCCACATCCTGAAGATCGATCATTTTGGAGAAATCTCTTTCGCGGAGGTCTTCGCCGCCTTTGGTACGCGCACGCTGACGATGCTGCGCCTCAAGCTGGGGTCCCCTCAGGCAGCCAACGGCACCGTCGTCGAGTGCACCACCAACGGCCAGCCCATGCCGCCCACACCCAGCGGAACCTAATTTTACTTTGCCAGTTCTTATCCTGCTTCTATATTTGGGCCTGCCATTCCGCTGCAGGGCCGCAAGCCGTTTATGACCATATTGTCCAAGAGATTCGACATGGCGAACTGGACGCTGCTAGGGCCGACATAGATCGGGCATCCGAAGAATACGGGTCCAAGAATGAAGAATGGGCTTGGCGCTTTCGTGTCCTGAAGGCACAATTTCTTGTTTTCCGCAGGGAATACAAAGAAGCCTTAGTAGTCCTCAATGAAGATCTCCCTCCTGTATTGGCCTCGACGGGCATAGCGGCGCGCAAGGCTATGGTCGAAGGTGTGGCTTACAGGTACGCTCAACAGTTTGAAGACTCAGAGAAAAAATTCATAGAAGCAGAACGGCTGGCTTCCTCCTATCAACCACGAATCATGGGAGAGATCCTGAATAATCGAGGCGCGCTTGAAGTGGAAGAAGTAAGATATCCGGCTGCCCAAGAAACCTTTCACCGTGGGCTTCTACTCGCCCGAAGAGAAAAGGATCAGGTCCAGGAAGCGAACGCTCTGGGAAATCTGGGCCTTGTCGCGACGAAACAGGGACATTTCGACGAAGCCGTCGACTGGAACCAGTCGGCGTTGAAACTCTCTCGCTCGCTGGGAATGAAAGACACGGTGGGGGTGATCCTTGGAAACATGGGTTGGAACTATTTCGACTTAGGGGATTTCGAAAATGCCATGTCTCTCTACAAGGAAGCAGCGGAGGATTCGGCGCTACGCAAAATCCCAGCGACTCAGGCCTACTGGCTCGCCGGGGTGGCCAATTCTCACTACTCAATGCGCGATTACGAATCTGCGCGGGCAATTCTTGAACAAGCCCTGAAAATTGCCGGGGGTCTGGACGAGAAGAGCATACTCACCAAGTGTCTTAATGATCTGTCCGCCGTCGAAATGCAATTAGGCCGCGTGGACCTTGCCGAACGATACACAAATGAAGCTTTGGAGATTGAAAGGAATGGCTCTGACAAGTCCGGCACGCTGAACTCACAGCTTCTGCAGGCTCGGATTCGAGCGTTCCGGGGCCATTTCCTTGATGCTGAGCGGCTTTTTCGCGTAGTCATCCAAAGCCCAAAGGCAGATAAGCCTCTTGTCTGGGAGGCGCAAGCGCGATTGGCTAAGACGTCCGACAAAGCGGGGAAGTCGGTTCAAGCGCAGAGAGAATACCGGGAAGCGATTGGCACGGTCGAAGCGGTGAGACAGTCTCTGAATCGCGATGAATTTCGCTTGACGTTTCTTTCGAGCGCAATCGAATTCTACGACGATTATGTTGATTTCCTGGTTGCCCACGGCCGATCGAACGACGCGTTAAACATTGCTGAATTGAGCCGCGCGAGAACTCTAACGGAAGGTTTGGCATCCACGGCGGCCGACGACCTAAGCGCGCCCAGCAAGTTTGATCCGCAGCAGACTGCGCGGAAACTAAATGCCTCGCTGCTCTTCTATTGGGTCGGACACGAACAATCCTATCTTTGGGTTATCACTCCCGCGAAGATGAGCTATTTCAAACTGCCCTCGGCTTCGGTGATTGAGCCTGTGGTTTCAGAGTATCGCAAAGCGCTTCTGAGGATGCGCGACGTGCAAGACGACGGCAGCACCGAAGGGAAAAGGCTATACGCCATGCTGGTCGAGCCGGCCAAGAAGCTGATTCCTCCCGGCTCACGAGTCATTGTCTTGCCGTCGGAGGGTCTCTACGGGTTGAACTTTGAAACCTTGGTCGTGCCCGATCCGCAGCCGCACTTCTGGATCGAGGATGTTACTTTGACGACGGGTAGTTCGCTCACCATGCTGGCCGCGTCCGCCAATCGGCCTACGCCCAGTGACAAGACTCTTTTCCTCGTCGGCGATACCAAGCCTCCCAACCCTCCCTTTGCCCCGCTCCCGCAAGCCGCCGAGGAAATGAAGCAGGTCAGAAAATATTTCCCCGGAGCGCAAACGAGAGTCCTGGAAGGAAGCAGCGCCACTCCCACGGCATTCCTCAAAAGCAATCCCGAGCAGTATTCCTATCTCCACTTTGTTACCCATGGAACCGCCAGCCACATCCGTCCCCTCGAGTCCGCCGTGATTCTCAGCCTGGAAGGCGACTCGTACAAGCTTTACGCTCGCGATATCGTCCAGCACCGCTTGAACGCCAGTCTCGTGACCATCTCCGCCTGCAACGGTGCCGGAACACGCGCCTATTCCGGCGAGGGTCTGGTGGGTCTCTCCTGGGCCTTCCTCCGCGCCGGTGCCCACAACGTCATTGGCGCGCTCTGGGAAGTGAGCGATGCCTCCACTCCGCAGTTAATGGATGCGTTTTACCGCGAACTATTTCAGGGCAAGGACCCCGCCGCGGCCCTGCGCGAAGCCAAACTCGGGCTCCTGCGTTCCGCCGACCCTGACTCCGTCTTCAGGAAGCCCTTCTACTGGGCCCCCTTCCAGTTGTACGCCGGCTCGTAGTCGATGCGCGGGAAACTCTGGAACGGGGTGGGACTGCTCGAGGGCTGTTGAAGCGGTCATTCTTGGTGAAACGATTTCGCACACAAGATCACCACTTGTGAGGGAACCGCTTCCCCGGAGAGTCAGGCATCCATGAATTTGAGCGACAAGACAACGAAGCCATCAGGAAACAATTTTGCATCTCAGCGGGATCTTCCCGAAGAAATTGATTCGCGCATGCGCGTCGAACCGTGCGAATTCGAAAGCCTTCTTCAGCGCGCCGTGGAGATCCTGAGCGCGAGGGCACAAAGCGCGACCACATCCAGCTCTTGAGGTGAAGGCAAGCCACGGGCAGAACCGCTGCGGCTTTTTCCCGAACATTGCACCGGCGAGACGGCCCTTTGGCCGCGTTTTCTAGACACATGACCAAACAGAGTGATACGATTTTCGCCTAAGCCTCACCAATCTTACAAAGCTAGCCCATTTCCGCAACGCTATTGGGGGTGTATATGCCACCAGTCGGACTAGATAACCTCAAACACATCGTCGTCCTCATGATGGAGAACCGCTCCTTCGACCACATGCTGGGCGGCTTGATGAAGAAATATCCGAAAATCAATGGCTTGACGGGCAATGAATCCAATCCCGACATGAACGGCACCATGGTTCCCGTGCAGCCGAATGCGAAATTTCAGGGCCAGCTGGATCATGACCCCGATCACCACTTTCCCGGCGTCGACCTCCAGATATTCGGCGGCACGCCTCCGGGGCCCGGCCGCGTCGCAAATATGCAGGGGTTCATCAAGAGCTACGCCACGCAGGGCACCGGCATCAATGCTTCCCACGCCATCATGTCGTATTTTCCTCCGGAGAGGCTGCCGGTGCTCACTAGGCTCGCGACGGAGTATGCCGTCTTCAACGGCTGGTTTTCCTCGATACCCGGACCGACCATCTGCAATCGTGCGTTCGCGCATTACGGCACTTCCTTCGGCAACGTGGATATGAACCTGTTCTACATTCAGGACCCGATTCAGAGTATTTACGAGCGCATGGTGCAGGCTGGCCACACGGCCAAGATTTACTACTACGACCAGCAGAGCTCGACGATGGAGATTGTGAACCTCCTGAAAAACCAGCCGCGGATCTTTGGCAGCTACAGCCAATTCATCGGCGATTGCAAGGGCAACACTCTCCCCGAATACAGCTTTATCGAGCCATGTTACAACGATCATCCGGGGCCGGGCGGCGGCCAGATTCTTGCTTCAGACCAGCACCCCGATCACAACGTGCAAGAGGGCGAAAGATTCATCGCCAACACTTACAACGCCATCCGCACAAAACAAGAGCTTTGGGAAACGACCGCGATGCTGGTCGTCTATGACGAGCACGGCGGAATCTACGACCACGTCGTGCCCCCGGCTTGTGAAGCGGACGGTAAGAGTGCCCCGGCAGATAAAACGGGAACAGCAGCGCCGTTCAACTTTGACCGTCTTGGCGTGCGCGTGCCGGCCATTCTTGTCTCGCCCTATATTCCCCGGGGCACCGTGGTGCCGGGTACGGAAGATCCGAACGGTCGCATTTTCGAACACGCTTGCATTCCCGGCACGGTCACGAACTTCTTCTTGAAGAATTACGATCAGCGCACGTCCCGCGAGAAGAATTCCAACAATTTTCTCGCGCCACTGACCGACATCTTGCGGCCGGATGATGATTGCTGGGTTTTTGACGTGTGAGGAAAAATATGGAAAAAAAATATAAGTTGGTTGCCAAGGTCCCCAAAACGCCAAAGAGCGCCTACGATCATGGCCGATTCATCTCCAGCCTGATCGAACATCAAATCAAGCATTTCCACGAAATCGAGAAGTCACTCTTGAAGCCCGGACAAGAACTTACTGACATCACCAAGATCAAAACCGAGCTTCAGGCCAGCGAATACTTGAAAAAGATGACGGCCCTCTTGCATCCACAGGGCGCTGAAAAGCCACGAAGAGTCGCTCCGCCCAGGAAAACCAGGAAACGCGCGAAAGCCGCGAAGAGCAAGGGCAAGGGTAAGACAAAGAGTAGGCGGGGTAAGCGGAAAAGTCGGTGAAGGAGGCTTTGTGCGTCGCATAGCGTTGACCGTTCTTTTGTTGGCAGCCGGATCAGCTCGAGCTCAGGAGAATCTCCCTCAGCGGCCTCCCGCCCCGCCCAAGATTGACCCTTCCGGCGAAGTCGACAGGCTGAAAGAGAGTTGCGGGGCTTTCAAAATTGCTCCGTGTGCCGAGGAACTCTTCACCGGACAGCCCGTGCATATCGCCGTCGCCAGCTTCGCTCCACAGAACGGCTTTGGTGCGGGTCTCGCCTACCTGGGTCACAAGACCACGGAAAACTGGCGTGTTACCTGGAACTCGGACGCCGTCGCGTCGATCAACGGATCGTGGCGCGCGGGCTTCTACCTAAAGTTTGTTGATACCTATGAGAAGCCGATCGGCGGTGGCTTGGGGACAAAAGGAAGGAAGAAGCCGCGTGTTCTCAGCGAGCTTCCGGAACACCCGGTCTTCAATTTGTATGCCCAGGCCATCTCCCTCAACAAGCTCCTATACTTCGGCTTGGGTCCGGCTACGACACTAGCGGGTCGCACCTTCTACGGTATGACACAGACGATTGTGGGTGGAAGCGCAGTGAAGCCGTTCAATGCACGGCTGAATGCCAGCCTTTATGGCGAAATCAACGGCCGCTTTGTCAACATTCGTCCGAGCACCGGCCAGCCAAGCCCTTCGATTGGAATGCTTTACACGGAAGCCACGGCTCCGGGCTTGACCAGCCAGCCCGGAACGCTGCAACTCGGGGAGGGCCTGCGGATTCGGCCGGCGTACTTCGATGATGTATTCCGCCTGAACTACAGCCTTGCTTATCAGCAATTCTTCACGCCAGGAAATTCAACATTCTCTTTCCAACGATTGACCGCCGATCTGTTACAGGAGTACGTACTCCACAGCAAGTCCATTCGGCCCTACTTGTTGCCCCGGGACAATAACCCCAACGGTCCCGACGCATGCGACGACCCTGGCCGAGACGAATCAAAAATGACGGAGGAGGAAAAGAATAAGGCCAAAGAACATCCGTGCGCCTATGTGACGCGGAACTTCGAAGGCACCATCGGCTTCCGCTTTTTCCTTGCCGCATCCATGACTCCCGGAGGAAACTTGGTTCCGTTCTACTTTCAACCAACACTTGGTGGAGCAGATATCAACAGCAATCCCTCGCTGGGCAGCTATCAAGACCTCCGCTTTCGTGCACCCAATGTCATGCTGCTCCGTCAGAGCTTCGAGCATTCCGTCTGGAATTTGCCCCTGGGTGTTGCGTTCATGGCCGACGAAGGCAAGGTGGCCTTGATTCGCGGCGATCTCGGTTCTAATCCCTGGGTCCACAGCTTTTCCGCGGGCCTGACCCTCCGTGCCGGGGGTTTCCCTCAGGTGTTCCTGCTGTTCTCCTGGGGCGGAAATGAAGGCACGCACACCATCGCGAACGTAAATCCATCGTTGCTTGGTGGTGGCGGACGGCCATCCCTCTTCTAACCTGCACAGCGCACCAAATCGGAACGAGTCACTGTTCTCGGTTCATTTCCGGTTGATCTTTCTTTCTCCTATGCAATAAATTGCTCCTGAATAAACGGCGCCACCTCAGGCGTTGGCCTCAGGTCGCGGACTCGACCGCCATGGCCTGCATATCCTCGGCCGAATAGCCGAGACCCCGCAGGATTTCAGCGGTGTGCTCCCCGAGTAACGGCGGCGGCAAGCGGAAGCTCACCGGGGTGTCTGAAAACCGGATGGGATTTGCGATGCTCTTTGCCGTGCCAATCGCAGGGTGCTCGAGTTGCACGATCAAGCCCCGCGCGCGCGTCTGTACATCCTCAACCGCTTCCGCAACCGTGTTGATCGGCGCGGCGGGAATGTCCGCTTCCCCGAACTTATCCAGCCACGCTGCGGCTGGCTTTTGCTGAATAACGTTTTGCAGCAACGGCACGAGGATTGCCCGGTGTTTGATTCTCAGCGCATTGGTGGCGAATCGTTCATCCCTTCCAATGCCGTCTTGAATGTTCAACACCTGCGCGAATCTCTTCCACAGCGCCTCAGTCCCCACTCCGACCACAAAATACTTGTGGTCGCCCCCGCGATACGCCTCATAGGGCACGATATTCGGGTGGGCGTTTCCCCAGCGCTCGGGAGACACACTGGCGTTCAGATAACTGCTCCCCGCGTTGGCCAGCCACGTCAGTTGCGAATCGAAAAGCGCCATGTCGATGAACTGCCCGCGCCCGCTTCTTTCCCTCGAAAAAAGCGCTGCGAGAATCCCCATAGCCGCATACATCCCGCAAGTCATATCCGCAATCGCGATCGGATAACGCATCGGCCCGCCTCCTGGCTCACCGGTGAAGCTCATCACGCCAGCTTCCGCTTGCGCGAGAATGTCGTAGCCGGGCATGCCCGCTTTCGGGCCAGTGAATCCGTACCCGGTGATGCTGCAATAGATGAGCCGCGGATATTTCGCGCACAGCGAATCCGGATCGACGCCGCGTTTTTGAAGCGATGCCAGTGACGGTTGGTTGACAATGAAAACGTCGGCGCTTGCGAGGAGTTTCTGCAAGGCTTCCGCGCCGCGCGGATGATCGTAGTTGAGAGTAATCGATCGTTTGTTGCGATTCGTCGCGAGATAGTAAGCGGATTCGCTGCCCACAAACGGCGGACCCCATCCGCGCGACTGGTCGCCGGTTCCCGGCCGCTCCACCTTGATCACCTCCGCGCCAAAATCTCCGAGCAGCATGGCGCAATACGGTCCGGCGAGCGCCTCCGTCATTTCCACGACGCGAATCGAATCGAGAATGGTTTCCACGGCCGCGATTATAACTGACATCGCACCTCGCCATCCTCCGGCATCCCAGCGTCCATTTCCGTAAAACGATTAACTGCATCCAAAACTTAGTTGGAAGCGCTGAAGGTTTCCACAGGCACCACTCTTGTGCTTTAGCACCGTCCCGGCATAAACTTCCTCGCAGCATGTGTTTTTGCGAGCCGCCTCAACCTTTTGAGGAACTCCATGGCTCGTGCGAATCGGGGTTGTGATGTCTGGGGGGAGAGAAAATGAGAAAAATGTTGAGTGCGTTCTTTGTCTTGACACTCGCGCTGGTGCTTGCCTCATCCGGGTGGGGGCAGTCGCAGATCACTAGCGGGACGGTGCAGGGAGATGTTCTCGATGAGAAGGGTGGGAGCGTCGCGGGCGCAACCGTCGAAGCCAAGAATCTAGCGACCAATTTCGCACAGACGGATACCACCAACACGGACGGCCATTTTGCCTTCCTGAGTCTTGCGCCGGGGCGCTACACCCTCACCATCAGCAAAGCCGGGTTCGCCACCATCGTTCAGGAAAATGTGAACCTCACCGTCGGGCAAACCATCTCGCTGCCTGTCACGATGAAGGTATCTTCCGTTTCACAGCAGATCGTCGTCACAGACGTGCCCATCGTGGAAGTCACGAAGACGGAATCCTCTTCGACGCTGAATGAACTTACGGTCAGCTCCACGCCTGTACTCGGCCGCAAGTTTGAAGACCTGCTTACTTTGACCCCCGGCGTCTCAATTACCCAGGGTCCCGACGGCGACGAGATCACCTTCAATGGCCAGCGTGGAATCTTTAACAACGTGAGCTTGGACGGTGGCGACTACAACAACGGATTCTTCGGAGAGCAGGAGGGCGGGCAGCGCGCGGCGATCGACATTACGCTGGACGCGGTGAAGGAGTTCCAGGTAGTGGCCAGCGGCGCCAATGCGGAATTCGGGCGCACGGCCGGAGGGGTTATCAACGTCATCACCAAGTCTGGAACGAACGATATCCACGGCAGCGCTTTTGAGTACTTCCGCACGGAAGCTTTATCCGCCAACACGTCGGATGGGAAGCCGCTGCAGGATTTTCGCCGCAATCAATTTGGCGGAAGCTTCGGTGGGCCCATTTACAAGGACAAGCTCTTTTTCTTCGGTGCAGCGGAGGGCATTCGCGAGAATCTCACCCGCCAGAATCTCAGCGCGGCCATCGGCACTCCATGTGGGTCAAATATCGTGTTCGACGGCACTCCCGCCACTGACGCCCAGATTCTGGCTAGTCCGGACTGTCAGCGCGTAGCGCTTGTGAACTTCATGCAGAGCACTTTCAGTGAGAAGGATGGCGCACCGATAAATCATGCGATACGCAATGGTGCGGCGTTTGGCAGGATCGACTATAACCTGAATTCCAAGAACCAAATCTTTGGTTCGTACAACTACGATTATTCAAAGAACTCAAATCAGACGTTTGACGTTCCCGCCTATGGAACGACAGCGAACGGCATCGAAGGACCGTCAAAAATTCAGGCGGCCAATACAAACTGGTTTAGCACCATTTCCAGCAGCAGACTCAACGAGGCGCATTTCACCTACGCGCGCGAAAACCGGCCGCGCAACGCGGTCGGTCCAACTGCAGTGCCTGACACAAATATCGGTTCGGCGAACAGCCCAACGGCCTTCGCTTTCCGGTTCGGCCAGCCTTTCTTCCTCGAGCCTACGATTGACGAAATCTTTTGGCGGACCGATGTGAGGGACAACTTTACCGTCATAAATGGCAAACACACCATAAAGGCCGGTGGGGAGTGGATTCACAGCAATAACACGCAGGTGTTTCGCGGGTTTTTCAAAGGATTGTACTTTTTCGATAACGCCGTGGGCTTTATGCATTACGTGACGGATGGGCCCGCCGTGCAAGGGTGCTCGGACGGAACATTTACCGTGACCACTTGCGGAGGAGTGGCCACGTCTACAGGGACACCGCTATTCCTGTTCCTCCAACATGGGCCTGCGACCCAAGGAGAGACCTTTGACCAGTCCGGGGCGTCGTCCATCAATAATGAAGATTTCGCGCTGTTTGCACAGGATACTTGGAAGGTTACGCGCAACCTAACTGTAAATCTGGGCCTGCGTTGGGAGGCACAACGCTTTCCAAATCCGGTTATTCCTCCTGCACAGACTGCGTACGGCCCGAACTTGAGCGACCCGAAGTTTCCTTCCGATGGAACATTGCACAACCAGAACAAGATGTTTCAGCCGCGGGTCGGCTTCGCTTGGGACATTCGCGGTAATGGCAAGTCCGCCCTGCGTGCGAGCTGGGGGATCTACAACGCCAGGCAGAATATGCTTACGCAGGTCGGGTCCATCACGACGAACGGAGTGCAACAGCAGTCGTTCGCGGCGGGCTTGTTTGTCGGGCCATGCTGCCCGGAACCGGTGTTCGGCCAAAATGCGGGACCTATCAATAACCCCCCGGCGAAAGGCTCACCACCGCCACCATTTGCCGCGGTGCAAGTATTTGACAAGAACTATGCGAACCCCCGAATTTATACTGGAAACGTTGGTTACGAGCAGCAGATCGCGTCGGGCTGGGCCGGCTACGTTGACTTCACAGTCTCCAAGGGAGTTCATCTGACCCGGTTTACTAATCCCAACGTTTGCTGCTCCACTGCGGATTTGGTCACCACCGCCGATGTGAATCTCGGTAGCGGACCATCCTACACGGGTCCCGCCCCATTCCCGAATTTGGGAGCGATCACCGACACGGTTAGTTCCGCAAAGTCACTCTATCGCGGCGCAACGATTGGGGTGCGCAAGCGCTTTAACAATCGATTCCAACTGGATGCGAATTACGTCTGGTCAGAAGATCTGGACGATGATTCTAACGAAAGAGATCCTTTCAGCTTTCACTATTATAACATTTATAATCTTGCGAAGGAGTATTCCTATTCCGACCGCGACGAAAAGCATAAATTCAACCTCGTCACGCACGCCGAATTGCCTTGGAAGGTTGCTGTTGACGTGCGAATGCAGGCGCACTCGGCCCAGCCCTATAGCGCCAATCCCAATGCCACTGGTGCCGGGCCTCTTTGTAGTAACACAGAAGCTGCGCATCGCGTGCAAGTTGGCCTTGGCCCAGGCGGAACGAACGTCGATTGCGGAAGGAACTTCCTTCGCAAGGATAACGGCTACTTTGCGTTTAACTTCGGGGCGGCAAGACCATTTCACCTGGGAGAGCGGTTCCAGATCATCCCCAAGGTGGAGGTCTTCAACTTGTTCAATAACAAAAACAACATAAACACAATCAGTGGCAGCGGCACGCCATTGTTTGATTTCGACGGGTTCATCCGGCAGGGCGTGGGCGATCCGCGTGAAGCACAACTGTCGGTACGCTTCCAGTTCTAGGGAAGCGGCGACGCACGGCAATAATTTTTGCCAAGAAGAGGGGTGCTTCGGCGTCCCTCTTTGTTTTTCGGGGATAGGGGCACCGATTGTGGCTGTCCAACTCGCAAATTCCATAACTCCATCACCTACGCGTTCTCGACAGGAAGCCTCTCTTGCCACGCTTGCGAAGTGCTCATCGAATCTGGCGGTTCCTCCACGTTATAAAGTCGCAGCAATGCTGAGACTAGGATTGACACCCGCAACTGCAGGCCAGTAACATTCATCTCACTTTGCGGTATTTTGTCTCTTGAGGAAAACAGTCCCAACTGTGAGGTCCATCATGAAAAAGCTAGTGTGGTCTGCCCTGGTTTTGGCTTTCAGCCTCCTGGTCGCGGCGCCCGCATCGAACGCCCAGGCAAAGCCCGCGGCGCCCGCTCCCGCTGCGGCTCCTGCGCCCGCTGCCGCCCCGGCGCAAGCGGCTGCACCTGCCGCGCCGCAAGGACGCAAAAAACGCGTGGCCATTTTCGATTTCGACTATGCCACCGTGCAGACCTCCACCGCAGCGCTCTTCGGCACCAATGTGGACGTCGGCAAGGGTATCTCCGACTTGCTGGTCACCGATCTCGTCAAGGACGGCACCTATTCCGTCATTGAGCGCAAAGCACTGGACAAGATTCTCACCGAGCAAAATTTCTCCAATAGCGATCGCGCCAACGCAACCTCTGCCGCCAAGATCGGGAAGCTCCTGGGCGTGGACGCCATCATTGTTGGCAGCATCACGCAGTTCGGCAACGAAACCAAGAACACCAATATCGGTGGCACCGGCGGCGGTCTCGGCGGATTCGGCATCGGCGGCTTCGGAAAGAAAAAGAGCAAGGCCATCGTCGCCGTCAACGCTCGCATGGTGGACATCGATAGCGGGGAGATTCTCGGTGTGGCCGACGGCAAGGGGGAATCTGCGAGGGAAAGCACGTCGTTGCTCGGCGGTGGCGGCAACTGGCATGGCTTCGGTGCCGGCGGCGCCAACTTCGGCAGCAGCGACTTCCAGCAAACGATTCTTGGGGAAGCCGTGAAGAACGCGGTCGATCAGATGAGTACCGGGCTCGTGGCCAACAACACCAAGTTGCAAACTCGCACCATCAACGTTTCCGGTCTGGTAGCGGCCGTCGAAGGCGGACAGATCATTCTAAACGTTGGCGGCAAGGCCGGCCTGAAGGTCGGTGATCAGCTCAATGTCGAGCGGGTCACCCGCGAGATCAAGGATCCCGCCA
>Ga0209056_10004905_pt1 | contig 14045 bp, 13 predicted proteins | sample GraSoiAngelo_114_FD_185876 | JGI IMG/M metagenome (GOLD analysis project Ga0209056, IMG submission 185876) | Grasslands soil microbial communities from the Angelo Coastal Reserve, California, USA - 14_0903_13_40cm (SPAdes) (version 2) | ecosystem: Environmental > Terrestrial > Soil > Grasslands... | reverse complement strand
CCAAAAGAAACGTGCCTATAATGGGCTTTATTCGGCGGTCTAGGACCGAAAGAGGCGTGACTGTGACGGATATACCCCGAAACGCCTATAGCTTGGGAGACCAGTTTTCTATGCAGGTGAATGACAAGATGCGCAATCCGTTCCGAAGGAAATCCAAGAAGACAGAAGAAACACCAAAACAAGCATAGGCTAATCCTACCAGAAGATCAGGCCTCCTGGATGAAATAGCACCCAGGTATGATCCCAAGCGACAATCTGGGAAACCATATCTCCCAATAATCAGCTTCGAATCACTTTTTGAGAATCCAGTTCTTGAAACTGGTCCTGGAAACCAGCCATGGAATCAGCTCTTGAGAAACAAGTTTCTGAAACCGCAACTCGGAAACCCAGTTATTGAAAACCGTTTTTGAAACATCTCTCTAAAAACGGTAAACGCGAATTTTTCCGGGGGGGCCCTGGCCCCTAGTCAAGTCTCGCACCCCCAGAATCCAGTCCGCGCCTACGCGGACCGCAGCAGACCCCTGAACTCCATGCCCCTCCAAAGAAAACCCTAACACGGGGCCGGCTGAGATAGAACATAATGAGCCTATCTCACAGTCTTCTTCCGCAACGTTTCCAGAGTCTTCCCTTCACCCGTCCTTCTCTCCACGTACCTGGCCACAAAGTATCCCAGCATTGTTCCCGCGTACAATCCAGCCAACGTTCCGTTGAGGAGGAAGCTTACCGGCCCGATGTTCGTCTTCGCCCATGATTCCAGAAAGAGATTATTCTGATATTCGAGCGAAACCCAAACCAGCAATCCAAGTATGACCGACGACTCCACCCACACTAGCCATCGCGTTCGCTTCGCAAACTCTTTCCGTTTCAACTGTTCGAGATCAAGCCTATCACTCATAGCGCCCTACCAATTTCACCCCCGGTTATATGCGTAAATGCACGTCTCAGAACCAACGCCGGGTTTCCATCACACCTACTATCATCATCGGCCAGGCGTGGATAACCTAAAGAGCGCGATAGAGGAATCCCCAAATGACCCGGGGGGCAGTAGGCACCCCATGTTTGAGGGAGGTGGAAAAACGAGAATTGGAAAGAAGCTGAGCAACCGCCTCGCCACGACAGCAATCACGATAATCGTATTTCTCCCAACGCTTGCCTATCTTGGAACCGTCGTAGCGGCCGGCCACACAGCTCCTAACTATTGCAATAACGCTGGCGGATGCCCATGGACGAACTAGTCGAGCATCACGATCTCGATAAGTCCGGACCAGGCGCGCTGTGGAATAGTCTGGGACGAAGCAACAGACTGGATCACTTTGGCCCCTTCAACCACCCAGATATTCCAAGCTCTCGCACAGTTACGAACAAGGGTCCAAACCCATGGGATCGATAGTTTCCCTTCTCGTCCACGAACAGAATCCTTGGCTGCAGCTGAAATACCCCAGCTCGGATGGCCTTCATCGGAATCCTAACCTCGTGCGCTCCCAAGTATTCCAGCCTCTTTCCCTTCATATCAATGAAGTCATCGTTGACCTGGCCTGGAATCCTCCGTTTATCCAGTTGTATTCCTTCGACTACAACATTCTCTAGTTTGATCAGCCTCGCTGCGCTCCTCCCAACATTGGCCACTTCCAGTTCGACTGTTAGGTCGGACCCCACGTTGAAGTCTTTCCCTACAACCCCTAGGTTGCCGACAACCTTGGCGTCTTCAAAACTCTCCAAGCTTCCAGGCTGACCTCTTATCAGAGAGTCAGGAGTCCCAGGCACCCTTGTCAGAGCAGGGTTCTCCGACAGAGCCTCAATCGGGGTGAGAAGAAGTTCCTTCTCCTGTCTCGCCCTGTCGAGGAGCCGTAGGGCTTCATCTCTCTTCACGGGGAAATTTGCCTGGCCGTAGAGCCTAGCTGAGAGCTGGAGGTGCTTCTCAGCAAGATGGTACAGTTCTGTCTTCTTTTTCGAATCTCTTTCAATCGCAGCATCAGTCAGATAGACTAACGAGTCGAAAAGCTTCCCAGTTGCTCGGGTCCAGTCGGCAGCATTCCGCCATCTTGCCGCTTCATAATAGTCAGTGGCCGTCTCAAGGTGTTTCTTGATCTCGGAGTAAAGTTGCGTGTTTCGAGTGCGCCTGAAGCGGGTGCCCGACTCTAGAGCCCAGCAGATGGACGAACTCGCGAGGGCGACATGGCGAAACGTCCTAGCCTGAGTGACCTTCTCCGCCCTGGCAAAGAGATCGGCGGCCTCCGCGTACATTTCAGGGGACGCCCTAGTCTCTGCGTCTTTCATCCTGCAACGAGCCTCAGAGAAAAGTGTGAGCGCTTCAAGCTCGACTCGAATCTGATCGGTTTGGGCCCTAGACATCAGCTCTCGGAAATCATTCGATGCAGAACGGTATCGCGCCCCGCTCTCCTCTTCGTCTCCTTTCTTATCAAGAACTTTAGCCTCTTCGAGCTTCACTCTGCCCTGGCAGTACTTTTCCAAGGCCCGGGATGCGTCGAACCAGTCGTCCAATTCCTTCCTCTCCTGTTCCTCAGCCACTTGGTCCCGCTTCGTCCTCAGGCTCCTCTGCGCATCTCCGAAAGCCTCAGTTGCCGACGCGAACATTTTGAGTGCATCCTCTTCCTTTTCCTCCCGACTGAATGCCTCCGCCTTTTCCAATAGAGATGATCCTGCGTGATGCTTCGACAGGTGGGCCCAGGCAACGGTCTTTTGGAAGAGCTCCGAAGCGCGCGTATAGTCTTCGGCAGCCAGAAAGTACTGCTCTTCGCCGTGGCGAAGCCGAGCCTCTTCAACTAGGGACCATCCCTCCATGTAAGCCGAGAGTTCGCCGAACAGCCGTGCTAGGCCTGGAACTTTCTTCGCTCCGAGGCGGTAGTCGTCTGCTGCTTTCTTGAAGGCGTTTGATGCTGTCTTGTGGTCGCCCTTGGAGCGAATCTTTGCTGTTGCATCGTTGACGTAGTCCGAGAGATTCCAGTTGCTCTTCTCTTCGAATGGAATTCCGAGATAGTCGTATAGGAGCTTGCATATGGCTGTGATGAGCGTTGCCACGTTCTTGTCTGGGGGAAGGAGCTTGCGAAGAGAATTGACGTACGAGTCGGGTTTACTCACAGCCAGAGCTGGATCGAGAAAAATGTTGAGAACCTTTGCATTGTCGCCGAGAAATCCCTGAAGTCCACTGGTTACCGCGTCTTCTAGAATGCCCTCGATTGATTTGGAGATTTCTACTTCCCTCCTCGGATTACAAATTTCGAGAGTCTGTATCCTATGAACAGCGCGAATAGGACCATTGAAACCGCGTGAACCACTAATCCGTACAGCCTGATCGGAGAAAGGTCGATGGCCCCGATCGAATCTAGAACCCTGGGTATCTCCGATATAGACCAGATCGACAAAAAAGCAGCCAGTTGGAATTGAAGGCTGCGGATGGTTCCGGCGGAGACTGCCATCCTCACGAATAAAGCGAGGGCAATTAACACGCCTGACAAGATGCCCACTTCAATGGGCACGATTACATCCATTACGTGAGATTCCCTCTCTTCGTGTAGTAAAATGCAAACGAGAGAAGAAACACGACGGAGAGTGTGTCAAGGGCCGCGCGTGCTTCGTATCCTATTACAAAGGTAAACAGAAAATGGTATAGTCCGTGGGCGAGCGAGAAAAGACCGAGAAGCAAGCTTAGGACTCGGAGCGAAGGCAACTTGGTCATCAGTGCTAGGTAAAACAGGACGAGCGAAGCGGCAACCATGCTTGTCCCATCGATAAAGCCTAGAATCGTTTCAATTGTCGTCGAGGCTCGCCCGTCCAGCGGTGACCGTCCCTCGGGACGCGTCTGTTGCCCTTGCGTTGTCTGCCAGTGTGTCCAGCGATGAGGTAGCGCTTGAAACTAGCAAGATTGCGACTATGCTGAAGCAACATTCCGATATTAAACGGTACGTTGTGAGGGTCTACTTTTTGACCCATGTGGCTGTGATTAATACTAGCCTGCCGATGTTGTAGAAAGGCAGTCATCAACTTGTCCCCGAAGTCCCCAGTTTCTGTAGACGTTGCAAAGAGGTCCCTTGGAGTGCTACGTTTTCTATATGTGGGAAGCTCGGATGTTAGCAATGACCTCGAATATTACACGACCATTCTCGAGGCCAAGAAGGTCTGGGATTTCACAAGCATGGGCACCCGCGTGGTAGCGGTCGAAGTCTGCAGCGGACCCTTGCTCCTCCTCGCAGGCCATCGTCCCGCGCCGTCCGTTCTGCCTGTGTTTGAGGTTGGGAACTTGAAGGCGTCAGTCAAAGAGTTCAAAAGTCGTGGCTGGCAGCCTGACGGTGGAGAGTTCGAGATTCCCAACGGGCCCTGTTATTTGTTCAAGGATCCCAGCGGAAATCAGATGGCCATATTCCAGGATGTCCGTCCCAAACTGTTGGAGAGCGGATTCCACGAAGCGAGTTAGCTATTGGACCTTGGAGGAATGGTGGTTGTAAGGGATTGCGCGAAGAGGCTTACAGTTGTTCTAGGGGTGCGAAGAGAACCGTTTCCCGACAATCTTGCCTCGCTCTAGAGAAAAGTCTTCGAGAGCTACAGGCAGGAAAAAGTGGGCTTCACCCCACGAGCTGATCCCTCGCTAGGGATCATCATGTCCAAAGGCTAACAGATACTCAGCTCCTCGCTCTTCGTTTTCCACGAAGTCCTGAACAATAGTTTTGGTTCCGCTCTTGAAGACTTGCTGGGGGAAGAGTCCAGGACGAAGTCTACCTTATTCTCGAGAACGAAGGAATCAGGAAAGAGAACCTCCCGAGTAAATTCGACAAGGGAATTGAGGTTCTTCAACAGGTTTTAGGCGAATGCTCACGCGTGATGATCCATCGGGTACTCCGGGTGCTGTACGAGAAGTAATCTCTTCCAGTGGATTTCTCCTGTCAGGAAATTCTCTTGGATCGCTCGGTGTCTCTCAGGGATAGGATGGCTGAGGATCATCTTCGGCTACGGGACCACGGAAGAGCGGTTCTATTCCCAAGCCGATAGGCTAGGTTAGGCTTCGACGACTCTTGAGTTTTAGGTCGAAGGTTTCTATGGTCCGATACTCAAGGCTCTGGAAGCTTATTGGACGACCATAAACTTCCTGTAGGTCGAAACTCCCATTCATATAGTAGCCTCAGACTCCCCCTGCCCGAGTAACTATGCAATCTCAACAACAAACCAAAGGCGAGGTAATCGCCGAGCTGCGCGGTAAGACCGACAGCTTCAGCATCAAGGACATCAGCTCTACCGGTGTAAAGATGGAGAACAACGACGTGGGCCAGATCACTGGCAAGTACCAAGGCAATTTCATGGAGACGATCAGTATTCACATGAAATCTGACGGTACGAGCGAATGGGAAGGCAAAGGCATCCAGATGGTAGGCAAGGACATGGTCGTCGCTACAAGCCACGGTAAGGGTAAGCAGACCGCTGACGGAAAAGTCTCGTTCGAGGGTGAGGTAAAGTACATGACGCAATCGCCGAGTCTATCCTGGCTCAACACCACCAAGGGCTGGATCGAGGGATCCGCCACCCAAGCCGACCAGACGTTCACCGCCAAAGTCTACGCCAAGAAGTAACAACACGACCCCTAGCATCCAATCTTCTCCTTTTTTCTATCCTCCAAAGGCCTGCCACCACGCCGAACTGGTCGTCAGTGTCAAAGAGGACGCATAGCGGACCAGCCTACGAGTCCAACTATACTTTCTCTACTGATAAAGGTAGAAAAGACATCGACCAACACGTCCTCGACACGCCACCCAACCCAGAATCATCACGCGCATCTTTTCTACAACATTTTTTCCTGTAACTCTTCCTTTTCCGCAAGATTCTTTTTTCTATAACCATTCTTCTCTGCTAACTAATCTATGACCCCCCCCGGGGGGGGGGGAGAATTTTCCCGCGCCCCGCCATTTCTAGAATCTTCTCCCCCAGTCTTCATGATAACAACCATCTCCCGTCTCTCCGCCTTCTAGATTCGCGGACGTCACGGGGGCACTGAGATATAGCACGATCAATATTCCCGCGTAGACGGCAGCGAGCGTCCCGCCTAACAAGAACCCAAACACTCCAAGGGTCCCCGCTGCCCAGCTCTGGAAGAATTGGTTGAAGTTGTATTCCTCAGCCACCCAGACGAATAAGAGGAGGATGATTACAGACTGGACGCGCACCATCAAGCCTGCCCGCCAAGCAGTCTGTTTAGCCCTAAAGCCCGGCATTAATACCATCCCAACTATCGGGTTTCAGGGCTGACGAGGACCGGTTCCTCCCTCCTCAATCCCTTCCCCACCACCCGCTGCCGTCTCCCACGAGCCCTCTCCTCCAGAACACGAGGCACCGTCCGGAAGACGAGAACGGCCACGAGTAACCCGGCGTAGAACGCTACACCAGTCCCGTTCAACAAAAAACCGAAACCACCAAGGTTCTGAGCCGTCCACCCTTGGAAATACTGGTTGTTATTGTACTCCTCAGATATCCAGACCAGCAAGAGAAGGATCACAAGCGACTGGAACAAGGCCAGAATTCCCGCACGGCGAGCCACCTGCTCCTCCCTCAGACTCGCCACACTGACCTCCCTAGTCATCGACATAAACATATGACAAACCAGGCTATATCCGTAGAGGAGGAAAAAAATCGCTTATTATCAGCCCTGATCCCGAATCTGGGAGCCTCCGAGGGAGTCTCCGGAAATTCGTTCGGAATTGTCGCCTTCTCTGCCAGGCCAGCCGAGCCGGAATTACGCCCTATCAACCAGACTCGCCTGTTATCAGCGCCAGACAGGAAATGGTCTCTGGAAGATAGGGGGTCTTAGCGACCGACTCTCACGTCGCATGAGTGGACAGTTCAGACTGGCCACCGAAAGTGGTTTTCCCCGGAACCTCCATATTTCCAATTTTCCGGTTGTGTGTTAGAACCGAACACAATGTAGACGTGCCGCCCAAATAGTTCCGACCACGTAAACTACGCTTGGCGCAACACGGCGTTGAAAGGGAAATTGTGCTCGCTCCAATTTTTTTCCATCCGGCTCGCACACAACCTGTTGACCCCCTCCTCAACCGCCGTGTCCCACCTAGTCCCGAGAAGGAAAAAACCGGCCGAGACAGGAGGCGAATGAACAAAAAAGAGGCCAGAGAACTCTAGCGCCGGATTTTTTTTTCATTCCGGACTCCCAGCAAGTTTTTTTCCGGAACGCTGGGCTAGGTCTGGAAGACTACTTGCTCCACTTTTTCCTGTTCTCAGTAAGCCATTCTGGAATGATCACAGCCCGCAACAACTCCTGAACAGTCGCACCCCTCTGCGAGGCCTCCTTCGCAATAGTACGATAAGTCTCAGTCTCAAGGGTCTGCATGAATTTCTTGTTATTCCGCGGCAATCCTTTCCACCACAATCACGGTTCAACGTCCGCTAGAGGATTCTTGTAAGAGTTTGTCCCTCTCGACTATTCTCGACTAGGAACAGTCGCAATATCTCGGGCAGAGAATCTCGCAAGCCAACGTTCGACATTCGATAGAAACGAAAAATCCCCCTTCCATACATGGAAGCACTGTCGGGATCGGTACGACGAGCGGCACACGTCTGGCTATGGCAGCTTTTCAGGCTATCTCGATTGACATGTTTCGTACAATACTTTGACGTATCGATTTTCGTCATATCGACTCAACTTGCCGTACCGTTGTAACCTACTCGTAATATTCTCGGTTTCAGCGTATTCTTTATCAGCGCTATCCCGAAGCGCGCTTCATGCAAAGAAAAAGAATAATCGTCGCATCCCTATCCCTACTCCTCGTAGGACTAGCACTACCGAGCACAAGCATACCGCGAGCCCACGCTTTTCATACAGGAACAATCACCGTCACCCTTGGCAACGTGCTGCTCGGAGCGACAGACCCATTAACTCCTGGAACTGTCACAGCGGCTCAAGCGAGCTCCACTGTTAGCGTGAACATCGTAATACAAGCGAGCAATGTCGTATACCAGCGGAACGTGACCTTCGGATTCAAAGGCGACTGGATGAGTACATACCAGAACGCTAGCAGCAACACCACGCCGCTCAAAGCAAACGATGTCGGCTCTGCAACGATATCAGTTACAATGCCCGCAGCGGGTGGACCTCGCAGCCCTCCACACACTTGGACCGTAGCAGTCTGGGATGGAGCGTTGAATGCCTTAAACCCAGCTCCATGCACGAACGCGAACGATGCAGAGAAGGCCAACTCTTGCCAGACCACGTCTCCCGGGCCTTCACTGACCGTCTATACCAGCGACCAATTTTCCGCCCTACAGACCCGTCTCCAAGCTTCGAAAACCATAGCCGAGGTACCAAACGCCGTTCTTCTTGATCAACCAACTGCCGCTGGCCAGCTTGCCCAGGCAAACACCGAAAGAGATCTCGGCGACGTGAGCTGGAGCAATGGCGACTACTCTGGCGCCAAGACCCACTATCAGAACTCGCTCAATGACGCGAATGCTGCCCAAGCTACCTTCGTAAATCTCGGGGGCGGCTCCACCAACGCCAACATCGTCGGCACTATTCTTGCCGGCGTGGGAACCGCAATGTTCGGCATCGGCGGATTGCTAGCAGGCATCGGCGGGTTCTTCTACCTACGACGCAGACCGAAAGCATAAACTCCCAATACCCCCGTTTTTTCCACGGGGAACCATTTCTCTTGAGACTGAGCCTCTATCCTCTAAGCATCGTTCCAACAGCCACACCTCTACATCCTGATAAGGTCTGAGTAGAATCCTGCCGTGTCTCGTCCACGCTAGATAGTGCCAAGACTAGCGTGGAGCGTCTACACTTCAAAGGACTTTGCTGAAACCAAAACAGTTACGGGAAACCTATCCCATCCAAGGCCGCAATGGGTCCAACAGGACACCGAATTGGACCGATGTCCTGAACTAGCGAGGCTAGGGAAAGACACTGGAGACTACAGCTCAGAATTCGAACCAGAACCTCCTTCAGAGAATTGATCTACCGACTTTCATCGCAGGGCTGATCGCCGGCTTTCTCGCTCTCAGCAGCCAGCCTTGGTGGACTCTAACTAGTCCGACAAACAGCCGCGTGTTATCAATCCAGGTCTCCCCGTTTTATCTTCAGATCGCCGCTACAGGTATTCCTGCGACTACTACGCTCGCCTCCGTCCTGGGCGCGTTCACTAGGATCTTGCTCATCCTATGCTCTCTTGCCTTGCTCGTCTCGTCTCTTCGCCCCACAGTGTGGTGGCGTCCTCTCGCCGTCTGGCTTGGTCTCGCAAGTCTTACCGAACTCTTCTTCAGCCTCCTGCTCTTCGTTCACACAGGGCAGACCGCGCTGCTCACACTTTATGGGACAAATCCGCCCACCAGCGGGACAGTGTCTTACCCTGCAAGAATTGTGGGAACTGATCTCAACACCTACCAGAATCCCTCCATTGCCGCAGCTTTCAACCTCGACTTCTATCTCGGACTCTTGAGCCTCACAATCGTCGGAACGGGAACAATCCTCAAGATGCTGCAGGAAAGAGGGCTGCTAGCTGGCGCAATCCCTGGCGTCAAAGAATTCTTCCTAACACCACCCTACCGACAAGTCTGGCTCTCCACGAACGATAGAACTCTAAACCCGTTGAGCCGGGACCCCGAAACCACAACCGATGACCAGTTACTAGCATCGTTCGGAAAGATCTACCAAACAGTCCAACCCGGTGCGATGATCAGCATTATCCTGCCCACATGGGCCTCGAGCATATCCGACCGTTTCCAGAGACTTCTCAAATGGTCAGGATTCTCCATCGAGGACACCGGGACTATCTATCGAGCCCCCGGCCAGCCCGAAACACAACTACGATTCAAGAAACCACTCGTCCCACAAGAGTCAGGCCCCGAAGAGCCCGACGCATCGTCCGCCCTCCCCCAAGCCATCGAGACTGAATCCTCTGTCCCAGACATTCCACGCCAGCTCAGAATCCCCAGTCAGCCAGAGTGGACTCAACCCGTAATGACGAAACAAGAGAGGGTTATGCTGAAAGCAGCTCTGTCCATCATCTCACAACGGAAGGAGCCAATGCCATATCGAGAGCTCCTTAACCAAGTCTACATGGAGCTTGTCGAGAAGAAGGTCGAGTTCGACTCAGCGAAACAGATCGAGACAGCACTGCTCAAACATGCGGGCGGTGAACTTGTGCTTACTGAAGAACAGGACAAGCAAGGTCAGATAACTTCCAAGAAATGGAGTCTCGGAGAAGAGGATCTAGCTCCGGAACCCCATGGAAGAACATCCGTTTTCAAGGCGCTCTCTGGCCACCGAGCTCACGCTCCCACCGTAATGCACTTTCTGAAAAAGTGGCAGCGGAGACCTAGGCAGAAGTACAAGCCTAGAAAGCATCGTGAAGAGGAATAATCTTCTCACACACACGCTAGCTCCATCCACGTTACCATGGAACGTCCACGCTAGGAACGTGTGGCTTATTGTTCCGAATCTCATAGCCAAGCCAAGGATTCAAGGATGAGCAGTCTAAGAGCGAAGATAAGTCAAGTAACAACCAAGAAAGTCCCAGTACTCGCACTAGTCGTCGTGGCCATGTTCGGAATGGTCGCCGGCGTTCTAGCCGCAAACCTGGCAGTGACATCGACCTCGAATACAGGCGAGATCGGCAGCTACCATACAAGTTCAGGCACAATGACGGTGGCTGACAACGGGTTGGGAGTGGTAGCTAACACCGCTGCTGCTTCAACCGCAGCAACATTTCCGACGTCAGGCAACAACAACGTTGTTAACAATGCTCTCACTGCTGGACACTGGTTTGACGAGATCACGTTCACTGACACGGCGACCGATAGTGCCGCCCATACAGCGACTGTCGTCATTCGGCAAGGGACGGGCCCGGCAGGAACTCTTGTCGTCTCCACGAGTTTCACACTCACTGGGCCAGGCGCTGCGAGCACGGGCACGATTACCGCCTACGTTGACACCGGCCAGACATCACTGACATCCCCGATCACAGTCTACGTCACCATATCCTAACCACTTTTTCTCATCCAGGTCGTGTTTCCGGTCCAACCCCCGGAAGCACTTTTTTCCACAGATGCACCCATAATCTAGCCATTGCGAATCGCTAGCTTCAAGGTTTAGAAGAAGACTGTGGATATCAAAAATCGCCCATTTTCAGCCCTGATCTCAAATCTGACGCCATGTCTCTTAAATGCATGGTAAATCCTTGTTGAGGACTCGTAAAACAGCTAAGGCATCCAAGCCCGGTCTGTGCCCTGAACCCCAGTACTCGCCCAGGACCCGCGCGAAACAGCCAGAGACTTCTCAGAAAAGGGGTGGTCTTGCACAATGCACCTCGCGACGCAAGAGTGGGACGACTGTGCGGGGCGCTTTCTCTGCCCATTGTGCTTGTTTCAGAGCTTCCGTTCACCAGATCTGTTACCTAGCTTTGATGGTCGCAGGGACCCAAGTCTCAAACACGCATCAAAAAGGATACCCACGCAAGTTCAAACATGAACTTCGTCTCCCGGTTTCAGCGTCGGCTTCGGCGCACGTTCACTCTGTATCTTGCTGCCAAGATCGCGCTCGCGGTTTTGGTTCTAGCAGTCTCGGCGGCCGCTATCACGGTCACCCCAACGAACTACCAAGCAGAGCTCGGTGGAGCAGTGAGCGTGAACAACAAACTAACCGGAATAGACAAAGGATTCGCCAAAGCGATAGCCCCAGTAGCAGCCACAGGAGGCAGTTGCGCAACCAATGTCACATTTACCGACGTTTCCGGAGGGATTGTTACTACCGACGTAGCATCAAACGATTATGTCTACGACATACAGATAGCTAACACCACTCAGACTCCGACGAGCACATGCTACAAGGTCTTGCTAACCTTAACCCCCGGAAGTGGACTACAGACAACATACGGCCCCTTGTACATTGCCACATCATCCATCCCCCTGGCATGGCAGCCTCTCGACGCCGAGTTTGACGTAGGAACGACCTTGCCCGGTTCTCCCTTCTCGTTTCTAATTGCTGTCACATGCCAAATGGGGACTTGCCCGTAGACGATCGTGTCCCCTTCCGTCTTCTCACAGATTCTAAGCCCGTGTTCTTAGCGGTGCGGCGAGTCGACGTAACCTGTTTTCTCGGTCTTCAGCCACAGCCTTCTCCCTAGCACTAGAACGGAGATGAGGCCAACGAAGTTTGCGACAGAAAGCAAGGTCGCATATGGATACGTGGCTAGAACCAAAGTGAGATAAGACACAATACCAGTTTTTGCCTGGGCGACAACGACTGTTAGGAGCGTTCCGAAATAGAATATATTCAACGCACCCATGACAACGAAGAGAGGCACAAGTTCTGCGACAGGTATACCAACATGGCCTACGCCCAGCGCTAGAAGCGCCCAGCCAACAAAGGCGAGGATCGCCATAATGGGACTCATCATCAGCACCTCCATATCGAACGCCTTCGCGGGCGACATGGACCTCCAAGCGTCCCAGTGTTTCAATCCCGTCTGAATGTTTCCCCCACTCCACCTGATGCGCTGCTTCAGTAAGCTTGTGACCTTTGCAGGCATCTCTTGCCAGCTCTCAACGGGGGCCAGCTTGGTCGGAATGCCCGCTCGGGCGAACCTGACCGCGAGCTCCGCGTCCTCCACGATCGAGTTCGCGTCCCAGAGTCCCACCTTCTCAAGAGCGGTACGCCGGAAGAACGTGTTGGAGCCGGAGAACGCGACGAACAGCTTAAGCGCGTATTTCCCGTCATTCGCTAGTCTATACAGAAATGTCTCGTACGCCGCGAGCCTCGCAACAATGCTCTCCTGTAGGTTTAGTGTACGATGATAGCCGTGTACTGCCCCGACCTCCGGGTCGTTGAAGTAACGCAGCGCCTTCGTGATCGCCATCGGTTCAGGAATATCATCAGCATCGAACGTGGCAATGACTTCCCCCCTCGACTTGGCGAATCCAAAGTTTAGCGCGTCGCCCTTGCCGATACTTGTGTCTCTGTGGAATACTTTGATCCATGGATATTGCCGGGAGAAATTGTTGCAGATTTCGAGCGTCCGGTCTTTCGATCCATCCTCGACAACAACTACCTCGAGGTTTTCTCTGGGATAGTCTAGTTTGGTAATTGAGTCCAGTAGTCTTCCGACCACTCTGTCTTCGTTCTTTACTGGGACGAGGATAGAGACATTAGGCGGATCCCAGTCTTCACCAGGTTCTTCCGCCGCAAACCCGTGCTTCTTGTACCTCCACACGCCTACCATGATTATTGGAGTAGCGTAGGCGAAGTAGGCTAGGAAGATTATTGTTAGTGCAAGAACGAAACCGTCAGCAAAATTCATTGTGCGCGCCCTATACTCATCTTAACGTTCTAGATTGAAAGCCTATTTAGCATCTTAGAACGCGCTCGACTAGACGATGCTGGCGTCCCTGAAACTACGTTTGCATCGGAGCTACGCGGAATTCGACTCTTTCGTCGACAAGTACATGGCGATGATCCTCAGCGGATTGCTAGCAGCAACAACTTTCCAGAAGCTATCACTGATCCTCCACACGGACGGCGGCGGAGACCTCCTAGGCGCCGATATTCCGAAAAGCATGATGCTTATTGCGGGACAGAATCCCTACTCGTCCAACCCCTGGGCTTCTCCTTATCCGCCTTTTCTACTCGCAATAGTAGGAAGCATTATCAGAATAACATCGGGCAACATACTGCTTGCGCCCGATACGATCGGTCTGATTTCCAGAAACGTTAGGATAGCTGGGCTTGTCGCGGATGCCATTGTGGCGCTGTTGATTTTCGTCACTTTACAAACGAGAGGGTTTTCTGGTCTAACCGCTATTGTCCCATCGGCTATTTTTCTTGCTCTTCCTTCGATATCTCTCTCTCCCTATTATTGGTTCAACAGCGACGTTCTGGGCTATCCAATTCTCGCCGGGTCGGTTCTCGCTCTAGTTCGGGGACATTACTTTGCGGGATCTATCTTGCTTGCGATAGGAACAATTTTCAAGATTCATCCGATTCTTGCGATTCCCTTCGTGCTCGTCTGGCTGGTCAGGAAGCAAGGAACCCCGAA
>Ga0209056_10004903_pt1 | contig 14046 bp, 15 predicted proteins | sample GraSoiAngelo_114_FD_185876 | JGI IMG/M metagenome (GOLD analysis project Ga0209056, IMG submission 185876) | Grasslands soil microbial communities from the Angelo Coastal Reserve, California, USA - 14_0903_13_40cm (SPAdes) (version 2) | ecosystem: Environmental > Terrestrial > Soil > Grasslands... | reverse complement strand
AGACACCAGCGAGCGTACCCGCGTAGAGCCTGGTCGGCGTCTGCGGGTCGATGGCCAAAGCCTTGGCGTAAGGGTACGGGTTCGGTAGGCCGGTGTTCAGCGCGCTCCAGCTTTCCCCGCCGTCGGCGCTCTTGAAGACACCGTAAAAGCTGGCCGCATAGAGTGTGCTCGGCCTCTGGGGGTCGATGGCCAGGGCGTTAACGTAGGTCAGGCCGGCGTTGACGGCGTTCCAGGTTTCCCCGCCGTCGGTGCTCTTGAAGACGCCCCGGCGTCGATTCCGGCATACAGGGTGGTTGACGTCTGGGGACGCGCCTCGCGATAACCTTGCCGACTGTCGTCGTGGTCCCGCCCGAGGCCGGCAGGCCGGAGCGCCCAGGCCCGAACGCGTGAACGACGCGAAGGGTTTCGACGGGTACCTCGCCGCTCAGGAGCACAGCCTCCGCGAGTTGAGGCGCCTCCCCGAATTCACGCTGATCGAAGCCATCGACGCGCTCTACGACCGCTCGGTCCGTGTTCTCGTACCGAATTCACCACCGCAGCTCCTCCAGCCTCTCATCGCTTGCCGTCAGGCCCTTCTCTCGGCGGCAGCCGTAATCGGCCGGGCCTCTCCGGCGGACGCGCTGGCCATCACCCGGCGTGGAATCGAGGCCGCCTGTTTGGCTGTCGCCGTCAACCACGATCCGACGAATCGTGACAAATGGATCGGCGCCGAGAGGCGACTTTCGCGATGGGCCGATCTCCGGAAGGGGGTCAAGCCGAAACAGCCGAGCAAGAGCGTGGTCTATCCCGGGAGCCCGCTGGTGGAGTCACTCCGAGCGAAGCTCGAAATCCTGTCAGATGCTGGCGTCCATTTCACGCCCGGGTTTCTCTCCATGCAACGATGGCGCGTCGAGCGCCAGCCCGACCCGGCACAACCCGATCCAGCCCTCTTCCGTTTCGCGTCCTTCGAGACATCGCGCCGCGAACTCGAGAAAGCGCTGATGTTCCTCGCGTCCGTGCATCTCGAAATCCTTGACGTCTTCGTCGGGTGCTTCGATGGAGTCTTTTACCGTGACGCCCAGTGGCTTCGAATGCGTCAAGGCATCGTGCGTGAGGGCCGACGGCTTGCGAAGCGGTTCCGCGAGGCACGGAACGAGAAAGATTCGTGAGCCAACCGGACTAGCGGCCGCCGTCACACCTCGTCGTCGTCAGCCATATCGGGTGCGTCGTGTTTCTTCTTCGAGGTGCCGCTCTTTCGCTGATAGCGATCCTGCAGAGGGACCTCGACAAGTCCATTACTGAGTCTCGCGTAATACAGTGACGATCGAGAGCCTCCCGCATCGTACGATGGAGGCATGCCCACTCATGTGGCCCCACGACGGGATTTCCACGGGTTGGAAGTTCGTCGGAAGCAGGCCGCGCGGTTGTTCGCGACGGGTCGCGAGACACAGGGCGCGATTGCGCGGCGCCTCGGAGTCAGCCGCCAGAGCGTGATGCGGTGGTATCAGGCGTGGCGCAGTGGCGGTCGCGAGGCGCTGCGCGCCGCTGGCCGAGCGGGGCGTAAGCCGCGACTGGCTCCGGAACAGTTGACCCGCGTCGACAAGGCACTGCGCGAGGGCCCCCGCGCGCATGGCTTCAGTACCGGTCTCTGGACCCTGCCGCGCGTCGCACTGGTGATCAAGCGCGTGACCGGGGTGAAGTATCACCCGGGGCATGTCTGGCGCCTCTTGGGCGCGCTCGACTGGACGCTGCAGCGTCCGGCCAAACGCGCGAAGGAGCGGAACGAGACCGCGATCCGGCACTGGGTGACGACGCGCTGGCCCGCGGTAAAAAAAACGCTCGGCGTCGCCGGGCCTGGATCGTCTTCCAAGACGAGAGCGGCGTCTCGCAGCGGCCGCCCGTCCGCCGCACATGGGCCCCGCGCGGGGAGACCCCCGTCCTGATCCATGCCTTCAACTGGGCGAAGCTCTCCCTCGCCGTGGGCTTGGCGTTCCGGTGGGACTTCCGGCGCAGTGGCCTCTTCTTCCAGACGCGGCCGGGCAGTTACAACGACGTCACGCTCATCGGCTTCCTGAACGAGCTCCAGGATCATTTTCGCGGTCGGCGTCTCCTCCTGATCTGGGATGGCCTGCCGTCGCATAAAAGCCGCAACATGACCGCGTACCTGGCGACTCAGCGCTCGTGGCTTACCATTGAGCGCTTGCCTGGCTACGCGCCTGAGCTCAATCCCACCGAACTCGTGTGGGGCAACGTCAAGGGCCGCGAACTTGCCAACCTCTGCGCGGACAACCTCGGCGAGGTCGAGCGGGCGGTCCGCACGGGTCTCCGCCGCGTTCGCCGGGCACCCACGCTGGCGTTTGCGTTTCTCCGCCATGCCGGCCTTTCTTTTTGACCAGAGCGTCACTGTATTACGCGAGACTCAGTAAGTGTCTTCTGCCGGACAGCCTCGACGTGGCCTCGGGTCATCCCGGACCACGTCGAGGTTGAGCGAACCCTACAGGGCCGAATGCGACGGTTGGTTCACCGCTCGAGTCATGACTTGCGGCGAGCTCGACAGAGCGATTCAAAACGCCGAGGCTTGCGGTAACAAGTACGCTGCCTCGCCGCTCGCGCAGAAGTTGCACGAATCGATCGAGACCCTGTATGGAGCTTGATCACGTCGAAACCCGCTCGACGCCGCGAAACCGTCGGCTGACAGCTGATCGTGAATGTGCTCAAGAGGAGACTCTGTAAAGCATACGACCCGCTGGGACGCGTCGGCCGCTGCGTTACCTTCGACGTGCCCTCTGGCCGGACCATAGGCCGAGCAAGGGCAACGAGGTCTGCCCGCGAAGTGGAAGGACGAGGGCGACAAGACGCTCGTCAACCCCGGCGCCAAAGATGGTCGGCCAGGTCCACGAGGCGCTGCAAAAGTAGGTCGGCGTCAGCGAGGGCGGGCGCGGTCCCAGCGACCGCGCGCGTCACGACTCAGGCGTAGCTGAATCCCATCGTCCGGCAGTGGTAGTAGAGCCCACCGTCCTGCACGATCAAGAACAGTGCGAGCTCGTCGCCTTCGTTGTGATGCGAGTGCATCGCGGCCGGCGGCGTGATCATGACGGCGTGCTGCATCCACTCGACGCGCTCGCCGTCGATCATCGAATGGCAGCGGGCGCCCTGCACGACCAGCGTCACCGCGATGGCGTTGTGGCGGTGGGGCCGCTGCGACTCCCCCGGCAGGAGCGAGTTCATGGCCAGCGTGAGCGACGGCAGACACGTGCGCTGGCTGTCCAGCGCGGCGCTCGACAGCGTCACCGCTTTGCCCGTCATCGTCTTGTCGGCGGGCAGGCGATGGATCAGCTCGAGCTGGTGGCGAATCTCCCCACCCGGATAGTGGACGGCTTCCACGGGAGCCTGTCCTGGCCGGGGCGCCTGCGCGCGCTCGAACGCGAGCTCGGGCTCGTTGGTGACGATCCACAGCACGGCGTCGCGCGTACTGGCCCGGTGAGTGGCCGTGACGCCGCCGGGCAGGCAGAAGACGTCGCCCGCGTCCCAGCCGATGGCCTCCGCGCCCCACGTCGTCTCACCGCTCCCGGCGATCACGTAGTAGATCTCACCGGAGGCCTCGAAGCGCGTGGCCAGCGACTCGCCGGCGCGGAGTCGCGCGTAGCGCGCGAGGATCAGCGGCGTCGTGGCGGGGCCGTCGGTGCCGAGCGCCGTACCGAGGTCGAGCGGCAGCAGACCGGTGGGCGTGGCCGGATCGAGCGCGCGGTCACGCTCGCGGGCGAAGACGTGGGCGGGGATCCGAGGGCGCTTGATGTTGAAGCCGTCGGCCGAGGAATAGTAGCGGGCCCGACGCGCGTACGCGGTCTCGACGGTGGTCGCCATGGGTGGTCTCCTCGGAGCGCAGCGTCAGCGGGTGACGGGGGAGCCGGCCTTCAGCCACGCGGTCATGCCACCGGTGACGTTGAACCAGCGCTCGATGCCGTGGCGCTTGAGCGCGCTGATCACGGTGCTCGAGCGGAGGCCGCCGGCACAGAGGACGGCCTTGGGGCGATCGACGGGAACCTCGCCAACACGCCGGAGCGCTTCCAGCATCGGCAGGTGCACGGCCCCCTCGATGTGGCCGTCGCGCCACTCGACCGGCTCACGCACGTCGATGACCGCGACGTCGCGCCCCTCGTCGAGCCACTCGGCGAGATCCCACACGGTGATCTGCGGCACCGTCTCCACGGGCAGGCCCTCACTCTTCCACTCGATCATCCCGCGCTCGATCACGCCGATCACCTGATCGACGCCCACGCGGGAGAGCGCGCGCAGCGCCCGATCGACGTCGGACGGCGTGTGCGTGAGCAGGATCAGCGGCGTGCCGTCGGGGGCGAACCAGCCGACGCGATCGCCGAACTGAGGGCTCTCGATCCAGACGTTGAGCGCGCCCGGCACGTGGCTTTCGCCGTACGTCGCGGGCTCGCGCAGATCGAGGACGCAGGCGCCGCCGGCCCTGACGGCGTCCCACGCCTCGCGCGCGGTGAAGGGCCGTGGCTTGGGCAGCTCGAGGGGGAGCGTGCCGAGGTTCTTGCCGACGATCGTCTGGAACGACGGCGGCTTCGGGGGAAGCCCGGCCATCAGGAGATCGACGAACTCGGCCTGGCTCCGGGCGCGCAGCGCGGGATTGAAGCGCCGCTCGAACCCGATGGTCGATGCCGTCTTCGAGGACATCGCCCGGCCGCACAACGAGCCGGCGCCGTGGGCGGGATAGATCTCGACGGTGTCGTCGAGGCGCAGGAGTGACGCGTGCAGACTCTCCCAGAGCTGTCCGGCGGCCGCGGCGCCGCCCAGATCGGGCCGGCCGACGTCGCCGATGAACAGCGTGTCGCCGGTGAGGACGAACCACGGCTCCCTCGCGCGCGAGGCGTCGGTCACCAGCAGGCAGAGACTGTCAGGCGTGTGGCCGGGCGTGTGCAGCGCCTTGAGGACGACGTTGCCGATCACGATCTCGTCGCCGTCCTGCACCGCCGCGTGCTCGAACACGGCCTTCGTCGAGCGATGGAGCACGATCGACGCCTTGGTCACGGCGGCGAGGTCGCGATTGCCCGAGATGTGATCGGCGTGCGTGTGCGTCTCGAGGATCCGGGTGATGCGCAGGCCCTTCTTCCGGGCCAGGCGCACGTACTCGTCGACGCGATCACGGCCCGGGTCGACGACGGCGGCTTCACCGGCCTCGCCGCATCCGATCAGGTAGGACAGGCACCCCGAATCCTCGTTGATGAGCTGATGGAAAATCATCCGCCGTCTCCGGCGCTATTATAAGGCCCTTCGAACGACCGGCTTTTTGCGATATTTTCGCGGCGAGGAGGGGCATCGAACGTGGCGCGAATGAGAGTGGCGGCGGTCGGCGACGTGCCGGCCGGTGAGGGGCGAGTGATGGAAGTCGGCGGTCACACGCTGGCGGTCTTCAACATCGACGGAGCGTTCTACTGCATCGACAACGCGTGCACGCACCGCGGCGGGCCGCTCGGCGAGGGTGATCTCGACGGCCGCGTCGTCATGTGCCCGTGGCACGCGTGGCGATGGGACGTGACGACCGGGCTCAACGTCAACAACCCGGCGGTGAAGGTCGCCTGCTTCGCGGTGACGGTGGACAACGGCGACGTGTTCGTGGATATTCCCGGCTGACGCATCGACGAGGGGGGTGAGGGCATGCCACGGTTCATCATGGCGGTTGTCGTCGCGGCGGTGGTCGCGGTCCTGTTCGCCGGCCCCGCGCTGGCCTTTCAGTGCCCGAAGTTGATCGCTGAGCTCAACACCGAGACCGGGAATCGGGTCGACGCGGCCAGCAACAACGCGAAGGACAAGGCGGCCGAAGCACAGAAACTGCATGCGGAGGGTAAGCACGCAGAGTCCGTGAAAGCGGCCAAGGAAGGCCTCGCGATGATCGGCAAGGGGATGTAGGCATCCACCGCCCGGAGCCCGCGCTCCGGGCGGTGGCGTGTTCAGGCCGCGGGCCGTGCGGTCAGCCGACGGCGTCCGGCCCGAAGCGCTTCCTCCGGTGAGCTGTACGCGGTCCACTCGCCGGCCCAGCTACTCTCGAGCACCTCGTTGCGCTGGGCGTCGCGAATCTCCCAGCACCAGAGGCAGGGATCCGGCAGCAGACGAACTTCGACGGTCAGTCGCGGGTTCCGATCGAGCATAGCCGCCCCCCTTCAATCGGACCGTGAGCACCCGCAAGCGACATGCCGCTGAGTGACCACCGGAGTCTCGCCCTTTTCCTCGACAGTTGCAAGACAGATCGTGTCCGGGTCCGTCGGAGAATGGAACTTCGTACCACCACTTTCGTGAAAAAGATTTCTCCTCTGATCACCCGGCCGCGCTGCTAGCATGAGCCTTCGTGGAGTTCCTCCTCGGGCCACCATTCATGGTGGGCATTGCGGTCGTCGTGGGGCTCGGACTGATCTACGCGCGGCGCCTGTACCAGCGCTGTCCACACTGTGGCCGCGTCGTGCGTCGCGTGGTGCAAGGCTGGCTTCGCTGTGGCTTCTGTGGCCGTCAGTACCGCCGCGGATTGCGTCTGCGGTGAAGGGGACCGCGATGCTGACGTTCCTTCCCACCTGGCCGCCATCGCGCGTCACGCTGGGTGTGATCGCGGGCGTGATCGTGCTGGCCGGTGTCGGCATCGGCGCATGGTTCTGGTCCGATGAACAGGACCGTCGCGCGACGGCAGCCTATGTCCAGGCAATCAACCAGCTGAGCCCGTCCGGGCCTCTGCCCACCGCGGAGGCCCGGGCCAACGCGGCGCGAAGCCTCGAGACGGCGCTGGCACGCTATCCGTCCGCCGCGATGGCGCCTCTGGGTGCCTACGAGCTCGGTAACGTGCGCTTCGGAGAGCGGGACTGGGCACGAGCCCGGGCGGCGTACGAGATCACGGCGGCGAGATCGGCGTCGCCGACCCTCAGGGCGCTCGCTCGAGCCGGTGTCGGCTACGCGTGGGAAGCCGAACGGAATCCTGCAAAGGCCGTGGAGAGTTACCAGGCGGCGCTCGCCAGCCTGAAGCCCGGCGATTTCTACTATGAAGACCTCCTGCTCGACCTGGCGCGCGCCCAGGAGCAGGTGGGTAAAAAAGACGCTGCAACCGACACTTACCGCCGACACTTGAAGGAGCTTCCCAAGAGTCCGCGCGCCGAAGAGGTCAAGGCGGGTCTCACCCGCCTGGGCGCATCTCCCTAGCGCGTCGCTCCTCGTCGAGGCATCACGCTTGCCGCCTTCGTGAGCTCGACCATGGCGACCGAAGCCCTCGTCCACGCGCTCGAAGACGTGGCCACGCGGCTGCGCACCGACTCGATCCGTGCGACGACGGCGGCCCCGAAGTGGTCATTCCACGAGCGCCGCCCCGGCCGCCGACATCGTAGCCGCCCTGTTCTTCTCGGTCATGCGCTTCGATCCCGAGAATCCTCGAGCCGTGACCTGCGATCGCTTCGTGTTGAGCAGGGGCCACGCGGCCCCGCTGCTCTATGCCGCGTGGGCGGCGGTCGGCGTGATCCCTCGCGAGGCGCTCGTGACCCTCCGTCAGCTCGACAGCGATCTCGAAGGGCATCCTACGCCGCGGCTGCCGTTCGTCGACGTGGCCAGCGGATCGCTCGGTCAGGGCCTCGGCGTCGGGATCGGGCTCGCGCTGGGCGCGCGTCTAGCCGATAGTGACGCCCGCGCCTTCGTGCTCCTCGGTGACGGCGAGACCGCCGAAGGCTCGGTGACCGGCGTCCACGTGCACGGGCTGGCGGTCCGTGAAATCCCGCGCAGCGGCCCACCTCAGAAGCTCCTCGAGCGTTACGGGGTTGGGCGGGAGGCGATCGTCGAGGCCGCGCGGCGCATCGTGGCGGGAGCGGCTCCGGATCGCGCCGTGGCAGCGTTAACGCGAGCCGGGCGATTCGCCGATAAGAGGCATTATGTAAACTTCAGCGCAGCGCGCCAGCACCGGCGCCAGATCAGCCCGGAATGTGGGCTTCTTCCGGCAACTCCCCCCACTTCGGCTTCCACTCGGGCACCGTCAGACCGAACTTTTCGCAGAGGTTGGCCACCTCCTGCGCGAAGGCCTGGCGAACGTCATCGTTGTCGCGAAGCTTCAGCCGCAGCTCCCGATAGCGCTGGTTCTTCGGCGAGCCGGGCCGGCCGAAGATGTTCATCGTGCGGATGTACCACTTGTTGAAGGTCGTCTGCGCCTCGTCGTGGGTGGCGCGGTCCTCGCTGAGCTTCTTGACCCAGAACTCGCCGTGGCGGATGTGGAACTTCTCCTCCTTGAAGATGCCCTCGATGGCACGGACCCACGGGCCGTAGGAGCACTGGCGCACGTCCTCGAGCTGATGCCCGGCGCCCCGGTCCATGCAGAAGTTGAAGAACACAAAGTCCGCCCACGTGTCGATCGGGTAATAGAAGATGTTGACGCGCTTGTCGCTCGTGATGCGCTGCGTGCCGATGTCGCGGTCGGCCTCGATCCGCATCGTGAGGATCTCGTCGTGGGCGGCCACGTGGCGGTCGACCTCGACGCCGAGATCGGCCAGCAGGCCGTACATCACGGCGGCGTGGCGGAGCTCGTCCTTCACGATCTGGGCGACGACGTGCTTTTCCTCCACGCCGGGGGCCTTCATGATCCACGGCACGTAGCCGTACCCGCCGGACAGCTCGGAGTCGGCCTGCATGGTCATGAGATGCACGAGGTTGTCCCGATACTCCGCGGTCATCTCGCCGGCGGACTCCAGCCGCTCGCCGCTGGTGATCTTACCCATCATCGTGTGCTCGAGGCTGCTCATGGCTCGTCCTCCGTCACGTTCGTTCCACCACGCGAACGGCCTTGCCCTCCGAGCGCGGGATCGTCCGCGGCGAGAGCAGCGTGACCTCGACGTTCAGTCCCAGCGCGGCCCGCAGCCGCGCCGCCACCTCGCCCCGGAGCTTGCCGACTTCCGGGTGATCGGGCTCGATGCTGCCGCATCGCTCCAGGAACGCTGGCGCCGGCTCCACCTGGACCTCGACGCGGGCCAGGGTGGCGGTCCGGTCGACGACCAACAGGTACTGGGGCACGAGGTCCGCCACCCCCAGCAGGGCACCCTCGACCTCCGACGGGTACACGTTCACACCCTTGATGATAAGCATATCGTCGGTCCGGCCGACGAGGCGGCCCATTCGCGCCGATGTCCGCCCGCAACGGCACGGCGCTGTCGTGAGCGTGGTGACGTCGCCGGTCCGATAGCGGACGACGGGCATCGCGCGCTTGGTCAACGTGGTCAGCACGAGCTCGCCCTGCTCACCCGCCCCTAGCGGTTCGCCGGTCGTCGGGTCGACGATCTCCGGCAGGAAGTGGTCGTCGGCGATGTGCAGGCCCTCGCGCGCCTCGCACTCGCCGGAGACCCCGGGGCCGATGATCTCGCTGAGCCCGTAGATGTCGTAGGCCGGGCAGCCGAGGCCCGCCTCGAGCGCGCGGCGAACGCCGTCGGTCCAGGGCTCAGCGCCGAACATCCCGTAGCGGAGTCCGAGTTGCTCCGGCTTGCTCCCCTGCTCGGCCAGCGTCTCGGCGATGTGGAGGGCGAAGGACGGCGTCGCGCACAGTGCCGCCGGCTTGAAGTCACGCAGGAGCAGGCACTGACGCGCGGTGTTGCCGGACGAGGCCGGGACCACGGTCATGCCGATCAGCTCGGCCGCCTGGTGGAAGCCGAGGCCGCCCGTGAAGAGCCCGTACCCGAAGGCGTTCTGCAACAGATCGCCACGGCGGCCGCCAGCGGCCACGATCGTGCGCGCCATGACCTCGCGCCAGACCTCCATGTCGCCGGCCGTGTAGGCGACCACCGTCGGCTTGCCCTTGGTCCCGGACGAGGCGTGGATGCGGACGATCTCCTCGCGCGGCACCGCGAAGAGGCCGAACGGATAGTGCTCGCGCAGATCGCTCTTTCGCGTGAACGGCAGGCGGGCGAGGTCGTCGAGCCGCTCGACGCGCGCGGCCCCCAGACGTTCCCAGTAGAACGGCACGCGGCCGATCGCCCACGCGAGCGTCTCCTTGAGCCGTGCGAGCTGGAGCGCGGCCCGGTCACCCGGCGACTGGGCCTCGGCACGCGGATTCCAGATCATCGATCAGGCCATCACGACCGCCGCGGCGGCTCCGGGAATTGCTGATCGACGACGCGATGCTGGCGCAGCCCGACGGCCTCGCGCTGGATGATGAGGATCAGGCGTTCGTGGGCCGCTCGCTCGCGCGCCCGCTCGTACTCGGCCAGACGCTGCCGGCGTTCCTCCGAGCCGTCGGCGGCGTCGAGCCGGGCGAGGGCCGCGCGGGCGAGCCGAAGCGCCTCCTCCAGACGTTCACCGGCCCGGCCGAGGGTGGCGGCCTTCTCGGCCGCGATTTCGGCCTCGGTGCGCCGCAGGCTCTCGCCGGTTCGGCCGCTCACTCGAAGTCGACGGACTTCACCAGCCACTGCTGGCGCTGGAGGAACTGGGTCATCGTGTCGACGACGCGAGCATCGACCACGCCTTCGAGGCTGATGATGTCGGGCAGGATGTGCCGGACCTCGGGATAACTCACGAGCACGCGCCGCAGCGTGCGCACGCGCGGATCACTCGCGAACAATCCGCGCTCGCCCGCCCACTCGTCGCGCAGGCGGACGAGGATCCGTCGCGGCGGCGCGCCGTCCGGAGTACCGTCGGCGCTCACCGCCGGCGTCCCACGAGGCGCGAGCGCGCTCGTTCGTAGACCGCCAGCGTGCGGTCGATCTGGAGCCGCACGTCGAACTCGCTCTCGGCCACCTCGCGCGCCCGCGCGCCCATCACGCGGCGGCGCTCGACGTCGACGAGGAGACCGATCACCGCCTCGGCCAGGCCGCCGGGATCGCCCTTGGTGAGGACGCCCGTCTCTCCGTCGCGGACGACCTCGTTGCAGCCGGGCGCCGCCACGGCCACGGCGGGCAGGCCGCAGGCCGCCGCTTCGGCCAGCACGAGGCCCTGCGTCTCCGTTTCGGAGGCGAAGACGAAGAGATCGGCCGCCTGGTAGCAGGTCGGCAGCGTGTCGTGAGGACGGACGCCCAGGAACGTCACGCGCTCGCTCACCGCCGATCGCGCGGCGCGCCGCCGAAGCTCCTCACGCTGGGTGCCGTCGCCGACCAGGACCAGCCGCGCCCGCGACACCGTGCCGGCGACGCGCTCGAAGGCGAGCAGGATCAGGTCCACGCTCTTCTCGCGATCGAGGCGGCCCACGTAGAGCACGATCATGTCGCGCGGGTCGAGGCCGAGCTGTCGGCGCGCAGCCCCCACGTCGCCGGGCTGGAAGCGCGCGAGGTCCACGCCCGTCGGCACCACCGCGATCGGCGTGCGCACGCCGCGCGTGATCAGCTCGTCACGGATGACGCAGGATGGGGCGATGACGGCATCGGCCCCCGCGGCGAAGCGCGTGCTGAGTCGCACCGCCAGGCCCTCCACGACGCTGCGCCGGAACGGGACGTAGTGGGCGTACTTGTCGTAGCGCGTGTGATAGGTGAAGACGAGTGGGCGGCGCTGCTGGCGCGCGAGGCGACGCGCCGCCGGGCCGAGCAGGAACGGATGGTGGCTGTGAAAGACGTCCACCTCGAGCCGGCGCACTCGCCGGGTGATGCGCGGGGCGAACGGCACGGCGAGGGCGAACTCGGGATAGGTGGCCGCCGGAATCGACGGATACCGGATGACGCGGGGGCCGTCGGCGGTTTCAGTGCGGAAGCGAGGCGCCAGGACCCACGCCTCGTGGCCACGGACTTCGAGGCCGCGGCGCAGCGTTTCGACCGACGTCGTGACGCCCCCGCAGAACGGCAGGTAGTTGTTGGTGACCAGCGCGACGCGCACCGTCGGCGGCCCGCCCGTCAGGCCTTGTTGAACTTCTCGAAGTCCTCCGGCTTGATGCTGCCCAGCCACTCGCGCACGCGCTCGGGGTCGTCGGCCTTGAGCGTGTCGGCTTCCTTGGGCGTGGCCACGTCGAGGGTCTTGGCCTTGCGCACGACGTCCTCGTCGACGTAGATGGGCGCGCCCACGCGGAGGGCGAGCGCGATCGCGTCGGAGGGCCGTGAGTCCACCTGGTACTCGGCGCCCGCGACCTGAAGGTGGAGCACGGCGAAGAACGTGTTCTCCTTGAGGTCGGTCACGGCCACCTTGACGACGCGGGCCTCGATGGCCTCCAGGATGTTCTTGATGAGGTCGTGCGTCATCGGCCGCGGCGTCGAGATCTTCTCCAGCTCGAGCGCGATGGCGTTGGCCTCGAAGATGCCAACCCAGATCGGCAGCGACCGCTTGTCGTCTTCGTCGCGCAGGATGATGATCGGCATATTGGAGAGCGGATCCAGCGCCAGCCCGCGGACCTTCATCTCGACAAACATACGGCCTCCTCGACACGCGCAGCGAGGGTCCCCCGCAGGCTGTGCGGCAGCACGTCGGTGATGCGAATGGCGACGACGTCGCCGATGGCCACGCCGGCCGCCGCCTCGAAATTGACGACGCGGTTGCAGCGGGTGCGGCCGCAGAGCTCCTCGCCGTTCTTCTTCGCGCGGCCATCGACCAGGACGTCGACCGTCTGCCCAGCGAGCCGTGCGCTACGAGTGGTGGCCGACCGGCCAGTGACGGCCAGCACGCGGCTGTTGCGGTCCGCCTTCACGGCCAACGGCACCTGATCCGGCATGGTGGCGGCCGGCGTGCCGGGGCGCGGCGAGTAGCGGAAGACGAACACGTTGTCGTACCCGACGCGGTCGACCGTCTCCAGCGTGGCCTCGAAGTCGGCGTCGGTCTCACCCGGGAAGCCGACGATGAGATCGGTGGAGAGCGCGACGTCCGGCACAGCCTCACGCAGCTCGGCGATGAGATCGAGATAGCGCTCGCGCGTGTAGCCGCGGTTCATCCGTTCCAGCACCCGGTTGGAGCCCGACTGGAGCGGCAGGTGCACGTACTCGCAGACCTTAGGCAGGTCCCGGATCGCGGCGATGAGTCGCGACGTGAAGTTGAACGGATTGGAGGTCGTGAAGCGAATGCGGGCGATGCCCTCCACGTCGTTCACCGCCCTCAAGAGCGCGGCGAGATCGGTGGGCGGGTCGAGGTCCCGGCCGTACATCTCGACGGTCTGGCCCAGGAGCGTCACCTCACGGCACCCGTCGGCGACCAGCCGCTCGATCTCGTCGAGCACCGAGGCGGGCGTGTGGCTGCGCTGCCGGCCCCGCGTCAGGGGAACGACGCAGAACGTGCAGTGTTTCTCGCAACCCTCCATCACGGTCACGAAGGACTTCAGGCGCGAGGCGCCGTCGGGCCGGGCCGTGATCTTCACCAGCGGCGCTTCGCCGGTCTCCAGCACGGGCCGCTCGCGGCGCGCGCGCGCGACCAGTTCGCCGACTCGTGCGATCGCCGGTGAGCCGAACACGAGGTCGACACCCGGGGCACGTCTCAGGATCTCGTTCTTGTGGAGCTGCGCCATGCAGCCCATCACCCCGACCATCACGTGGGGGCGCGCGCGCTTCAGCGCCCGGAGCTCGCCGAGCTTCGAGAACACCTTGTCCTCGGCCTTCTCGCGGATCGCGCAGGTGTTGAGGAGGATGAGGTCGGCGTCGTGCTCGCTGTCGGTCAGCTCGTAGTCGTCCGCCTTGAGCAGACCCGCGACACGCTCGGAGTCGTACTCGTTCATCTGACAGCCGTACGTGATCAGGTGGAGCTTTGCCATGAGTATCAGGGCTCGATGTTGCTTCGACCGTAGCACCCACCCCCTGGCAAGTCAAACCATGACGCGGAGTTTCGGCGCACGGAATGCGTGGAGGACGAGCACCATCGGGCGGCCAATACAACAACGGAAGGGCCTCGCGACCCCTCCGTGTCGTGAACGGTGAATCCGGTTCCGGTCAGGTCAGATCAATCGATCTCGTCCGCTCGACCGGCACCCGGGCCGGCCTTCGCCGCGCGAGCGCCCTGGTGACCGTTGCCGTTTCCGTTGCCGAACATGAGCGGTGGCGAGACCCGGAACTGGCGCTCGAGGCGCGCGCGCCGCTCCTTCCAGCCCTCCTGGTACTCGAGCTCGTCCTCGTGCAGCGTCGCCGGCTGCTTGACGCCGTGAGCGAG
>Ga0209056_10004901_pt1 | contig 14053 bp, 14 predicted proteins | sample GraSoiAngelo_114_FD_185876 | JGI IMG/M metagenome (GOLD analysis project Ga0209056, IMG submission 185876) | Grasslands soil microbial communities from the Angelo Coastal Reserve, California, USA - 14_0903_13_40cm (SPAdes) (version 2) | ecosystem: Environmental > Terrestrial > Soil > Grasslands... | reverse complement strand
GGGGCATCAATCCCTGCTGACGCCGTACGGCGGTCTGCGCGTGGCGCAAGTCGTGCCCTTGTCACGCTCGGCACCGTCGGATTCGCCCACGGCCGGAGGATTCTTCGGACTACGGCTCGGCAAGGAAGAGCTCGGCGTGAGCGCCGAGGTCGGGGTCTTCTACGACCGATCGGCCCTCGGCGTGCGATCAGCAGACGTCATCGTGGTGCCTGCGCTCGTGCTGCACGGCGAGAAGTTGATCAATGCGATCACGCGCGCGACCGGTGGCCGCCCGCGTTAGACCAGCGCCTTCGGGTCCGCAAGCGGCAGGCCGAACGCTTCCGCGACGCCCGGATATACGACCTTTCCCTCTACCACGTTCAAACCCAAAAACAGGCTCGGATCCTTCTTGCATGCATCCTTCCAACCGAGCCGCGCAAGTTTCTTGGCATACGGGAACGTCGCGTTCGTCAACGCCAGCGTCGACGTGCGCGGCACTCCGCCCGGCATATTCGCAACCGCGTAATGAATCACCCCGTCCACCACATACGTCGGTTGATCGTGCGTTGTCGGCTTGGTCGTCTCGATACAGCCGCCCTGATCGACCGCAACGTCCACGATCACCGATCCCTGCTTCATCACCTTCAAATCACCACGCTTGACGAGCTTCGGCGCCTTGGCACCGGTCAACAGCACCGCGCCGATCACGACATCGGCCTTGGCAAGCTGCTCGAGCATGTTGTGGCGGTTGGAATAGAGGAGATCAACGTTCGGAGCAAGGACATCGGAGAGATAGCGCAGTCGGTCGAGCGAGATATCGAGCAGCGTCACGTGGGCGCCCAGCCCCGCGGCCATTTTGGCCGCATTCGTCCCGACGACGCCCCCTCCGAGAATCAACACCTCGGCGGGCAGCACGCCAGGAACTCCACCCAGGAGAATGCCGTACCCGCCGAACACCTTCTCGAGATACTTTGCGCCTTCCTGCACCGCCATCCGCCCCGCGACTTCACTCATCGGCGTCAGCAGCGGTAATTCCTTGCTCGGCAACTCCACCGTCTCATAGGCGATCGCGACGCAGCCGGACTTGATGACCGCCTTCGTGAGCGGCTCCGACGCCGCAAAATGAAAATACGTGAAGACCACCTGGCCCTTGCGGATCCGCGCCCACTCCACCTCGATGGGCTCCTTCACCTTCAGGATCATCTCGGCCCGGGACCACACCGCATCGGCCGAGGGTGCGATCTCCGCGCCAACGGACCGGTATGCGTCATCGCCGAACCCCGAGCCGAGCCCGGCGCCCTGCTCTACCAGGACCGAGTGGCCGTCGCCGGTCAGCGACTCCGCTCCCGCCGGCACGAGCGCCACGCGGTGCTCCGCCGTCTTGATCTCCTTCGGCACGCCGACGATCACGGTTTTCCTCCGTTGGGCCCCAACGACACCACCGTTTGCCGTTCCGGCGCGAAGAACTCCGCCGCCAACGCCGACACGTCGTCCGCCGTGAGCGCCTCCACGGTCCGCAGCACTTCATCCAGGCTGCGGTACGCCTCGCTGTACAGCGCGGTGCTCGCCAAACGATACATCCTGGCGGTCGGGCTCTCCAGCGACAGCATCAGCTGCCCCAACGTCTGTTGTTTCGCATCTTCCAACGCTGCCCCACGCAGCCCTTCACCGGCCATGCGGGCGAACTCGCCGCGGATCGCCTCCACCGATTTCTCCGCACGGGCCGGCTGCGTGCCGACGTAGACGCCCGCCATGCCGACCGACCGATAGAAGGACGTAAAGCTGTAGATCGAATAGGCGAGCCCCAGCTCCTCGCGAATGCGCTGGAACAGCCGGCTGGACATCCCGCCGCCGAAGATATTCGAGAGCACGAGCAACGCGTACTTGCGGCGATCCGCGTACGGAATGGTGTCGGTGGCAAAGACGACATGCGTCTGTGCCGTGTCCTTCTCGAAGGCTCGCGTCACGCCGCGCACGGCGGCGGGCACGGGTGGCACTGGAGGCGGCGTTTGATCAATCGCCTGAACCGCATCGAACCATCCCTGCGCTTCCACTTCCTTCAGCAGCGCGTCATGCGTCAGGTTGCCCGCGGCGGCGATGACGCAGTTGCCGGGGAAGTAGGCGTGGATATGCAGGTGCTTCAGGTCGTCGGCCGACAGCGCGCTGACTGTCTCTTTGGTCCCCAGAATCTGAAAGCCGTAGGGATGCGTTGGCCACATCGTTTCGTACGTGAGATCGAAGACTTCGTCATCGGGGGTGTCTGCGACGGTGCTGATCTCCTCGAGCACCACCTGGCGCTCCAGCGAGAGATCGCTGTCGCGCAGCACCGGCCGGCGCACGATGTCGGTGATCACGTCGAGCGCCCGCGGGAGGTCGGCATCGAGCACGCGCGCGTGATACGCCGTCGAGTCGCGCGACGTATAGGCATCGAGCGAGCCGCCGCGCGATTCCAGCGACAGCGCAATCTCCTGCGCCGTGCGCCGCTCCGTGCCCTTGAACACCATGTGCTCGAGCAGGTGCGACACGCCCATCTTGGGGCGCGGCTCGTGCGCGCTGGCGGTCCGCACCCAGACGCCGAGCGCCACGGACCGGACGTTGGGCTCCCGCTCGCTCAGCACGGTCACCCCGTTCGGGGCGGCCGTGCGGTGGATTTCCCGGTCCAGGCGGACCGTATCTAGCGTGTAGGCCACGCTAGTTCTTCTCGATGAGCGCTTTCCGGGACAGCCGCATCCGGCCCCGCTCGTCCACCTCGAGCAGCTTCACCTTCAAATGATCGCCCTTCTTCACGACGTCTTCCGTCTTTTCGGTGCGACCATGCTGCAGCTCGGAGATGTGGAGCAATCCTTCGACGCCCGGGATGATCTCGACGAACGCACCGAACGCCGTCGTGCTCTTCACGACGCCCTCGTAGACCTTCCCCACCTCGGGCTCCTGCACGATGCCCGATACCATGTCGCGCGCCCGCTCGGCGGCTTCGCCGACACCGGCGATCGTGACCAACCCCGAATCATCCACGTTGATCTCGGCACCCGTCTGCTCCTGGATGCCGCGGATCGTTTTGCCCTTGGGGCCGATGAGGTCGCCGATCTTGTCGGGACGGATCTGAATCGTGATGATGCGGGGCGCGTACTTCGATAGCTGAGACCGCGGCTCGGGCATCGCCTGCTGCATGATGTCGAGGATGTGGACCCGCGCCTTGCGGGCCTTCTCCAGTGCCTGCCCGATGACGCCGAAGTCGAGCCGCTCGATCTTGATGTCCATCTGAATCGACGTCACGCCATCGCGCGTCCCGGCGACCTTGAAGTCCATGTCGCCGAGATGGTCCTCGGTGCCGAGGATGTCGGTCAGAATCGCGGTGCGCCCACCCTCGCTGATCAGCCCCATCGCCACACCGGCGCACGCCGACTTGACCGGCACGCCCGCGTCCATGAGCGCGAGCGAGCCGGCGCAGACCGAGGCCATCGAGGATGAGCCGTTGGACTCCAGGATCTCGGACACGATCCGGATCGTGTAGGGGAACTGCTCGTAGGGCGGCAGCACCGCCTGCAGCGCCCGCTCCGCCAGCGCCCCATGGCCGACTTCGCGGCGCGAGACGCCGCGCACCGGCTTCACTTCGCCCGTCGAGAACGGCGGGAAGTTGTAGTGCAGCATGAACGACTTCGTCGTCTCCTGCGCCACGTCGATCGAGTCGATGCGCTGCTCGTCGTCCGTGGTCCCCAGCGTCACCGTCGCGAGCGCCTGCGTCTGCCCCCGAGTGAAGAGCGCGGACCCGTGTGCGCGCGGCAGCCAGCCCACTTCGCAGGTGATCGGCCGCACGGTGTCGAGATCGCGTCCGTCGACCCGTTCTCCCGCAGTCAACACGCGCTCCCGCATCGTGTCGTACTCGATCGCTTCGATAACGTCCACGATCTCACGCAGTCTGTCGGGAAACTCTTCGGCGAGCTGCTCGGTGATCGTCGACTTGATGGCGCTGAGGGCCTGGATGCGCTCCGCCTTCACGGCCAGGGTTAAGGCTTCACTGATCTTATCCTCGGCCAACGCCTTAACACGCGCGACGAGGTCAGCGGGAGGCTCGGCCTTCGTCCATTCCATCTTGGGTTGGCGTACCGCCTCGACGACCTGATTGGCGACCTCGAGCAGCTCCTTGATGCCTTTGTGCGCCACTTCGAGCGCCTTGATGATCTCCGCCTCGGTCAGCTCGAGCGCCCCGCCCTCCACCATTACAATGCTCTCTCTGGATCCAGACACCGTCAGATCAACATCCGAAAACTCCAATTGCTGAAACGTCGGATTGAGAATCCAAGCCCCTTCGACGCGCCCAACACGCACGGCGGCGATCGGACCGTTCCATGGAACCTTGGATATCGAGAGCGCCGTCGACGCAGCCACCACGCCGAGCACATCGGCGTCATTTTCCTGGTCGGCGGAGAGCACGTAGACGAAGACCTGGACTTCGTTCTTGAAGCCTTCGGGGAAGAGCGGCCGCGAGGAGCGGTCGATAACGCGCGCCGACGTGACTTCCTCGTCGGAGGGCCGGCCTTCGCGCTTCAAAAAGCCGCCGGGGATCTTGCCGGCGGCGTAGGCCTTCTCGCGGTATTCGACGGTCAGGGGAAAGTACGGAAGGTTCGAAACGTTCTCGGACACAGTCACGGCGGCCAGGACGACCGTTTCCCCGAACTGCACGAGACATGAGCCTGCCGATTGTCTGGCCAGTCGCCCCGACTCGATTCTGAGGGTGCGGCCGGCAAAATTCGTATCTACACGCTTCACTGCGGTACCTGTCTAGAGCACTGGAAATGTGCTGAGCGCTCCCCCCCGGGTGCTCTTCCCGGGGCGGCCCAGCACGACGCCTTGCGCGACTTAATGTCGGAGACCGAGCTCGTCGATGAGCTGCCGGTACTTCGCGAGATCGGTGCGCTTCAGATACTCCAGCAGGCGGCGGCGGCGGCTGACCATACGCAGCAGGCCGCGTTGCCCGTGGTAGTCCTTGGCGTGGACCCGGAAGTGATCCGTGAGGCTGTTAATGCGCTCGGTGAGCAGCGCTACCTGAACCCGGCTCGAACCGGTGTCCCGGTCGTGCAGCCCGTGTTTCCTGACCGGCGTCGTCTTGTCGTACATCGTCCCTGTTCCCTAATCGTTGGAAGCGCCGTAGGTTAACCGGCTTACACCCCTTTGTAAAGTGGATCCGTGACGAACGCTCCCACCGACCTCGTCGGCCAGCCTCTCGGCCCCTACACCCTGGAACGGCTCCTCGGCCAGGGTGGCTTCGCGTGGGCCTTCGTCGGACGGGAGCCGGACGGCACCCCGGTCGCGATCAAGGTCCTGAAGCCTCGCTACGCCGGCGATTCCCAATTCGAATCGCGGTTTCGCAACGAGAGCGAGACGGCGGCAAAGCTCGAGCACGCCAACATCATCCGCATCCGCTCCGTCGCGAAGACCGGTGAGCACGTCTACTTCGCCATGGACCTGTGCGCCGACAGCCTCGGCGCCCGCATCGCGCGCGAGGGTCCGCTTCCGGAGGAGGACATCCTGCGGTTAGCCCGCGACATCACCGCGGCGCTCGAGTTCGCGCACCAGCAAGGGGTCATTCACCGCGACCTGAAGCCGGACAACGTGCTGATTCGGTCGGACGGGGCGGCAGTCCTCACCGATTTCGGTATCGCACGCGCGGTGTCGGGCTATGTGGCGTCCACGGGCGTGAACATGACGATTGGAACGCCGCATTACCTGTCGCCCGAACAGGCGCAGGGGCGCTCTCTCGATCAGCGCGTCGACTTCTACGCGCTGGGGGTCACGTTGTACAAGGCCGCGACGGGCGAAGTGCCGTTCAGCTCGAACGACTGGTTCGAGCTGGCGCGCATGCACGTCGAGGATCCGCCTCCGTCCCTGCGCCGCAAACGCGCCGAGCTGTCGAAGCGGTTCGAGCGCGTCGTGATGAAGTGTCTCGCCAAGCACCCCGACGATCGCTACGCCAACGCCGCCGAGCTGCGTGCTGACCTCGATGAAGTCGAGCAGAAGCGCCGCCCGACCGCGACCATAGGTGCGGCACCGGTGGCGACGGCACAGCGGGAGGCAATGAGCCATCCACCGGCGAACCGCCGGGCGTGGCTTGTGGTCGCCGGGACGGGGATCGGCCTGCTGCTGCTGATCGGCTTGGTGGTGAAGCTTATGCGCTGAAAACTTTACGGATCGCGGCGACGATTCGGGTGAAGAGACCTGGAACCTGGAGTCTGGAGCCAGGAGCCGGGGTTGTTGACCGGGGACCGCCGATTACCGCCTGAACCGCGCTTCTTAAGTCCGCATCGTGCCGTTTCGGAAACGGTCTTTCAGTCAATTTCACCGCAAAGCCGGGTCTTTCAGAACTACCGCTCAATTCCACAATGCCCGGGTGTGCCTTTTCAATGACCTCGATGATCGGCCGAAGCAGTCCCCGGCTCCTGGATCCCGGCTCCTGACTCCAGTATTCGGTCGCCACGACGCCCACCAGCTGCTCCGCGGACATACGCCCCTCCGCGTAGGCGGTCAGCGCGTCGTTAACGGAGGAGCCGGAGGACATCGTTTCCGATGGCGACGACCATGATCGCCAGCACGACGAGCATGCCGAATTGCGTGAGGCGCAGCCGCAGCTGGGGCGAGAGCGGGCGACGACGGATGCCCTCCGCAATCAGGAACATCGCATGGCCGCCATCGAGCACCGGAATCGGCAGGAGATTCAACACGGCCAGGCTGACGGAGAAGAACGCGAGGAAGTTCAAGAACCAGTCGAGGCCCAGCCGCACCGCTTGTCCGGACATTTGCGCGATGGAGATTACCCCTCCCAGATCGCGAGCCGACGTCTGGCCGGTCACGAGGCGCTTTACGTTGACGACGACTCCAGCGACCTGGAGTACCGTCTGCTCAGCGCCCATCGCCAGCGCCGTCCCGATGCCGACCGGAACGCGAACCATCGGTCGATTCGCATACGCCCAGATGATGCCGAGCTTCCGACCACCGGAGTCGTTGGTCTCGGGGACCACTTTCAAGTTCAGGACGCTGTCGCCCCGCAGCACGGTGAGCGCCAGCTCCCGGCCCGGGCTTTGCCGAATTCTGCGGGACATCTCAGCCCACGAATAGATCGTGTCGCCATTCACCTTCAGGATGACGTCGCCGCCCTTCAACCCGCCCCGGTAGGCCGGTTTGCCGAGCGCGACCGGCCCGATGCGCGCTGGGAAGAGGGGATACACGGCGCCTACCAGCTGATGTCGCAGGGTCGTGTCCGCGGGGAGATGAATCACCAGGGGCTCGGCGCGCTTCGCGACGCGCAGGCGCAGCAGCGTCTTGCCGTGCTTGCCGTGCAGCAGCCATTCCTCCAAGTCTTCCCAGCTCTTCAGCGAATCGCCGTTCACTTCCGTGATGCTATCGCCGCGCGTCAGCGTCGCCAAAGCTTCAGTGCCGGGTGGCAGTCGAGCGGCCTCGATCGAATCCACAGGGGTCATCGCGTACCGCGGCGCACCGGCAACGGCGGTGAGAGCGGTATAGATCGCGAACGCCAGGACCAAATTCATCGTCACGCCGGCGAGAATCACCGCCATCCGCGCCCAGAGCGGCTTCTGATCGAACGCGCGCGCGGGATCGATGGGGACGGCGGCCTTCCCGCCTTCCAGCTCGCCGGCCACGCCTTCGTCCTCGAGCCCGGCCATCTTCACGTAGCCGCCCAACGGAATCCAGGAGATCCAGTACTCCGTCTCCCCGCGCTGCCACGAGATCACCGGCCGCCCGAATCCCAACGAGAATCGCAGCACTTGAATGCCGACGGCTTTGGCGACGATAAAATGGCCGAACTCGTGCACCGCGATCAGCACGCCGAGCACGACGACGAGCGAGAAGATCGTCAGGAGCATGCGACCTCCTGCGCCTGGTGGCGCGCCTCGGTGTCGGCGGCCAATACCTCCTCAAGCGACTTTCCTCTTCCCCCGTCCCCCGTCCCCCGTCCCACGACGTGTTCGATGATCTCGGCGATCCGTCCAAACGTGATGCGCTCCTCCAGGAAGAGCTGCACGGCGACCTCGTTGGCCGCGTTGAACCGCGCCGGCGCCGTCCCGCCGAGTCGCGCCGCTTCGCGGCCCACGACATACGCCGGGAAGCGATCCGGCTGCAGCGCTTCAAAGGTGAGCGTGCCGGCCGCGACGGGATCGAAGCGCCGCACGCCCTGATCGGGCACCCGATCCGGATACGTCAATGCATAGAGGATCGGCAGCTCCATCGTCGGGAAACCGACCTGCGCGAGCACCGAGCCGTCCACGAACTCCGCGAAACCGTGGATCACCGATTGGGGATGGATGACGACATCAATCCTTCCATAACCGACCTCAAACAAAAAGTGAGCCTCGATGACCTCGAGCGCCTTGTTGACGAGTGTCGCCGAATCGACCGTGATCTTCTTCCCCATCGTCCACGTCGGGTGCTTGAGCGCTTCGGCTACCGTCGCCCGCGCGACCCGCTCGGGGTCCCAGGTGCGGAACGGGCCGCCCGACGCGGTGAGAATGAGCCGCGCGAGCTCTGTTGGCCGGCGTCCCGCGACGCATTGGAGCACGGCGCTGTGCTCGGAGTCCACGGGAACGATTTCGCCGCCGCCGTCCCGCGCCGCTTGGGCGACCAGCTCGCCGGCCATCACCAACGTTTCCTTGTTGGCCAGCGCGACGCGCTTGCCGGCGCGCAACGCCGCCAGCGTCGCTTCGAGTCCCGCAGCACCCACGATGCCATTCACGACGATGCGGACATCGGGATGCGTCGCCGCCTCGACGAGACAGGCAGTACCCTTCCCCCGTCCCTCATCCCCCTTCTCCCCGTTGACCAGCCCCACAAACGCTGGTTTCCACTCCGCCGCTTGCTCGGCGAGCAAATCCTTGTTCGAATGTCCGGTGAGAGCCACGACCCGGAACCTGTCCCGTTGCCGGGACAAGACCTGGAGCGTCGATCGGCCGATCGACCCCGTGGATCCGAGTACCGCGACCCCAACACTCATATCACTCCGAACATGCGATACAATCCCGCGGCCGTGGGAATCACGAAGTACAAGGAATCCAGTCGATCCAGGACGCCGCCGTGACCGGGAATCAGCGCCGAGGAGTCCTTGAGGCCCGCTTCCCGCTTGAACAGCGATTCGGCGACATCACCGATCTGTCCGACAATGGAGACGGCAAGACCAAACAGCAACAGCTGGCCGGGACTGAAGCTCCAGCCCTGACGATTCAGTACGAATTTGCCCAGCGCGAGTGCCGCAATGACTCCACCCAACGTCCCTCCTACGGCGCCGGCGTGCGTCTTCTTCGGGGATAGTACGGGTGCAAGCTTGGGGCCCCCGACCGCTGTTCCCACCGCCATCGCGGCGGTGTCGCAGATCCAGGTGATCACCAGCGGGAACAGGGTGAGCAGAACGTAGCCGAGCGGATGGGTTGACGCCGCGCGGCCGTGCCGGATCGCGATCAAGAACGCGAGTGACCCGGACGCGTACACGCAGCCGAACAAGGTGATCGAGACGCTCGCGAGCGGCCGCCCGCTGGGTCCGCGCCGCGCCATCGCGAGAGCCATCGCGAACATCAACCAGATCGCGCCGAGCAAAAAATTGGGAGCCTTCGCCCAGTACGCCAGCAAGGGAATGGCCGCGGCCGCGAGCCCCCCCGTCCGCTCCAGCGGCTCGACACCCTGGCGGCGTCCGAAATCATAGATCTCGTGCGCGCCAAGCACACCCAGGACTGCCAGCACGGCCGCGAGGGTCCAGCCGCCCAGCCAGATGATCCCCACGACGAGCGGAATGGCGACCACGGCCACGGTAATGCGCTGGAGCAAGTTTTTGGACGGCATCAGGACGCGGTGACTTTTCCGAAGCGCCGATCCCGGCGCTGATAATCGAGGATGGCATCGAGCAGCGTGCGCCGGTTGAAGTCCGGCCACAGCACCGGAGTGATGTACAGCTCGGTATAGGCGAGCTGCCACAGCAGAAAGTTCGACAGGCGTTGCTCACCGGAGGTGCGAATCAACAGATCGGGGTCGCCCCACGGCGCTGTATACAGCTTGGCGCGGATCGCCTCTTCGTCGATGTCTTCGAGCTGCTTCGTGCCCTTGAGCACTTCTTCCGCAAGCAGCCGCGCCGCCCGCGCGATCTCGCCGCGCGATGAATATGAGATACAGAGATTGAGCGACAGCTTCTGACCACCCGCCGTTTCGCGCTCCACCCGCTCGACCGCGGCGCGGCCGCCCGGCGTCAGCCGGCCGCGGTCGCCGAGCACGTGTACCCGCACGCCCTGGCCCTTCAGCTCCGCGACTTCCTTGGCGATGTACTCCTCGAGCAGATCCATGAGCGCGGAGATCTCAGGGGCGGGGCGGTTCCAATTCTCATCCGAGAAGGCGAACAGCGTGAGCACCGCGACGCCCGCATCGATCGCGCCTTCGACGGCCTCACGCACGGCCTTCATTCCCGCGCGATGGCCAAAGGGCCGCGGCAGCCGACGCTCGTTTGCCCAGCGGCCGTTGCCATCCATGATGATCGCCACGTGGCGAGGAATCGGACCGGGAATCATCAGACTTCCATGATCTCCGCTTCTTTGGCCTTCACCGCCGCGTCGACCGCCTTGAGATGATCGTCGTGCGTCTTCTGCACTTCCTTCTCAGCGTGCTTCTGGTCGTCGGAGGAGACGTGCTCGGTCTTCTTGATCCGGTTCATTGTCTCAGTGCGCGCGTGACGGATGGCGACGCGCCCTTCCTCGGCGAACTTGTGCACGACCTTGACCAGCTCCTTGCGGCGCTCTTCGTTCAACGGGGGAATCGGAATGCGGATGATGTTCCCGTCGTTCGAGGGCGTGAGGCCGAGATCGGACGCCAGGATGCCCTTCTCCACCGCCTTCAACAACCCTTTGTCCCACGGCTGCACGGTCAGCAGTTTGGGCTCCGGTGCGGCCACGCTCGCCACCTGCGTGAGCGGCATTTCGTTCCCGTACGCCTCGACGCGCACGAGATCGAGCAACGCCGTGGTCGCCTTGCCGGTGCGCACGGTGGAGAATTCCCGCTTGACGGCTTCAACCGCTTTGTCCATGAGCTGCTTGGCGTGTTTGACGTGATCGGTGAGAGAGGCAGCTGGCGCAGGGGTCATTGGACGATCGTGCCGACGCGCTCTCCGGCCAGGACCCTGGCCGTCGCGCCGGGCTGGTTGATGTTGAACACCACGATGGGGAGCTTGTTCTCCTTGCACAACCCGAAGGCGTTCGCGTCCATCACGGCATAGCCCTTCACCAACGCTTCCTGAAACGACAGCGTCGGCAGAAACTTCGCTGCAGGGTCCTTCTTGGGATCAGCCGTGTAGACGCCATCGACGTTGGTGGCCTTGAGAATCACCTGGGCCTCCATCTCGAGCGCCCGCAGCACGGCGGCGGTGTCGGTGGAGAAATATGGATTGCCGGTTCCGCCGGCGAAGATCACCATGCGCCCTTTGTCGAGGTGACGCAGCGCACGCCGCCGGATGTAGGGCTCCGCCAGCTCTTCCATCCGAATCGCCGTCATCACGCGCGTATCGACGCCCTTCTTCTCGAGGATGTCCTGCAGCGCCAGCGCATTGATGACGGTGGCAAGCATTCCCATGTAATCCGCGGAGACGCGGTCCATCCCCTGTTCACTGGCTGCCGTCCCGCGCAGGATGTTGCCGCCGCCGATCACGAGGCCAAGCTGCACGCCAGTGGCGGCCACCGACTTCAGCTCATCGGACAGCCGCTCGATGACGCCAAAATCGATGCCAGAAGCTCGCCCACCAGCGAACGCTTCTCCGGACAGCTTGAGGAGCGCACGCTTGTAGGCGAGCGTCGCGGCCACCTAGTTGCCTCCGAGCTCGAACCGGGCGAACCGCCGGACTTCGACCTTCTCTCCGGTCTTCCCCGACAGCGCCTTGACCAGGTCGCCGACCGTGACCTTGTCGTCCTTCACGAATTTCTGCTCGAGCAGGACGTTCTCTTCGTAGAACTTCTTCATCATGCCGTCGACGATCTTGGCGCGAATGCTCTCGGGCTTCTTTTGCTCGGCAACCTGTGACTCATAGACTCGGCGTTCGCGTTGGACAAGGTCGGCCGGCAGGTCCTCGATGCGGACTGCCAGCGGCTTCGTTGCCGCGACGTGCACCGCGATCTCCTTCGCGAGCGCCTTGAAGTCGTCCGTGCGCGCCACGAAATCCGTCTCGCTGTTCAGCTCGACGAGTACGGCCACGGAGCCGTCATGGTGCACGTACGATCCGATCCACCCCTCCGACGCTTCGCGACCCACGCGCTTCTCCGCCTTGGCCGCGCCCTTCTTGCGCAGAATGTCGACGGCCTTCTCCAGGTCGCCGCCCGTCTCCTGGAGCGCGCTCTTGCAGTCCATCATGCCCGCGCCCGTCTTGGCGCGCAGCTCGGCCACCAGTTTTGCGGGAATCTCTTTCACAGTCGTCATGCTTCCTTTCACTCCCTCATAAAAACGCCGCCCTCGCGCCGTGAAGCCCGGGGGCGGCGGTCGGTTGTTCAGCTACACAGAGTTGTTACGCCTTCTCCCCGCTTACGGGTTCCGCCGGAGCCGGCGCTTCTTCAGTCTTCATCCGGGCGGCGATCGCCTCCGGCTTCGGCCGCCGCTTGCGCCGCGCCGGCCGCTTCTTGCGGTCGCCATCCACATCCGCTTCGCCCGTCTCGGTCGAGTAGGTCGTGCCTTCGCCTTCCTCACCCGTCCCCGCCTCCCGCAGCGGCATCTGGTGGCGCGCCTCGGCGATCACATCCGAGATCGCGTTCGTGATCAGCGAGACGGCGCGAATCGCGTCGTCGTTCCCGGGAATCGGCACCGTGATCAGATCGGGGTCCGCGTTCGTATCGACGATCGCCACCACCGGAATCCCGAGCTTGTTCGCCTCGGCGACGGCGATGCGCTCCTTCTTCGCGTCCACCACGAACAGCGCGCCGGGCAACCGGCCGAGGTTTTTGATACCCGCGAGGTTCTTGTCGAGCTTGCCGCGCTCGCGATCGAACAGCAGCTGCTCCTTCTTGGTGTAGTTCGTAAAGTCGCCGTCCGCGGCGCCCTGCTCCAGATCCTTGAGACGCTTGATCTGCTTCTTGATCGTCTGGAAGTTCGTCAGCGTCCCGCCCAGCCAGCGCTCCGTCACGTAGAAGGAGCTGCACCGCTTTGCTTCCGCCTCGAGGATTCCCTTCAGCTGCTTCTTGGTGCAGACGAACAGAACGCCTTCCCCTTTGAGCACGACGCCGCGCAACAGCTCCTGTGCCGCATCGAGCTGCCGCAGCGTCTTCTGAAGATCGATGATGTAGATGCCGGAGCGTTCGGCGAAGATGAACCGCCGCATCTTGGGATTCCAGCGGCGGGTCTGATGGCCGAAATGCACACCTGCTTCCAACAATTCCTGCAACTGAGGCTGAGCCACGCTATCCCTTTCCTGGGTTTGACCGCCGCCACCGTCTTCTCTCAATCCACCCCGAAGGGACCCAGACTGAGATCGGGTGACGTGTGTGATTTTTAGTCGTCGGTTATCGGTAATCGGTACTGATGACCGATAACCGATGACCGATTACCTCTTCGAGAACTGGAACCGCTTCCGCGCTCCAGCACGTCCCGGCTTCTTCCGCTCCACGGCGCGCGGATCGCGCGTCAGCAAGCCTTGCTCGCGCAACTTCTTCCGGTGCCGATCATCCGCCAACACGAGTGCTCGGGCAATGCCGAGCCGCATCGCGCCCGCCTGTCCGGTCAGCCCGCCGCCGACCACGCGCGCTTTTACGTCGAACGCACCCAGCGTGTCGGTCGCGGTGAACGGCTGCTGAATGTGCGACACGAGCGAGGGCCGGGGGAAATAGTCACCCAGCGTCCGTCCGTTGATGCTCCATTTGCCCGATCCCGGCGTGAGATACACCCGTGCGATGCCGAGTTTACGGCGCCCGATCGCGTGCCAGCGCAGCTCCGGTGTGATTCCTGTGCTCACTTGGCCCCCACGGCAACCAGCGGCGTCGGCTGCTGCGCCGCATGCGGATGCTCTGGACCCGCGTACACTTTCAGCATCTGCTTCACGTGCTGGCGCGACAGC
>Ga0209056_10004900_pt1 | contig 14053 bp, 15 predicted proteins | sample GraSoiAngelo_114_FD_185876 | JGI IMG/M metagenome (GOLD analysis project Ga0209056, IMG submission 185876) | Grasslands soil microbial communities from the Angelo Coastal Reserve, California, USA - 14_0903_13_40cm (SPAdes) (version 2) | ecosystem: Environmental > Terrestrial > Soil > Grasslands... | reverse complement strand
CCGGGCGTTGAAGGGACCGCGACGCCGAATCCGATGATCCCTTGCAGCAACAGCGCCGCCTCCAGCGGAACGGCGAGTCCAAAGGCGCGAAAGCAGATCGCGAACGCGGCGGCATTCTTGATCCAGAGCACCAGCGACCACAGCACGACACCAGCGAACCGGCCGGGACTCTTGAGCACCGCCAGGCCCGCGAGCACGCCTTCCGCTCCCGCGATCACTCGCGCGGCGATGCGCGGAGGCAGTAGACGGCGCGCTAAGCGCGCGAACAGCGCGAGCCACGGCGCCGGTCGGTGCACGATGAGGAGCGCGAGCAGCAACATCGCGCCGAACAACAACGCCGCCGACGTGGCGACCGCCGCCAACGAGCGTCCACCCACCAGCGCGTTCGACGGGAACGACGGCGCTGCGATCGCCACCGCCATCAGCCCCAGCATGACGAGCGCGTCGAACACGCGCTCCACGCCGATCGAGCCCAGCGCCGTGGTGAACCGCACCGGCAGCTGCCGCGACGCGACGTAGGCGCGCGCGACCTCCCCGGCGCGGGCCGGCAGCAAGTTATTGGCCATGAAGCCAATCGTCGTGGCGTGCCACAGCGGGAGCAACGGAAAGCGATGGCCATCTAGATCGCGCAGAATCAAACGCCAGCGAATGGCGCGCACCGGGAACGTGACGGTTGCGACGGCGACGGCGAGGAGCAGCAGCCACCCATTGGCATGCTGCGCGTACGTCCAGACTTTTCCGGGATCGATCTTGTACAGCACCCAGACCAGCAATGCTGCACTGATGGCGAGCCCGATCAGCCAGGCTCCCCTCCAGCGGTGTGTGTTACTCGGGTTCGATGGCGAGGACAACGAGATCGCAGACTTCGTCGATGATCGCGCGGAGGCTCTCGCCGCTGGCGCGCTTGGCGGCCTCGCGCAGCTCCTGCGCACGCTGGCGGGCCCCGGCGCCCTTGTAGAGGAGCGTGCGGATGTCGACTGGTTCGTTCCCGTTACCCCGGGGCGCCGCCCCAGGGTCAGCCGGGACCCGAGATGATCCTCCGCTGATCAACACCTCGAGTGAGGCCGGCCCGATGCCCGCGGCGACCATCTGTTGATACCGCGTCCAGGTGCCCGCCAGATCCGGCGAGGCCTCCGTCGCGAGACTCGGCGCCCGCGTGGCACCCGACACGCGCGCGCGATCGGCGGGCGTCGTCGGAGGTGCGGCCGGCAGTGGAGGCTTCGGACGCTGCGGCTGCGCGCGTTGAGGTGCCGGAGCGGGGGCGGCGGCGGGGGGCTCTGCACCACCCAAGTGCCGCACCGCGAGTGTCACGGCGGCGAGCGCGGCCGCCAGAGCGGCCTCGTCGCCCGTTCCGGACGCGGTGAGAATCTCTCCCGCTTTGCGCAGCTCCGCGGCAAAGAGCGCCGGCTGGTTCACGGCGATGCCGCTCGTCACGGCCTCCCGGGCGGCCTGCGCGAATTCGGCGACGCGCTCGGCGACCGGCCCCCCACCCGCCGAGCCGAGTGCGCGGAACGTGCCGGCCAATGTGTGAGCGCGCAGCTCGCGTTGCGTCGCGCTGGACGCGCGCTCCAGCGAGTCAGCGGCTTGCCGCAAATGCTCGCCATGACTCACCAGCTCGAGACGGCCGAGCGTCGCGGGCCGGGCACTCTCGCCACCAGGCGGCGTGCCGCGGTGCACGATCGTTCCCACGGTCTCGATGGCCACGACGTCGGGCTCGCTTTCCATGAACGCCACGAGCAGGCCCGCAAACTTCCGGAACTCCGCGCTCTCCGGATCGGGCCGGCCTCGCTCGGCGACCTCACGGGCCGCGTGCGCGATCGATGTCGCCGCCATCTGGAACAGCTCGGCGATCGTGTCGCCGATGCCGGGCGGCGGGGCGGCGCTGGTTCGGCTCAACTCCCCGATGGCCTGCTCGATACCCTCCAGCAAATCCGGCAATGGCGGGAGGTCATTGAGTGCGGCGAGCCCGCGCAACGGCTGCAGTGCCTTGAGGACTTGCTGCAGCGGATCGTGCGCCATCGGGTTGGTGCGCAGGGCCCGTCCCGCGCGATCGAGCGCGCTCGCAATCGCCGCGCCCTCACGCGCGACGAAGGCGCGCGCACCCGCGTCGAGCCCCATCGCCTCCGCTGCCCGGACCTGGGCCGAGGGACGCCCGCCGAGCTGCTCGAGCTGGCTCGCCAACGCCTCGGCCTTGGCGGTATCGGCATCCGTCCAGCTTGCCGCTTTGCGCACGAAGATCTTGAGATCGTCGACCGCGCGAATGGTGATCTGCTTCGTCGCTACGTCCCATGGCCGCCGGCCCTCGCGCACGCCGCGCGCGAGCGCCTCGAGTCCCATCGCTGCCCGCGCGATCGCCTGCTGGCTCGCCATCAGCGCGCTGCCGCGCAGCGCGCGCGCCAGGCGCACCAGCTCCTCCGCCGCCGGCGGCGCCGGTTGCTGGAGCAGGGCATCGAGCCGGTCGAGATACTCCCCCGCCTCGAGGGCGAAGAAGTCCGACATGCCGAGCGGCTGAGTCATGGTTGGAACAACATAAGTAGATTAGGCGCTCGGTGGCCATGGTGCTCGATGTAAAGGACTTGCGCTATCACGTGCCTGGAAACGGGAAGCCCCTGGTCGACGGGATCTCGTTCTCCGTTGCCGCAGGCGAGACACTGGTTCTCCTCGGTCGTAGCGGTGCGGGGAAGACGACGACGTTGAAGCTCGTGAACCGCCTCCTCATACCGACAGGTGGCACAGTGCGGATCGGTGGCGAACCGGCGGCTGCCGCCCGTGCGACCGCGCTCCGGCGCGGTATTGGATATGTGATTCAGGAGGTCGGACTCTTTCCCCATTTCACGGTCGCGGGTAACGTGGGACTGTTGCCCCGTCTCGAGCAGTGGTCCGCGGATCGCAGCGAGCGGCGCGTGCGCGAGCTGCTCGCGCTGGTGGGGCTGGATCCCGACACCTTTGCAGCGCGGTTCCCACACCAACTGTCGGGCGGCCAGCGCCAGCGCGTCGGGGTGGCCCGCGCGCTGGCCCTCGATCCACCGCTGCTGCTGCTCGACGAACCGTTCGGGGCCCTCGACGCCATCACGCGCCTCGAGCTGCAGCGCGAATTCCGCGCTCTCCAAGGCAGGCTCGGCAAGGGGATGCTGTTCGTCACCCATGACGTGCGCGAGGGGTTGTTGCTCGGCACCCGCATCGGGCTGCTCGACGCTGGGCGGCTCGTGTTTCTCGGATCGCCGGATGAGTTTCGCGGCAGCACGCTGCCCGAGGTCCGACAATTCATGGAAGCCGCCTGAGGCTATTCGACTTTTACGCCCGCCACGCGGGCGAAGTGTGGTTGCTCCTGGGCCAACACATCGGTCTCGTGGCGATCTCGACCGCTATTGCCGCGCTCATCGGACTGCCGCTGGGGGTCCTGGTGGCGCGCCGTGCCGCGTGGCGCCGGCCGGTGCTGGGCCTCGCCAACGTGTTCCAGACCATCCCCAGTCTGGCGCTTTTCGGTCTGCTGATTCCGGTATTCGGGATCGGCGCGTGGACCGCGATCAGCGCGCTCGTCGTCTATGCGCTCCTGCCGATCGTCCGCAACACGTATGTGGGGATTACCGGCGTTGACCCGGCCGTGCGCGAAGCCGGCCGAGGGATGGGAATGACGGAGGGCGAGCTGCTACGGCTCGTCGAGCTGCCGCTCGCCGCCGGCGTCATCCTGACGGGTGTGCGCATCGCGACCGTCGTGAGCGTTGGAATTGCGACGATTGCGGCCGCGATCGGCGCAGGTGGGCTCGGCGTCTACATCTTTCGCGGCGTCGCGACCGTGGACAACACACTAATCCTCGCGGGAGCTGTTCCCGCCGCGCTGCTCGCGCTGCTCGCCGACGCAGTCCTCGGCTTTGTGGAGCGAAGACTCGTCTGGCGGCAACGATGAAGCGCGTGTTGTTGCTGGCTCTCGTTCTGTCGGGTTGTGCGAAGCGAGATCGGATCGTCGTCGGCGCGAAGAACTTCACTGAATCCGACCTCCTGGCGGAAATCGTCGCGCAGCACATCGAGCGCCGTACGGGGCTGCCGGTCGAGCGCCGGCTGCACCTCGGCGGCACGTTCGTGTGCGACCGCGCGATCAAAGCGGGCCAAATCGACCTTTACGTCGAGTACACAGGCACCGCGTTCACCGCAATCTTGAAGCAGTCGCCAATCGCAGACCCGGACAGCGTCTATCGCTTCGTCGCCGCGGAGTACGCGAGTCGCTTCCAGCTCCATTGGACCGCCCCACTGGGCTTCAACAACACATTCGCGGTCCTGGTGCGGCACGCGGATGCGCAGCGCTTTGGCTTACGGTCGATTGCCGATCTGGGCCGCGTGGCGCCGCGCTGGAAGGCGGGATTCGGCTACGAGTTTCTGGAACGCGCGGACGGGTTCGCAGGTCTCGCCAGGCTGTACGGCTTGACCTTCTCACAGCCGCCTACGGCAATGGACCTGGGGCTCACCTACCGCGCGCTGGCCGACCGTCGCGTCGACGTCATCGCCGGCAACTCGACCGACGGACAAATTCCCGCGCTCGATCTGGTCGCCTTGATCGATGACCGCGGCTACTTCCCACCATATCAGGCGGCGCCGGTTGTCAGAGCAGCAGTCCTCGAGAAAAATCCGGCCGTTCGAGCAGCCCTGGCGGAGCTGGGCGGCAAGATCTCGGATGCGGAGATGCGGCGCCTGAACGCGCTGGCCGACGTAGAGCACAAGGACATCACAGAAATCGCGCGGGCGTGGCTCGCGGAGCGATTACCCTAACGGAGGCATCCGATGGCGGAAACAGAAGGTGTCGTCGTCGTTCGAGGTGGTGCGCAAGGGTTTGTTCAGGAGATCACGGCCGGTCGTCATCATCTGGTCGCGGACGAGCCTGTCGGCGCAGGTGGCACGGACCGCGGACCTGGTCCTTACGATCTCCTCATGGCCGCCCTCGGCGCCTGCATGTCCATGACCATCGCGCTCTATGCGCGAACGAAACAGTGGCAGCTCGAGAATGTCGTCATCCGGCTGCGACATTCGCGGATTTACGCCAAGGATTGCAAGGACTGCGTGGTCAGGGAGGACACCCGGTTGGACCGCATCGATACCGCGGTCCAGCTGTCGGGGCCGCTGACCACGGAGCAGCATCGCAAGCTCATCGAGGTCGCTCACAAGTGTCCGGTGCATCGGACACTCACGTCCGAGATCGACATTCGCGAAGTGCCTACGGCTGCGGCGTAGACACGCTGGTGCTGGACAACGCGATGTAGTGCGTGGTGCGCTCGCGACCGACGGTGAGTTGCCGAACCCGCACCTGCATTTCGCGGTCCGAGCGGGTCGTCCGCTCATGTTGGCGTAGGTGCTCCGCCCAGGACTCGACTAGCCAGCATTCCACACAGCGCTTGGGATTTGCGGAGTCGACGAACAGCTCCCAAAACACGGCGCCGTCGCGCCGGCGCATCGGTCGAAGGAGTTTGCGCGCGGCGGCGGCAAAAGCGGCTCGCTGATCTGGCTCGATCGTGTACTCGACTGTGACGAGGACCGGCCCTGCTTCGGCGGCTAACTCTTCCGCAACGACCGGATCCGGCCAATTGCGCGACGGCTCGAGATCGAGAGCCTCGGCCGCGGTCAGGCGAAAGCGCGGGATGAGACCCAGTCCCAGCAACATGCCGCCTGCCGCGGCTGTGAGTGCCCACGCAACGCCCACGCGATTCGCGAGGACGCCCCACACCACGGCCCCGGTGGCGAGCGAGCCGAACAGCATCAGTGTCGATATCGCGAGCGCCCGGCCACGCACCCAGCCGGCCGCGGCGCGTTGGGCCGCGAGCAGCAGGCTCGACACGGTCGTGAGCCAGCCGATCCCGGCGATGACCATCGCTCCAGCCAGGATCGCGAAATTGCTGACCCATGCCAGCGCGGCACAACCGAGTGCGAAGACGGCTGTAGCGACCGCCGTGATCCCGTCCGTTGACCAACGTTTGCGCCAGCCGGGTAATAGCGCCGCGCCGATGAGGCCACCGAGGCCCAGGCTGCCGACGAGCGCGCCGTAGGAGACCGCGCCTCGCCCCAGCGACGTCTTCACGACGACTGGGAGCAGCGCCCACAGCGCGCTCGCGAACCCCACGAACGCCGGCGTCCGGACGATGACATTCCGGAGCGCCGGTGCGTGCCGCACGTACCGGACACCGGCGCGCATCGCCGACGCCAGGCGCTCCGCCGGCAGTACGGCGAGGCTCGGCTCCCGCCGCCAGCGCAATAGCACAATGAAAACGCCCACCACCGACACGGCATTGATGAAGAAGACCGGCCCCGGTCCGCCGGCGACGATGATCACCCCCGCGAGGGCCGGTCCGATCGCGCGCGCGATGTTGATCGCCACGCTGCCCAGTCCCACGGCGGCGGGCAATTCCTCGCGTGGAACGGTCTCGGGAATGATGGCCTGCCAGGCGGGTAGGTCGACGGCGCTGCCGGCGCCGATGGCGAGCGTGATCACGAGCAGCATCCACGGCTGGACGACGCCGGTGATCGTGAGTACGCCCAGCAACGCGGTCGTCAGGAACCACCAGACCTGCGCGAGAAGCAGGATCCGTCGCCGATCGAAGATGTCGGCGAGAGCACCGGCGGGAAGCGCGAGCAGGAAGAGGGGGAGACTCGTCGCGGCTTGGACCAGGGAGACCATCAGCGGCGACGGAGCGAGCAGCGTCATCAGCCAGGCGGCCGCCGAGTCGTGCATCCAGGTGCCGATGTTCGAGGCGACGTCGGCGATCCAGAGACCGCGGAACAGTGGCCGGCGGAGTGGGCTCCAGGCGGAGGGCGCGGTCATGAACACGAATCTACGCCGGTTTGGTTGGAACCAAACGCGCGGCGGATCGGGCTCAGCTATAGCTCGCGATTGCCTCCCGCAGACTGCTCACCGCCCGGCTGCCGTGATATCGCTCACCGTTGATGAAAATCGACGGTGTTCCCTCGACGCCGTTCGCGATGCCGCTCTGAACATCCCGTTCCACACGCCCGGCAAATTGGTGCGCGGCGATGGCCTTCCGGTAGGCACGCGCATCGGCACCGGCTGCCTTGGCATAACGCTCGAGACTGTCACGCTCGAGGTCATACTGGTTGGCGAATAAGGCGTCGTGCATGACCCAAAAGGCGTCCGCGCCCGCGAGCGCGAAGACTGCCTCCGCTGCCTCCGCCGCCATCTCCGCATGCGGGTGGATCTCGCGCAGCGGGAAGTAGCGATACACGTACCGAAAGGAGTCGCCGTTCCGGTCCCGAAGCTGCGCGATGACGAGCTCCAACGCGCGTGTGTATGGACATTCGTAGTCGCCGTAGACGAGGATCGTCACCGGCCCCGATCCACGCACGTGGTCGTCGTTTTCGACGGTCACCGTCATAGACTCTCCTTCGCAAATTCCTGGCGCAACGCCGGCGCGACGTGCGTGCCGAGTGCCTCAATGGCACGCATGAGCTTGGCGTGGGGAAGGGAAGAGGCGTTCATTTGGAATGTGATGCGCGAGATCCCGCCCAGCGCCTCGCTGTGTCGAAGGACCTTCTCCACGACCGCGTCGGGCTCGCCAATCAGCAGCGCGCCTTCTGGTCCGCGTTGCGCGTCGTAACTTGCGCGGCTCATGGGCGGCCAGCCGCGTTCCCGCGCAACCGAGTTGATGGCGCGGGCGTAGCCGGGAAAGAAGTCATCGGCCGCCTCCTGTGTGGTGGCGGCAACGTAGCCGAGGGAGTGAACGCCGACCTTCAATCGGTCGCTTGAGTGTCCGGCTTGCTCGCCGGCGGCGCGGTAGAGATCGACGAGTGGACGGAAGCGGCGCGTTTCGCCGCCGATGATCGCGACCATCAACGGCAATCCCAGCATGCCGGCCCGAACGAAGGATTCCGGTGTCCCGCCGACACCCACCCAAATTGGCAGCGGGTTCTGCACAGGCCTCGGATAAACGCCCTGACCGGTCAGGGCGGGCCGATGTTTACCGGACCAGTGGACGTGCTCGTTGTCCCTGATCTTGAGCAGCAACTCGAGCTTTTCGGCAAACAGCGAGTCGTAGTCGTCCAGTCGCAGGCCGAACAAGGGGAACGCGTCGATGAACGATCCGCGGCCGACGACCATCTCCGCGCGTCCCCGCGAAAGCAGATCGAGCGTCGCAAAGTTTTGAAATACGCGTACCGGGTCCGCGGCGCTCAGGACGGTGACAGCGCTGGTGAGGCGGATCCGCTGCGTTCGTGCCGCCGCCGCGGCGAGAATGATCGCGGGAGCGGAATCGAGGTAGTCACGGCGGTGGTGCTCGCCGATTCCAAAGACGTCGAGTCCGACTTGGTCGGCGTGTTCGATTTGCTCGACTAGTTCGTTGATCCGGTCTGATGGATTCTGCGTGCGGCTCTCTTCGAGGTATGCCGCTGCGAAACTATCGATACCAACCTGCACATCCCTCACGCTCCAAACGGCAAGAATGGTTGGCCGGTTACCGCCGGCGCGGGCCAACTCCTTCCACCAACTCCCGCCCCCAACGCTCGATCGCCTGGGCGAGTTCCCCGAACGTCCGCCCCGACCGCGTCAACTCGTAGCTCACACGCACCGGGGGCCCCGCGTCGACGCGACGCACGAGTAAGCCACGCGCCTCGAGGTCCTTCAAGCGTACGGAGAGCACTTTGTCCCCAGGACCCTTGGCGCGCCCGGAGAGCTCACTGAACCGTAACGGACCTTCCTGCAGAACGTTGAGGATCAAGGCGTTCCACGACCGCCCCAGGACCTGGATGGCCAACTGGAACGTCCGGCATTGAGAATCCACGCCCTTCGCCATGCCCTAGTGTAGCGCCAGTGCTTTCCACAGGAAAGCCCCTTGACATCGGGAAGCATGGTGCCTAACATCACTTCCCATTGGATAGTTCCATTCCATCAGAAAGCTATGGGAGAAACTGATGAGCATCGGCATTTTGATCTTGCGTCTCGCGATCGGCCTAACGCTGGCGGCGCATGGCGCGCAGAAGCTGTTCGGCTGGTTCGGCGGCTACGGTTTGACGGGCACCGGCGGCTTCCTCGAGCAGCTCGGCTTCGTTCCCGGCCGGCGGAAGGCGCTGTTCGCGGGGTTGGCAGAGGTGGGCGGCGGTCTCCTGCTGGCGCTCGGCCTGGCGACACCCCTGGCCGCGGCGATGATCGTCGCGGTGATGGTCGTGGCGGCCGTGAGCGCACATCTGAAGCACGGCTTTTTCGTACACAACCAGGGCTATGAGTACACGCTCATACTGGCGATCGCAGCGCTGAGCGTTGCGTTCGCGGGTCCGGGCCCGGTGTCGCTCGACGCCGTGCTGGGGTGGCGCGACGCGGGGTACGGTTGGGGCCTCGCCGCCTTGGTGTTCGGTCTGGCCGGCGGAGCGCTACAGCTGGCCCGCCGCCAGCCGCCGGCAGCGCAGCCCGCAGCGAAACAGGTCAGTTAAAGCCGTTGGATGCCTGCGCTCGCATTCCGGCGCCATTGGGTTAGACTGAAGACCACGCATGAGTGACGTCGATCGCGAAGAACAAGACGCGCGCGCCACCGCTGCCGCCGAGGTTGCCGACCGGCTGCGGCGCCGCGGCATCGCCGTAACCGGCGCCGAGCGTTCCGATGATCTCGCGGATCTGCTGTCGGCCGTGGAGCGCTTCGAGAAGACCGTCGAGGCGCACGGCGGCGATCTCATGGTGGATGATCTCAGGAGCCCGCGGCCCGACGACCGCCATTTCGTCCTGCCGCGCCGCGAGCACGGCGAATCAGTACAGACCTATGTCAAGCGGATCGATGCTGCCACCGCTGGGCTGCGTCGCCATCCGCGGCGGCCCGACTGATGCTCTCTCGCCTCGTCAGCGCGAGAGCGGGCGCGGCGCGGGTTCGATGAACAGATTCTCCACGAAGCAAAAGCCCCAGTCCTCGCCCGGTTCGAAGCTGCGCATGACCGGGTGTTTCGTCGTATGGAAGTGCTTCGTGGCGTGCCGGTTGGGCGAGTCGTCGCAGCAGCCGACGTGACCACACTCGAGGCAGAGCCGCAAGTGCACCCACTCATCGCCCGTCTCCAGACACTCCTCGCACCCGTCAGGCGTCTTCGGCTTCACGGCGCGAACCTGCGCGAGATGCTTGCATTGTGTTGCCATGTCGGAAACTCTTCCCTTGTGTGATAGGATTCAAGCCATGACCGCCGCCCCCGCCGCCCCCGCTGCCCCCGCCGCCCCCGCCGCCCCAGCCGCTCCAGCAACTCCGGCCCAGGCCGCCCGAGCGGCCGAGGCTTTTCCACGACTGACGCCGGCGCAGATCGCCCGCATCGAGCCCCATGGCCGGCGTCGCAAGGTCGAGCCGGGCGAGATCCTCGGCGAAGCGGGCGAGCCGGTGACAAAGATATTCGTGGTCGTGTCGGGACGGCTCGACCTCGTCCGCCCGCAGCGCTCGGCGGGCGAGGACGTGCCGACCTTCGGTGACGGGATGTTCACGGGCGAGCGGTCGATTCTGGCGGGCGGGCGCTTTCTCGCACGCATCCAGGCGGGCACACCGTGTGACGTCATCGAGGTCCCCCGCGAGGAGCTGCTCCAGCTCATCCAGACCGACTCCGAGCTGAGCGACATTTTCCTCCGCGCGTTCATCCTGCGCCGCCTGCAGCTGATCGATCAGGGCCTCGGCGACGTGCTGTTGCTGGGATCGAATCACTGTCAGGGATCACTGCATATCCGCGAGTTTCTCACGCGCAACGGGCATCCCTACAAATTCGTCGACCTCGACACCGACGCCGACAGCCAGGCGATGCTCGACCAGTTCCAGGTCAAGGCCGGCGACATCCCCGTGGTGATCTGCCGCGGCACCCTCGTGCTGCGCAATCCCACGATCCAGCAGGTCGCTGACTGTCTCGGCTTGAATCCCAAGATCGATCGGACCGCGGTCTGCGATCTCGTGATCATCGGCGCGGGGCCGGCGGGGCTCGGTGCCGCCGTGTACGCGGCGTCGGAAGGCCTCAACGTCGTGATGATCGAAGGGAACGCGCCGGGCGGCCAGGCAGGGACCAGCTCGCGCATCGAGAACTATCTCGGTTTCCCGCTGGGCATCTCCGGCCAGGAGCTGGCGGGTCGCGCCTACGATCAGGCGCAGAAGTTCGGCGCGAAGATCCTCATCGCGCGAAAGGTCGCCCGGCTCGACTGCAGCACGAAGCCGTACCGCGTGCAGTGCAGCGAGGCTACCGGCGATCCGTTGCTCACCCGTGCCATCATCATCGCGAGCGGAGTCGAGTACCGGCGCCTGGCGGTTGAGAACCTGTCGCGCTTCGAGGGTGCCGGCGTGTACTACGCCGCCACCCGTATGGAAGCGCAGCTCTGTGTGGACGAAGAGATCGCCATCGTGGGTGGCGCGAACTCCGCGGGCCAGGCGGCAGTATTCCTGGCGGAAACTGCGAAGCAGGTCCACATGCTGATTCGCTCGGACGGCCTCGCCCAAACCATGTCGCGCTATTTGATCAGCCGCATCGAAGCGCACCCGCGGATCCAGCTGCATACGCGCACGGAGATCGTGGGGCTGGACGGGAATGGGCATCTGGAACAGGTCGCGTGGCGATCTGGTCGCGGCGGACCGGTGCAGAAGCAGAAGATCCGGCACGTCTTCACGATGACCGGGGCTGAGCCGAGCACCAAGTGGCTCGCCGGCTGCCTGGCGCTCGATGCCAAAGGATTTGTCAAGACGGGTCCGGCGCTGAGCGCCGACGACCTTGCAACCGCGAAGTGGCCGCTGCGCCGGGCGCCGCACCTGCTCGAAACGAGCCTCCCCGGCGTGTTCGCCGTGGGCGACGTGCGCAGCGGCAGCACCAAGCGCGTCGCCTCGGCGGTCGGCGAGGGCTCGATTGCGGTGGCGACTGTGCATCAGGTTCTGGCGGAGTAATTCAAAGCAGCTCTGTATAACCGCCGCGATCTCTTCACGCGCCGCTGCGCGCGCGCCATGGCAGCGGCTCCACGATTTCTAACCCCTTGAGAGAAAAGACCCTCGTGCCCGCGTGAACAGGGCACGCCGCTTGCCCTCGGTAGGGACGAACGTGTCCCCATCACCACTCACGGAGGCCGCGTCATGTCCAACCTGAGATCCCTCGTCGGACCGATGGTGATCGTCGCGATCGCGGTGGTCGCCTGGAGCTGCGAGACGCACCGCACTGCGCTCGCGCCCAGGACCGGTGGGCCGCTGTTTCAGTTCCTCGAGTTTCAGTGCGCTCCGCTCAAGATTACCGGAGGCGGCCGCATCGACTATCCGCCGGGCGGCCCCGACAAGAATCCTCCCGAGAGCCACACTTACGAGACGTTCGGGGCGCACGTGGTAGCCTCGGGTCAGACGGATGCGGACGGCACGTGCGTGGCGGAGCAGGGCGCGTTAGAGTGGGTCGACCACCGGCCCGAGATGGAAATCAACGGACATCCGCTCAATCTCCACGCCACGGCGGTGACCTTCGCGGAACAAGCGACCGACACCGACTGCCAAGATGGCGCGGCGCGTTGGGGCGGGAAGCTGCGGGTGGAGAACACGGGACAGGAGGATCTCAATTTTGAAGTGTGGGATTGTGACAACGGTGAGCCCGGGGCCGGCCACGACGGTTTTGCGATCAGCGTGCCGGCGCTTGGCTATAGAGTGGTGTGCCCGGATCCGGACCTCCCGCCGACGGAGCCCTCGTGCACGCTGACGGGCGGCAACAGGCAGTTCCACCCGACCCACTAACCAGCGCGAAGCAGATCGGAGGATACGATGAAAATCGATAGGATCCGGTGGGCGATCCGCTTTGCGGGGCTCGTCCTGCCCATGACCTGGTCGCCGGGCTCGCTCGCAGCCCAAGGGGCCGCGGCCAGCGCATTCGGCGTCGCCGTGCGGACGGCAACGATAAATCAGACGGCGCCCTCAGCCGTCCTGCCGACGGATGGCACGCTGGCACAGAGCCAGGCCAACGACGTCAGGGTCGGCACATTGGTGGCCGCGCAGGATGCCTTCGCCACCGCCACGGGCGCCACGGACGACGCGCTATCCGACGCCGTCAGCAGCGCGACGCTCGGCACGGTGAGCATCCTCGACGGTCTGATCACCGCCGATGGCGTCGTCGCTATGGCGAGCAGCACGATCGACAACAGCAACGCCGAGGGCTCGAGTCTTGCGAACCTCGTAGTGAATGGCGTGCAGGTGTCCGACCCCGCGCCAAATACGCGCGTGGACCTGCCCGGCGTGGGCTATGTCGTGCTGAACGAGCAGATCGCCACGGCGGGCGGAATTACCGTCAACATGATCCACGTGGTGCTGCAGCAGCCGGTGCTGGGCCTACTCGGTGTCATCACTGGGTATAGCACGACGGGGAACATCGTCGTCGGGTCGGCATCGAGTAGCGTGAACTAGTTCCGTGCCCGGACGACGCTTGCCATGGGCGTCGTCCGGGACCACCGGTTCGATGTTACGGCTTGACGAGCTGCACCATCCGCCGCACCGCTGCTTCGAGTCCCCAGAACACCGCGTTGCTCACGATCGAATGGCCGATGTTGAGCTCTTCGATCTCGGGAATCGCGGCGACAGGTTGGACATTCTGGTACGTCAGCCCATGCCCCGCATGGACGGCAAGTCCAATCGCTTTGGCATGCGCGGCTGCCTTACGCAGTTCATTCAACGCCTTCTCTCGACGCTTTTCATTTGACGCATTTTCTTTTGACGCCGTCCTTTTCGACGCAGTCATTTTTGACGCATTTGCATATGCGCCGGTATGAAGCTCGATCGCAGGAACGCCGAGCTGGTGCGCGACGTCGATCGTCTTCAATGATGGATCGATGAACAGGCTCACGCGAATGCCGCCATCCTTGAGTCGCGTGATCGCGTCTGAAAGTCGCCGATCGCCCTTGCGCAGGGCGAGCCCGCCCTCGGTCGTGATCTCCTGTCGTTTCTCCGGCACGAGTGTGGCCTGAAACGGCTTGATGCGTGTCGCGAGCCGCACGATTTCCGCGTGCGCGCCCAGCTCGAGATTGAGGACGGTGCGCACGCTGTGTGCGAGAGCGGTCACATCCGCGTCCTGGATATGGCGCCGATCTTCGCGCAAATGGACCGTG
>Ga0209056_10004899_pt1 | contig 14053 bp, 7 predicted proteins | sample GraSoiAngelo_114_FD_185876 | JGI IMG/M metagenome (GOLD analysis project Ga0209056, IMG submission 185876) | Grasslands soil microbial communities from the Angelo Coastal Reserve, California, USA - 14_0903_13_40cm (SPAdes) (version 2) | ecosystem: Environmental > Terrestrial > Soil > Grasslands ... | reverse complement strand
TTCCCCGAGGCGTCATGGTCAAACTTCACGGAGTTGGCGCGCTTCCATACGGTCTTAGAGAGATCACCATCCGGCCGAAAATCCACCGGAGCGCGTTTTGCCAGGAGTTGCAAATCGCTGGCATAGGATTGTTGCGGTAGAGTGGCGATCTGGCTCGGGCGCGAGAAGGGAAACAATGCAAGACCTGCACCGGCGAGAGCACCAATCAAAGGTCCCATTGTCTTTAGGGCCATTAGTAAGTTCCTTGGAACGTGATCGGTTCGAACAGTTGAAGCACGACTTGCACCAGCGAGATCCGCATTGGCCTTATATGGGAGTGAATCCTGGAGCTTTATCCCACTTTGACAAGCGAAAGTAAACGATATAAAAGGAAGCCAAACGAAATGTAGAGTGCGTGGCGAGGCAATCGACTGAGACAGGAGGATTCATGAATGGAATAGGCCGGAGACGCTGGTTGGGAAGCTTGGGGGCGCTTTTCGCGGCAAGCAGATTGCCAACGACCTCGATAACCTCACCACCATTTGCGCCGGAGAGCGCGGGGAAGCCGCTGCAACTCGCGGACTTCCAACCGCGCAGCATGTTACACGTTCCGGAGACGAAGGTGCCTCGCTCACGTTATCCGGTCATAGACATTCATACCCATCTGTCTTTTACGGCAAAGCCAACGGAGTTGGGATAGGCGAGGCGATGAAGTATCTGGCGCCGGTGGAAGGGTTACTACCACTGATGGATCGAAAGAACATCCGTGTGATGGTCAACCTGACAGGCGGGGTCGGCAAGGGACTAGAGGAAACGATGCGAAAGTATCAGCAGCCCTATCCGGAACGGTTCATAACCTTCACAGAACCGTGGTGGGAGCGCGCGAACCAGCCGGGCTATAGCAAATTTCAGGCCGATGAGATTGTTCGAGCACAGCAGGCGGGCGCGCGCGGACTCAAGATCCTTAAGACGCTGGGACTTTACTTGCGCGAGGAAATCTCGAAGGGGCCATTGGTAAAAATTGACGATCCACGTTTCGATGCCATGTGGGAAACATGCGGATCGCTGGGCATGCCGGTTGCGATTCACGTTTCAGATCCGGAAGCCTTCTTCCTTCCGATCGATCGCTTCAATGAGCGCTTCGAGGAATTGAATAACCATCCCGATTGGTCCTTTCATGGTAGCGATTTTCCCAGCAACGCGGAACTGCTGGAGGCGCGCAACCGGGTATTGGCCCGCCACCCCAAGACCCAGTTCATTGTGCTCCACGTAGGAAATGACGCTGAGAATCTTCCTTACGTCGGCGAATGCATGGACCGCTTTTCCAATATGCATGTTGAACTCGGGGCGCGAATTGGGGAGCTAGGACGCCAGCCGCGTATGTCCAGAAAGTTTTTCGAGAAATATCAGGATCGAATTCTTTTTGGAACGGATGCCGTTCCCCATGGAACGGACACGCCTCAGCAAATTTTCAATGACGAGCTTTACGAGATTTACTACCGCTTTCTTGAGACCGAAGACGAATACTTCGACTATGCGCCCGCACCTGTGCCTCCTCAAGGGCGCTGGCGGATTTACGGTCTCGGTTTACCCGACGGAATACTCAAGAAAGTCTATTATGAAAATGCTGCCCAGCTTTTGCGATTTGAAATCTAGCGGAGCTTCAAGGGATTGACAAAGAAGATGGTTTCTGCCAGAAAAGAAAGTGAAACAACAGTAACGAAAGTAAAGGAAAGAAATAGATGGTCTTTTTGCTTCTTCGACTTGCCGTAGCCGCGCTAATGTTGGCGAGCGGCGGCGACTCCCGTCCCGGGGATTTCAAGATCATTGGGCCCGGGGGTGGTGGGGCAATGTTCCATCCAACTATCAGTCCGCACGACTCAAATATCGTCCTTGTCAGTTGCGATATGACCGGGTCCTATATCACCCATGACGCAGGCAAGTCTTGGCGCATGTTTAATTTGCGAGGTGTCGTCCGGTTCTTTGTTTTCGATCCGCAGGATCGGAAGGTGATTTATGCGCAATCTAACGGTCTGTGGCGCAGCCAAGACCAAGGCGAGACTTGGAGCCTGATTTATCCGAAACCCTCCTCCGTGAAGAGCATCAAGATGAGTTCGGATCACTCGGACGAAGATCTAATTGCAGAGCCGAATCCTCTGGGTGAGATCACCGCAATGGCCATCGATCCCTCCGATTCCAAAACATTTTATGTTGCCGCAGGCGATAGAAAAAATGCGACGGCGGCCCTCTTTGTCTCGCATGACGGGGGCCAGAATTGGAAAAGAGAGGGGGGGCTACCGGGACCAGCCGACAAGATTTGGGTCTATCCTCATTCACCTGCCACTGCGCGGATGCTTCTCATTGCGGGTTCACATTTCATCGAAAAGAAAACCTCGTCCGGCATGCAGAGCCTATCCGGCCCCTCCGCAAAGACTTTCACAGATATTTCCGCGGGATTCAGGCAGGACGGCAAGCCGTTGATTTATGTCATAGGCGACGAGTCCGCTTTCGCGTCAGATGACGAAGGAACAAGTTGGCGAAAGGCTAGATTGGGGCAAGGCGGCGGAAAAACGAGAGCAATCGCTACCAGCTTGCGCAATCCAGAGACGGCCTATGTCTCCTACAGAGATCTAGAAGGGGGCGGAATCAAATGGCTAGGAGTTGCCAAGACCACGGACGCGGGACGCAACTGGCAACCGGTTTGGAAAGAGGACAGCAATCCAGCCGCTAAGCCCGCCGCAAATATTCACGACGCATGGATCACCGAACGGTTTGGATCGGATTGGGGCGAAAATCCCCTGGCGCTTGCGGTGGCGGAGCAGGACGCCAATATAAGCTATGGGACGGATTTGGGAAGAACGATGCGCACGACGGACGGGGGTGCGAGCTGGGCTGCCGTCTATTCACGAAAGTCCAGCACAAACGGATGGGCCAGCACCGGGCTCGATGTAACGAACGCCTACGGCTACCACTTTGATCCGTTTGATCACAATCGGCAGTTTATCTCCACAACAGATATTGGTCTTTTTCGCAGCGAAGATGGCGGTCAGTCCTGGATTAGTTCCACTCGCGGTGTGCCGAAGGAGTGGATGAACACCACCTACTGGATTGAATTTGACCCCGAGGTGAGGGGGCGTGTCTGGAGCGTGAACAGTTGGACGCATGATCTACCGCGACCGAAGATGTGGAGAAGGAAAGGAATTGGGGACTATCGGGGAGGCGTATGCCGCAGCGATGACGGGGGCAAGACCTGGACAAAGTCGAATGAGGGAATGGAGGAAACTGCAGCGACGCACATCTTATTGGACTCGACGAGTCCTCCCGCTGCACGCGTGCTATACGTTGCCGCCTTCGGGCGCGGCGTATACAAGAGCGTGGATGGCGGCAAGAGCTGGAGGCTGAAAAATAGTGGCATTACACAGAAAGAACCTTTTGCCTGGAGAATTGTGAGGGATAGCAGGGGCAGCCTGTACGTGCTGGTAGCACGTCGTTCCGAGGATGGGAGCATAGGAACTGACGGTGATGGCGCGATTTACAAATCCACCGATGAAGCGGAAAACTGGAGGCGGGTAACGATGCCCGAGGGAAGCAATGCTCCCAATGGCTTGGCAGTTGATCCAGGCGCTCCGGACCGGCTGTATCTCGCGGCGTGGGCAAGGGACAAGGGAGAACACGGCGAGGGTGGTGGCATCTTCTTGTCTGTGAATGCAGGGGAGACTTGGACTCAAGTGTTAAATCGCGATCGCCACGTCTACGATGTCACCATCGATCCGCGCGACGCAAAAATACTCTACGCTTCCGGGTTCGAATCCTCCGCATGGAAATCAAGCGACCGCGGTGAAAACTGGACGCGCATACCTGGATTTAACTTCAAGTGGGGACATCGCGTCATTCCCGACCCCCAAGACTCCAAAAAGGTTTATATCACTACATTTGGCGGAGGCGTTTGGCATGGCTTGGTCGATGGAGAGAATCGGCCATTAGACAATGTTACCCCTGAGCTTCAGCCTGGAAGATAGGACGAGAGAGTGCACAAACCTTCTGGCGAGAAAGAGATATAAGGATCCTATGAACCGTGCCTCCTTGCTGACGCAGGCGGACTGGCAGCGTGCGCTCACAAACGATCAAGCGAGGGCGGCAGAACTATTTGGCCGGCCGGAAGCGGAGCAAAAACGGCTCGGCTATTTCCACACGCTGCGGGAGATTTGCCAGCAGCCTTGGACGTGGCTGCACACTTGCGATCGAATGATGGCTTCGCGGGAGCGCCTGAGACAGCATGTGGCAGGAATTCGAAGTCTCGTACTTACCGGATCCGGCAGTTCAGAGTATGCCGCCCAATGCGTTTGCCTCCCACTGCAGAATGAGCTAGGGATCAGCACGGAATCGATCAGTGGTGGCGCGCTCTTAATGTATGGCGGAGGAACATTGTCTCTGGGAAGGCCTGGGTTGCTAGTTTCATTAGCGAGATCTGGAGACAGCCCCGAGAGCAGGGGAGCCCTGGAATTAATGCTGGACACAGAGCCCGAGTTTAAACACGTGGTGGTGACCTGCAACGAGCAGGGAAGTCTAGCTAGAGACTCGCGTCTGCATGAGAAAGTACATGTCATCACTCTACCCTCCGAGACTCATGACAAGAGCCTGGTGATGACGAGCAGTTTCACCAACCTGCTGCTGGCGGCGCGCTTCATCGGAATGCTTGAAAGGCCGGATGAATATAGGAATTTGTGTGAGGGGCTGAGCAAGATAACTGGCGAGCTGATCCGATCTAAGTTCGATAGCCTGGCAAAGATTGCCTCCACGGATTTCCGCCGCGCCGTATTTCTTGGCAGTGGGTCGCGTTTCGCGGCCTCACGCGAAGCGGCGCTGAAGATGTTGGAGCTGACCTCAGGCCGCGTCACCACACTTTGCGAAACGTATCTGGGTTTTCGGCATGGCCCCATGAGCTACGTGCAGGACGACACTCTCATCGTTTGCAATTTATCGTGCGATTCCACGATACGGGCGTATGAACTGGATTTATTGCACGAATTGGACCGGAAGAAACTTGGATTGTCCAAACTTATTGTTGGAGAAGACATTCCGGATTCTGTTGTTAGAGAAGGTGATGGGGTCATCGAGTGCCAAGGATTGACTGAGCTTGGCGATGAAGAAAGCCCAACGGTGTGCGTTGTCGTCGCCCAACTTCTGGCTTTTTTTCGCTGCCTCGAAGAGGGGCTTCAACCCGATTCACCGTCTGAGGGAGGGATCATTAACCGCGTAGTGGAGAAGTTTCCCCTGCACACTCCTTCGTGAAGAGCTCCCGGATTGAAACTTTGGCCTATAGGATTACTTCCATTCATGATCGAGAAGAACTCACTTGAAGCGGCATCAGCGAAGGTTTCCCGCGAGGCGATTCTGATGCGATGCATGGCCCTGTTTTTATTGCTGGTGGTTAGCACCGTTCCCATTCGAGCTCAGGTCCGGGTGTGGGAAGGTGTTCTGAATCTCCTGGCATACGAAGAGGGAGCGCCCGATCCTAACCCTTCCTTCGACCAGTTCGCGATCGGCCGATTTAGTTATCCCTATACGCTGCGGAAACAAATAACCGATCAGCGTACGGAGCACCAATGGCGCGCGATCTATCTTGAAAACGAATATCTGAAATGTTCGGTGCTGCCGGATTTGGGCGGACATATTTATACCTGCATCGACAAAATTAGCGGGCAGCCGATGTTCTATGCAAACCCTTCCATCAAGAAAGCCAGGATCGGCTATCGCGGAGCCTGGGCCGCCTTCGGGGTCGAGTTTAACTTTCCCGTTTCTCACAATTGGGTCTCGATGTCCCCGGTGGATTTCGCACATGCAGGCCACGAGGACGGCAGTGCTACGGTCACCGTGGGCAACATCGACAGAGTTTATGGAATGGAATGGTCGGTCGAATTGACTCTGCGCCCTGGTTCCACCGTCCTCGAACAGCATGTCACGCTGAGTAATCGAAGCGATGTACGCCATCGTTTCTATTGGTGGAACAATGCCGCCGTCCAGGTTTGGGACGATTCCCAGATCCAATATCCCATGCGCTTTGCCGCGTCACACGGGTTTGCGGAAGTGCAAAGGTGGCCGATCGACTCGCAAGGGAAGGATCTCAGCGTCATACATAACCAGACCGACGGACCAGTGTCATCGTTTGTCCATGGAAGCCGGGAAAACTTCATGGGCGTCTGGAATCCCCGAACAAACACCGGAACCGCGCATTTTGCCGATTACGCCGAGCTACCGGCCAAGAAAATCTGGTCCTGGGGTGTTGACGCGGATGGCCTTGATTGGCGCAACACACTCTCGGACAACAATAGCGCCTATGTCGAGTTGCAAGCGGGCCTTTTCCGAAATCAGGAAACGTATGCATTCCTCGAGCCGCGACAATCCATAGCCTTCACTGAATACTGGATGCCCGTCAGGCAAACGGATGGGATTTCCCGTGCGAATCTTGCCGGGGTAGTTCACTTAGAGCGAAAGAACGACAGGTTGGTGGTCTCCTTCAATGCTAATCGAAAATTCTCGGATGCTGCAATCCGAATTTTGGACGGAAACACTCCCTTGCTCAACGAGAAAGGAGATTTTGCACCGGAACGAGTTTGGAAGAGAGAGATTCGCGTCCCGAATGCCGGCAGGAAATATACGTTTGAACTCAAGAGCAGCGAGGATGCTGTGCTTTTGAGGCAGACGGAAGGTGAATATGACTGGTCGCCGGAGTCCGAAGTCAAAGTCGGTCCGCAGGTTTCCTACACTGTACCGGAGGAGACGCGGCGAACCGCGGACGATTGGCTCCAACAGGGCAAGACTGAAGAATTGAACGGGAACCTGTTGGCCGCTTTGCAGACCTATCAAAAGGCATTGGTGAAGTTCCCCGCAGACTTTGAATTATTGAAGGCGGCGGGACGACTTGACGCAGGTTTGAAGCGTTTTGAAGAAGCGGTAGCTCATCTGGGTGCCGCTCATGATCGAGATACGACCGATGCCGAGATTTCCTATTACCTGGGAATCGCGTACGAGGGCGTCGAACGAGAGAAAGATGCGGTTGACGCTTACCAGGAAGCGATTCGATTACCATCCTACCGCGCAGCTGCCGCATTGCGCCTTGCCGAAGTGCAAGCACGCGCCGGTGCGCTGCAGCAGGCGAAAGACTCGCTGACGAAAAGTCTACAATCTGCCCCGGAAGACGTGCGCGCGGCGGAAGAACTGGCCGCCGTATTGCGCGCGCTTGGAAGGATAACAGCCGGGGAAAAGCTAGCGAGGGAACGGCTCGCCCGCTTTCCGTTGAGCGATTTTCTACGCGAAGAACTTGGAAAGCCGAGCCTCGCGCATCTGGCCGCCGATCCTTATCGTGTCTTAAATATTGCATCAGAGTACGCGCGGTTGGGGCTTTACCGTCGTGCGGTGGAGGTTCTCTCACGCGAGTATCCGGTACCTAAAGCGGACCAGAGCGAACCCGGCGGGGCGACTCCTCAGAACCACCCTCTGGTTGTCTATTTTCGAGGGTACTGCCGGGAGAAGCTCGGAGAGTCGGGTGCAAATGATTATTTGCAAGCTTCCCGGCTTTCGACCGCATATGTATTTCCGAACACAGTCGAAGACGAGCAGGCGCTCAAAGCCGCCATTCGCACGAACGAGAAAGACGCAACCGCTCATTACCTGCTGGGCACCTGGTATTTCGCCCGCGATAAAACGGACGAAGCGCTTAGCGAATGGCAACAAGCGCGGAAGCTCAATCACCAAATACCGGTGTTGGAAGCCAGTCTCGGATTAGCGTTGCTTTACGGGAGGCGAGACTTCGCAGGTGCCCTAATTGCATTCGAGGAAGGAATAAGAAATGATCCGTTGAACGTGGTGAACTATGCCGGTTCAGTTGCCGCTATGACTCTTCTGGCAAAACCGGCGGTGGAGCGAGTAAAAACACTAGAGCGTTTTCCCGATCTGGACCGTATGCCCACTAGTTTAGTTTATGAGCTGGCCTTGGGCCGCGCGGAGGCAGGGAATCATAGCGGCGCGATTGAATTGTTCCGGAATCGGTTCTTCGGCAGCGAAGAAGGCGGAACAAACGTTCGCCAGGTGTGGATTGAGGTAAAGCTGCAACAAGCCGTTGTGCTGGCGCAAACCGGCCACTGCGAAGACGCTCTCGCCGCAGCAAGAGCACTCGGTTCTCCAGTTCCCGGCCTTCCGTTTACTCAAGACGGTTTACAACCAATGCTGAATTCGGCTAGAACAAACTACCTGCTCGGTGGATTGTCTTCCGCTTGCGGTCAAAAGGAAGAGGCGGATCGAAGGTACCGGCTTTCCTCACAAGCGATCGACGCGTCGGACGCCGTATGGGCATGGGCCTCGGCCAAGAAATTGAGCAGCCATGATCCTGCTCAATGGCAGAAACGTCTCTCTTTGGCTTTGTCACAAGCAGAATCCAACGCTCGGACGAGCGCCCACCAGGGCTGGTGGAATTATTCGTTGGGAGTATTGCAGATGGCGCTTGGGCGCGAAGTGCAGGGCAAAGCTTCCCTTCGCGAGTCCTTGCTCTTACCCGAAGACCGCATGTCTTATCATTTCAGCCGCTTGGCCTTGGCGGGCGCTACACCTCGATAACTTCGATACCCTTTCTGCGAAGTTCTCCGGTAAATTCCTGAGCAGCACGGTTATCCGTAATCAGGCGCCGTATTCTGTCGAAGGGGCCAATCTTTGAAACGCTTCTCCGACCCAATTTGCTGAAATCCGTGACCACGTTGACCTCTTTCGCCGAACGAATCATCACATTATTCAACTGCGCTTCCAGCACGTCCGGCGTCGAGAGACCGTTCTCGAGATCGAAACCGTCGACCGCGAGGAAAAGTCGGTCAGCATGGAACTCGTTCATCATGGCTTCGGCTTGCGGTCCGACGAAGGAGCAGGAAATCGGGCGCATCAGCCCACCAATCATAATCAGGGTGATACCCGGTGTATCCGCCAGCTCCACAGCTATATTCAAGGCATTCGTAATGACAGTAAGGGATTGATTTTTCATCCTTTTCAAATGCCGGGCCACCTCTGCCGTAGTCGTGCCTGAATCGAGAATGATGGTTTCACCCGGTTGTACCAATTCCGCCGCAGCCTTTCCGATTCTGATCTTTTCATCCCTATGCAGCGTTTCCTTGGTGCGGAGAGGGTAATCCTGGGTGGCCTCCAGGCGCCGCACGGCACCGCCGTGCGATCGAACCACTGCGCCGATGGAAGCAAGAGCGTCTAGATCATTGCGGACAGTGACGGCAGAAATGGAGAAACGCCGAACCATGTCCGAGACCGTTACTTGGCCGTCTTGGTCGACAAGGTCCAGCACGTTCCGGCGCCGCTGTTCTGTTAGCAGGCGAGCTTTGGGGGTCATGCACCGTATCCGTAAGTTGAGTATAGGGCGTACCTTTCGTTTGGGTCAAATGGCGAAAGCATAGACCACGTCAATACTTTCTTATTCTTTCTCTTTATATCGTTCATAGTTCATTTGTTGTTGCGTTTGCTTTTCTATTGTGGTACATCGTTGCCAACACTACTTTGTGGGGAGGTCTTCCTTGAAGCACAGAGCTGCATCTACCTGCGTTGTTTTCTTGGCTTTTCTATTCTGCACTACCGGAGTTGTATTTGGTCAGGGAACGGATCTCGGCACCATTCGCGGAACGGTGACCGACTCCACGGGGGCCGTCATTCCGGGCGCGACGGTAACGGTCACGGACACCCTTACCAACACATCGCGGGAAACAAAAACGAATTCTCAGGGCAACTACGAGATGTTGGGGCTGAAGTCCGGTACATATAAAGTGGCAATCACGGCGGCTGGAATGAGTAAGACAGGAATCACGGACGTCGTCTTGAACGGTAGCGACACGGTGAGCGCCGACGCTGTGCTCAAGGTTTCCGCGGCGCAGGAAACCGTCGTGGTGTCGATGGAGGCGCCGGCCATCAATACCGAAGATCAGACCATTAGCCAGACTCTGACCAATCAGGCGGTGATTGAACTCCCCCGCGACAGCCGGAATGTGTACACCTTCCTTTACCTGAATCCGAACGTCACGCAGGGCGCCTTCGACGGCGAGTTCAAATTTATCGGAGCGCAGAGCTATGGCGCCAGCTTTTCCCTCGATGGGCAACGCTCAAACGGCGGTATTTTTGGCGAGCCGACTGCCAGCCAGCCGTCGCTCGAAGCGGTCGGCGAGATTAATCTTCTCACGTCGGACTTCAGTGCGGAATACGCCGGCATCGCCAACATTCGAGTCAGCACAAAACGCGGCGGCGCGGACTATCACGGATCGGCCTTCTACAATAACAAGAACTCTGCGCTGGCTGCATGGACGCTTAATGATAAAAACAACGCTGCTGGCTTTTCCCCAAACAGTTTTCAATCCAAGTACCCCAACCCTTATTTCAACTTAAATGACATAGGGGGCTCGGTAGGCGGCCCTGTCCAGCTGCTCAAGAAGACCTGGTTCTTTGCCGCGTACGAACGAAACTATGCCGTTGCTCCTACCCAAATCGCGTCCAGCACCATCCCCCACCCCTCGCTGTACACCGGAGATTTTTCCGCCCTGAACGATTCGGCAAAGCCCGTCGTACCGGCTGGCGTCACCCTTACGCCGGAGGAGATGGCCACCGACACGGTCCCGGTGACTGTAACTAATGACGACGGATCTACAACTACTACGCAGAGGTTCATCCGGATTCCGTCGCGGCTTCTAAATCCCACCGTCCAGGCACTCATCAATACCTACTATCCCAAGATCGGGCTTAGCGCTCCGATCAATAAGGCCAACGGAAGAATTCCCGGAAGTTATCACACCATTCTGCCGGGCCATTCCACCCAGGATATTGGCACCTTGAGACTCGACCACGACTTTTCCGTGCGGGATCACCTCTATGGCGTGTATAACGTGTCGGCGCAAGTTAACGCAACGCTCTCGGTGGTCATCCCCTTTACCGGGCTTGGGTTGACCCAAAATGATCGCAAGAACCACACCGTTTCTTTGTCCTTCACGCATGCCTTCCGCGATACCGTGGTCAACGAGGCGCGGGGTGGTTTTAACCGGCAAAAGCTCTTGCGGCACAGCAATACGACTCTGGAGGGTTTTCTCTCCAGCATTGGCTTCGACCAGAGCGACATTGATGCCTACGGCTCGGTCGTAGGGCCATTTGCACTTTCCACGTTCGGCCATCCGGCCGTCAATTTTAGTAGTACTTTTACGACCTTCGCAAACGGCGGGCGCAACACGTTCCGTCCGCTGGACCAGAATCTGGTCACCTTCGGAGATACGCTGACGTGGATTGTCGGCAAGCACGATTTCCGCATGGGCGGCGACGTTGTGCGGAACGCTGCCGTGGATGGCTTCGCGCTGAACCGTGGAAACCCCCGCGGCTTGATGACATACCTTGGGACGGGGACAAACCCCTTCACGCATTTTCTTCTTGGACTTTCTCCGGATAGGGTTTCCTATGTTTTGCAGCCTCGCCCGGCCATGGATGTCCAGAACTGGGAGCACGGCTACTTCTTCCAGGACACGTGGAAAATTAGTTCAAGGCTGACCGTCAATCTCGGTTTGCGCTATGAGCTCATCACTCCGTTCATCGACAAGAACGACCTGATCGCCAACTTTGATCCGGATTTCGTGAATCCCACGACCGGCCAATTGGGCCGATTTGTCATTCCTTCAACCAAGACGCTTAAGTATTTGGACACTCGCATTGTCAAGTTCGGTTACGTGCTGGCCAAGGATTCAGGCTTGGGTGTGGGCAGAGGGACGGTACGTACGGATAAGACCGATTTTTCGCCTCGCATCGGCGTTGCGTACCGGCTCGGCACCAAATCGGTCATCCGCGGCGGATACGGAATCTACTATCCGACTTCGGCGGCTCAGGGCATTCGCGATCCAATCGCGACCAATCCCTTTAACCAGAGCATCACAAGAAAAGGAACAACCAGCACCCCAATTGATGGTTGGCCCGATGCCAGCAACCATGGAATCAGCCCGATTACGGGCGGCGCAATTAGTTCGGGAACGGGTGGCACGCCCGCAGTCAACGTCGTTCCTTTCAGTCTGCACCAACCACGGATACATCAGTACAACGCCACTTTTGAGCGCGAGATCGGATGGGGAAGCGCCGTTCGCTTCTCCTACTTGGGCTCGACGATGCATGGGCTGATTGCCGGCAAGGATTTGAACGAGCTTCAGCCTACTGACGTGCCCTTTGGGACAAACATCTTAGATGACAACGGCGACCCTGCCGGCATATGCGATCCGGTGTCACCAGACCCGGCGAAGAACGCTTGCGACATTTCGAATGCAGACTTTCAGCGTTATCGATTCCCGTCGCTGGGAGACTTTGTCCTAAGTTTCGGAAATTACGGACATGCACAGTCCAACGCATTCCAGACCGAACTCAAGCATCGCTTTACGCACGGATTGATGTTCAATGTCGCCTATACCTATTTGGACCAGAAATCGACGGCACTGGACACAGGCAACTCCAGTCTTGGCGGAGTTACCTACAATCAATTTCAACCCGACAGCGACTATGGAATCGATGGCTATGTTTCCCGGCATCGTTTCGTCGCCTACGGCATATACGATTTACCAGTGGGCAAAGGGCGCCAGTACGGTTCGTCGATGTCCAGGTGGGGAGATGCTGTGGTGGGTGGCTGGCAAACCACATTCAATATGTTCGCGAAATCAGGAACTGGCTTTACTCCGTTCTGGACTTGCGATGACTGTGGTTCGCTAGAGCCCGGAAACATCGGTATTACCTCGCTGGACGCTGTCGGCGATTTCGGTAATAGTCCAACCTTCCGTCCGGTCGTGCTTAGCAATAACTTCAATCAAAAAACCGGTGATCAAATCTGGAATCCTGCCGCGTTCGGACTGCCTTCCGTAGGCCCCGACATTTTCACCCAGGCGGGAGTCGCCAAGCGAAATATGCTGTGGGGGCCCGGAACCTGGGGTGTGAATCTCGGGATTCACAAGGACTTCCGTTTCAGCGACCGAGTAAGTGCCCAGTTAGGCGCGGACTTCGACAACATATTCAATCATCCCCTCTTGTCGCCCGACTCTGACACCGGCGGCGGTGGCGGTGAGTTTGCCCATCTCGGCAGCTTTGTTCTCAGGGTGAATCAAACCACTGGAGCGTTACTGCCGCTTGACCCTGCCGATGTCACGCACAATGACGACTTCGGACGACTGATTAGCAGCTTTACTCAGGAGGGCATCGATAACCGGCGCACCGTGCGGCTGAGGCTGCGGATCACCTTCTAATTGCGGAAGGCCAAACAATTGAATAAAAAGGGGCGGCAACGTGCGCCCCTTTTTTTATGAGGAAGGAATATGAGCCGCGCAGATTTTTCTCACCTTGGTGTCGTCGAAGTGATGAAATAGAGCGGTAGAAGGTATCGCTTTTTGGGCTTAGCATCCCCAGTTCGATTGTCACAGCCTCTTGAAAGGGTGGATTCGAGTGAGAGTGTCATCAGGCAAGCGCAGGAGGCTTGAAGCCGTCTCGGACTCTCGCGGCATCATTGCCGCGCTTGCCATCGACCAGCGTGACGCGCTGCGCAGCCTGTTCTCTACCGAATTGAAAATCGAGAAGCGTTCCGTGCCACGCGAGCAGCTCGAACAGTTCAAATCCATCGTCGTTCGCACGCTTTCCCCGCATGCCAGCGCCGTTCTACTCGAGCCGGAGTACGGCTCGCAAGCTGCCGGTCAGCGTGCTCCATCCTCGGGCTTGCTCATGGCCTACGAAGTAAGTGGCTACGACCCCGAAGTTCCTTCTCGCCTTCCTCGGCTCCTGGAGCACTGGTCCGTGCGCAGGTTAGTCGACGCCGGTGCTCATTGCATAAAGGTTCTGCTGTACTATGCCTTGTCGGACGCCCCCGAAATACTGGAGCGCAAACGGGTTTGGGTCGAGCGCGTCGGCTCGGAATGTGTCGGCTGCGACGTCCCTTTCTTTCTGGAAATTGTTCCGTACCAGGATGGGATGGATGAAAAAAGTCCTGAGTTCGCGCGTTGCAAGCCGGCTATTCTCACTAGCGCGATGCAAGAAT